>ERZ651768.59-NODE-59-length-75271-cov-13.599383_pt1 | contig 75271 bp, 65 predicted proteins | sample MGYA00514754_ERZ651768 | MGnify/ENA metagenome assembly ERZ651768
GCTCAGCTGCCCAGTTAGCTTGCCACTTTTTTTGTATTCTTCTTCGAGCCGATTATTTGTAGTGCTCAGCTGCCCAGTTAGCTTGCCACTTTTTTTGTATTCTTCTTCGAGCCGATTATTTGTAGTGCTCAGCTGCCCAGCAAGATCATTTATGGAGGCAGACTGATCAAGTTCCCCAATGAGCTGGTTAATATCCTCGCCAGTCCAGAGTGGCTTCCATTTTTCGAAAATAGCGGCGCGCGCTTTTCCCAGCTTGTTGTTTGCACTATATCGGTGGGAATGATCTCCTGGCTCGGTATCCGAATCACCGCCCTGCCGGTAGTAGGCTGATATCTTGTCGATGTGATGAAAGTTGGTGTCTCTACTCAGTTGTAGCCAGAAGTCCCAGTCCTCATAGATATTGAACGCTTCGTCAAATCTGCAGCCTTTTTCTACAAGTGAGCGAGCGAAAACCATAGCGTGAATCGGGATGTAGTTATCACGCATTAAGGTAATCGGATCATAGTCACTTTCAAACACATAAGGGATATCTTTTCCTTCCGCATCAGTTTTTTGAACACTACTATAAGCAGCCTTGCTATCGGAGTGGTTATTAAGGTAGTTCACCAGTGTTGTAATGTGATCTGTATCGATCCAGTCGTCGTCATCCAAGAACATCAGGTAATCACCGGTAGATGCTTCCAGTCCTATGTTTGCTGCCTCGGACCGTCCTAATGGTCTTTCAAGGCAAACTATTACTGTGTTTAAGGACTCAATTAGGTTTTTGAATATAGATAAATCGCTATTGGCTGCATTGACCAAGATGAGTTCAATATGGGGATAAGTTTGCGAGAGTACTGATTCAAGGGTATGGGTCAGCACGGGGCGCCCAACCGTGCGGCAGATTATAGAAACCAGTTTCTCCTGTCCCGATGCATTTTCAGTAACCATAAAAGGAAGGATTCTGGTTTATTTCCACTGCGTCAAGCAATTTAACGCTCATCTATTCTATGTTTGCTAGTAGCAATCTATCCAATGCTGCTCCGACAACATGCCCAATAAAATCCAGGAACAGGGTGTCGAGATTCACATTAAAGTAGTTTTCAGTCCGATTGCCAAAAGCAAGTAGAGCCAGTATTTCACTATTACTAATTACTGGGCACAAAGCAGTTGAAAGAATTTTCTGGTCAGAGTCGGGAAACAGATAAGCGAGATGTTCCTCAGTCACAGCGCCGCAATGGGTGCGTTTGAGTCTGAATACATCGTTAAAATCATTCTTTAGTTTTTCAAGTGATTCTACTTTTATTAGTTGTGAGACATTCAGATCGGGATGCTCTACTAGGATAATCTGACAGGCATCGATGTTGTCATGTTTAAAGAGCTGATTCCGGGTAACTTCTGCAATTTCGGTCACGTTCCGAGCGCGCATTAATGAAAGAACTAGGCTGCGAGTTGTCTCGAAAAGGTTATCGTTGTTACGGGCGTTTTTGAGTAGATCATTCAGTTTGTGACGGGCTTCGATGCCTCGATCACGCAGGATGGTGACTTGTTTTTCCAGTAAGGAGATGGCCTTACCACTCTCATGTGGCAGAGAAAGATCGGCAAGCAGGTCTTCCTGCCGAATAAAAAAATCAGAATTGTTGCGGAGATAAGCCACGACCTGCTCTTCAGTCAATCTCGATGCGCTCGTGCCATTTTCACTGCAAACTTGTTCTGCGGCTGAAGTTTCATTACTCATAACTCGATTGTCCCCTCATATACGGTGCTCACCGGGCCTGTCATTAGCACCGGAGAAGCTTCTCCTCGCCACTCGACGATTAGATGACCGCCCCGCAGGTTCACCTTGACCGTATCATCTAAGGCTCCCAGTAGGCAACCGGCCACCATGGCAGCACAGGCACCCGTCCCGCAGGCTAGGGTTTCTCCAGCCCCACGTTCGTATACTCGTAAATTGATCTCGCATCTGGAGATAATTTGCATGAATCCGACATTCACTCCCTGCAGGAAGTCGCAGTGATTTCCTAGCCCTTCCCCAATATCTTTTACGGCAGCCTTGTCAAGGTCTTCAGCTATAATAACTGCGTGGGGGTTCCCCATCGATAGTGCACAAAATTCCACCGTGGTCTCGTGCCCATCTATTGTTATTAAGCGCGTGTAAGTCTTGGATACTAAATTAGTTTGGAAGGGAATTTCTTCGGGCTTAAATATTGGTTGGCTCATATCTACGGTGACCTCTTCTTGGTCGTTCATGCGAAGAGCTAACACACGGTTAACAGTTTTCACCGTAAGTGGATTCTTGTTGCTGAGCCCTTTTTGTCGAATGAAACTAGCTAAGCAACGGGCGCCATTGCCACAGTGCTCCACTTCGTCTCCGTCAGCATTGAAAATCCGGTAATTGAAATCAATAGCAGGGCTGCTGGGTGGCTCAACTTGTAGGAGCTGATCAAAGCCTATACCGTAATGTCGGTCGGCGAGTTGTCGAATTTGTTCAGAGGTCAACGATGCGCCATTGGATACCAAATCCAATACTATGAAATCGTTTCCCAATCCATGCATTTTTGTAAATGGAATTTGCATACTTTGATTCTCATTCACGCTATTTCGGTAAGCAGGACTCGCCGGCAAACAGTTCAGTAATCGTTTCTCGTGGGCGCACAAGGTAACTTTTGTCGTGGTCAACCATAATTTCGGCGGAACGGGGTCGTGTATTGTAGTTTGAGCTCATAGCAAAGCCGTAAGCGCCCGCTGATCTGACAGCCAAAAGATCGCCGGCCTTAATACATAATACTCGTTCTTTGCCTAGAAAATCGGAAGATTCACACACAGGTCCTACAACATCATAGGTAATTCCATCACCTTGGCGTCTGTTCACCGGAATGATCTCCTGCCACGCTCCGTATAGAGCTGGCCTCAGTAAATCATTCATGGCTCCGTCAATAATTGCAAAATTCTTGTGGTTGGTTTGCTTAAGATATTCTACTTTCGTTACAAAAATCCCTGCATTTGCCGAAATCGTTCGACCAGGTTCAATTAGTAATGTCATTTCCCGGTTAGCGAACCGACTTCTGATCATCGCAATCAGTTCAGAAGGATGTGGCGGTTCTTCTTCCCCATAGGTAACCCCTAGTCCACCGCCCACGTCAAAATGGGTCAGCAGTATGCCTTCATTGGCCAATCGGTCAGTCAAGGTCAGCAATCGATCGGTAGCGTCCAGAAAAGGTTCGACACTTGTCAACTGTGATCCTATATGGCAATCGATGCCAAGAATTTTTATTCCTTCTAGGATGGCGGCACGACGATATATGTCGATCGCCTGTTCATAAGAAATGCCGAACTTATTTTCTTTTTGGCCGGTAGAAATGTAAGGGTGCGTATCTGTATTCACATCTGGATTTACACGCACGGAGATAGGTGCTTTTTTGCCCAGTCTCTGGGCAATCCGGTCAATACGGTCCAATTCGGCTCCTGACTCGATATTGAAGCAATAAATACCCAGTTGCAGAGCTCGTTCGATTTCAGCTTCGGTCTTACCTAGACCTGAAAAGATTACTTTGCTGGTATCACCTCCGGCCGCGATCACCCTTTCTAGTTCTCCCCCGGATACTATATCGAAACCGGCACCGAGGCGGGCAAGAACGTTTATGACTGCTAGGTTGGAATTCGCCTTAACGGCAAAGCATATAAGATGAGGGCATCCCTCAAGTGCTTCCTGGTAAACACCGTAATGGCGTTCCAAGGTGGCTCGAGAGTAAATAAAACAGGGAGTACCGTATTTTTGGGCAATATCTGCAACAGGTATCGCTTCGGCAAGCAGTGAGTCGCCTTTGTAATTAAAATAATCCATTGGGTTTTTAACGATTTGATTATTTGGTATCCCTCTACAGAGGGCAGTTATATAGAGGCGAGTGTAAGCTCGACTTGCTCGGGGCGAGTTAAACCGCCTTTCTGGCCACAATGGGCAAGAAATAATGCAAATACGCCAATTAGCAATAAACTAGTAATTCGGTTCATTGTTGAGTAACGCGTTTAGTAGCCTCAGGGAGGCGGCGATTATAAACTGTCGGCGCCTATAAACACAGTCAATTTTGATCTTCTTCAAAAAACTGTATGTTATTCTAGTTCACTGATTTATATGAATATTATATTGTTTCTCTTGTTGTCTTGAAAATTCAACAGCACATGCATTATAGTTGCCGCTCAAAATTTTACAGATATGGCTTCACCCCATCGACCCTCATAATTAGGAGGAGTTCGCTGGTAAAAATTTAGGACTAAAAAGAAAATGATTGAAATAGCTAATCTCACTAAAAAATTTGACCAATTTACCGCTATTAATGATCTTAATTTCAATGTGCAAGAAGGTGAAGTATTAGGTTTCCTGGGCCCAAATGGAGCAGGTAAATCGACGACAATGAAAGTCATTACCGGCTTTCTTTCCCCTACAGCCGGGACCGCAATTATTGACGGCTTTGATATATCTGCCAATCCCATGGAGGCTAAGGCATTGATAGGCTATCTACCCGAAGGTGCACCTTGCTATGGAGACATGACGACGCAGGGGTTCCTGAATTTCATAGCTCAGATACGGGGTTATCGGGGAGAACAAATAGTCACTCGAGTGCAACATGTCATCGAAGAAGTGGAACTACAATCGGTCTGTCAACAAACCATCGATACTTTGTCCAAGGGATTCAAAAGACGCGTCGGATTAGCCCAGGCGATTATGCATAATCCCAAGGTATTGATCTTGGATGAGCCAACTGATGGGCTCGATCCAAATCAAAAGCATCATGTTCGAGAGCTAATCAAGAACTTAGCGCAGGATAAGATAGTTATTATCTCTACCCATATTCTCGAAGAAGTCACAGCCGTTTGTACCCGAGCCATAATTATTGCTGAAGGCAGGATAGTGGCCGATGGAACGCCGACTGAACTGGAAGCGAAATCCAAATATCATCATGCGGTCAGTGTCAAGTTAACCGATGACCACGATTTGGCAGTTGACCTTGCGGGGATTCCGGAAATAGGAGAAGTCGAAAAGGATTCAGAGGATCAACTTAGTTACACAATATTGACAAAGAATGGCCAACCGATCTTTACCAAGGTGTCTGAAGTAGCGCACTCCAAGCAATGGCCTGTGACCGAGTTTCACGTGAACCGCGGTGAGCTGGAAGATGTTTTTAGAATGGTTACACAGCATACGCAACGAGAGGTGGTGTGATGGGTAATCTTGGCATTATTTTTAGACGGGAGCTGTTAAGCTATTTTGCTACGCCATTGGCATACATCTTTATTGTGATCTTTCTTATTACTAATGGCATCTTCACCTTTGATTTGGGTGGCTTCTATATACGGGGGCAGGCAGATCTCTTGCCCTTTTTTAGTTTTCACCCTTGGCTCTACCTTTTCATGGTGCCTGCTATTGGCATGACGCTGTGGGCAGATGAACGCAAGACTGGCTCAATAGAATTACTATTAACACTGCCAATAAGATTATCTGATGCAGTTCTTGGAAAGTTTCTCGCGGCTTGGGTATTAACGGGCATTGCCTTATTACTAACTTTTCCTGTTTGGATCACGGTAAATTACCTTGGGGATCCAGATAACGGAGTGATTGTTGCCGCCTATATTGGCAGCTGGTTCATGGCGGGCGGATTTCTCGCCATTGGTTCCTGCATGTCCGCCTGTACCAAGAATTCTGTGATCGCCTTTATCTTAACGGTGGCCACCTGTTTCCTTTTTGTAATAATGGGTTCACCAATTTTGCTCGACGCCTTTCCAGCGTGGGTGCCTCAATTCTTGGTAGATGCCTTTTCGGCTATGGGGTTTCTCACCCACTTTGATTCAATTGCCAGGGGTGTTCTGGATATTAGGGATTTTTTATTTTTTACCGTTTTTATTACGGCCTGGTTGTTGGCCAGCGCTATTGTCATTGAAATCAAGAAAGCTAATTAGAAGAGGGGTGCAGCAATGAATACAAAATCTCTTTTCTCATCACTGGGTTTAGCAGGTATCGCAGTCGGACTGGTCTTATGTGTGGCTATTATCAGTTTGCTACCCAGTCACCTGAGAATAGATCTTACCGAGGATGATCTTTACTCACTGTCTGATGGTACCCGCAATATTGTCGCAAACTTAGAACGGCCAGTAGAATTGATGTTCTTCTACTCTGATAGTGCTACTGAAGACATTCCACAAATCAGAAGTTTCGCAACTCGCGTCCAGGAGTTACTGCGTGAAATTGAGATTGCAAGTAACGGTAACTTGCGGTTAAGCATGATTGATCCTGAGCCTTTTTCGGAAGATGAAGATGTGGCTACCCAATTTGGTATACAGTCGGTTCCCGTGTCACAGGGCGGAGAAGAAATCTACTTTGGGTTGGTTGTCACTCGCGACTCGGGCGAGGACGTGCCTTTTGGAATGCCGGTTTCGGAGACAATGCCGTTGATTCGGCCCGACCAGGAAGAGTTTCTTGAGTACGAGGTAATCAAGATGATTACCAAAGTAAATAATCCAGATCTTCCGGTGGTCGGATTGCTAACACAACTAGATATTGATGGCGGCTTTGACCCCGTGCGAGGGCAGGCGACAGCGCCATGGATAGTCATGGAATACATCCGTCAGCTCTACGAAGTTCGTCGCATAGACATTGACGGCAATCACATTGATGAAGAGATTGATATTCTCATGGTAGTGCATCCGCAGGATTTGCCAGAGCAGATGCTCTACGCGATCGATCAGCATATTATGCGCAGCGGAGCACTAATGCTATTTCTTGATCCCAATGCGGATTCCATGATTACCCAGTCTCCACAGGGAACTTTGATACCTGCAGGGATGAGCTCAGAGCTGCCGAAATTGTTAGAGGCTTGGGGCATCACGTTCGAAAACGATAAGGTATTGACTGATAACGAGTTAGCCTTGAGGGTTATCATGGGACAGGCTCAGCGACCCTCCCCGCATCTAGGTATGCTGGGGGTGCAACGTAACTACCTAGCTCAAGACGACATCATCACCAATCGGTTAGAGACCATCAATTTTTCCTCCGCCGGTGCTGTTTCTCAGGTTGAGGGTGCTATTACTAGTTTTGAACCACTGATTGAATCATCCACCGATGCCATGTTGATGGATGCTTCATTGTTAGAAAATGTAGCTGATCCGTCGGTGTTGTTCGATGAATTTGTTTCCTCCGAACAAAGCTATGTACTTGCAGCTAGGGTCAGCGGTGATCTTGGCAGTGCATTTCCTGACGGGCGCCCGGTAGTTCAGGAAGAAGGCGAAGAAACGGAAGATGGAACTATCGACCCTACGAATAATGCGGCTTCAGAAAACCCAGCTCTTGCGCAGGAAATAATTGACTCTGAAGAAAACGGAGACGGAATCGTAGAAGCAGACGCTGAAGAGGAAGAGCTACCTGAACATATAGCGGCTACCATCGGGGCTGCTAACATCGTGGTCTTTGCGGATACTGACTTTTTAAGTGATCGGATGTGGGTTCAAGTTGCACAGTTTCTAGGGCGTCGAATTCCCCAACCATTTGCAAATAATGCAGACCTGATTATTAATGCGCTGGATAATCTGAGCGGTAGTGCTGACCTCGTAAGTATTCGAAGCCGTGGACGTTATTCTCGGCCTTTTACGCGCGTACTTGATTTGCAACGCAAAGCCGATGATCGGTTGCGAACTGAGGAAGGGGAGTTGCTGAGCCGCTTAGCTGAAACGGAATCATCGCTCGCTGAGCTGAATCAGGCGGAGGATGGCGAGCTAGTTGGTCAAATCACACCAGAAATTCAGTCAGAAATAGATCGCTTCAATGTCGAATTGTTAGAAACGCGCCGTCGACTGCGAGATGTACAATACCAGCTAACAGAGGACATTGAACGACTCGGTGCTAATCTCAAGGCAATCGACACTGCGCTGGTTCCAATATTGCTTACTATCGTCCTATTGATGATGCACTATATGAGAATTCAGCGCCGTAAAACTTTAAAGTGAGTTAAATCTATTGCTTAGCCTCTGAGCTCGGAGGATGACGAGGCAGACTCACTGTCAGGCGAGTTCCCTTCTCCATTTCACTGTGTATTAATAGTGAGCCACCATGCGCTTCGGCGATTAGGCGGCAAAGATATAATCCCAGCCCGAATCCTCCAGTATTTCGTTGCCTGGAGCTATCAGCTCGATAGAAGGGTTCGGTGATCTGCGACAGATGTTTTTCCGGAATGCCTTCACCGTGATCGATTACTTTGAGGATAACTCTATCCTTATCGAAGCTGACTTTCACGAGGATGGGCTCTGCCTGGCCGTGCCGTATCGCATTGTTTAAAAGATTGGTTATCAGCAAGCGAACTCTGAGTTTGTCGAGATGAAATATTTCGTCTTCTTCAGGAGTGTCGATTTTGAGACCGCCTTCATAGGTTTCGAACTGCTTAGCAATTGACTTAACAAATCCGGCAAACTCAACTGGTTCGGCAACCAGGACGGAGTGTTCATTGTTCAGTTGCTCTGCTTCCAGCAGGTCAGAGATTAGTAAATCGATCTCATCGATATCCTCCCTTAGTTGTGTTTTTTCTTCACTTGTCGGCATGAACTCGAGGCGTAATTTGGCTTTGGTGATTGGTGTTCTCAATTCATGGCTAATAGCCATTAGTAACTGGCGCTTGGCTTCTAGCATTGATTGAAGTGAATCCGCCATATGGTTGATGCTTTCCGTCAGCTCTCCCAGTTCATCTTGCCGATTGCTCTTTACCCGAAAATTTAGATCGCCTTTTTCAATTCTTTCTGCTCCTTCTTTTAATAAACGTACTGGGTCCAGCAATTTGTTAACCATGAGGTAATTTATAAACAAGACAAGCGCAGCCAATGTAAGACCAATATAGAGCACAAAATAGGTAAAGTTGTTGTCATTCATAGAACGCGGATAGAAATAGAAATCGTAACCGCCGCGTTTCACCATGATTATGTCTTCGTTGCTAATAGTTCGCCTTTCAGCTTCGGTGGTGAGCGTTTCTAAGTACTGAGAGGAATCTACGTTTAGTCTGTTTTCCGCGTCTGAACTCCAGCGCATGATCGGATTGCGAATATTAATCGTCCAATCAAGCTCATTTGCAAGCCTCATCGCGTTACCGAGATTCGGTGGAGCCCCAATGTCTTGAATGACTGATTCAACATTGCGCGTAAAATAATCAGGAATAGTTTCTATCGCACTATCGCGCTCATTACTAGTTAATTGCAGCGAAGCAAATATAATAATTAAAAATAGAACGAGCGTTATGCCAAATATAAGAAACAATCTAAAAAAAAGTGATTTATTTACCGGTTCTACTAAAGTGATCATTTCTATTGGGGGTATAGCTATAACTATTTGGTTATTATTGCAAAGGAAAAGTCACATTTGTTCGCCAACAAAAGTATAGCCACGGCCCCATATTGTTTTAATAAACCGAGGGGTCTTTGACGTATCCTTTAATTTATTTCGTAATCGACTGACTAATGTGTCTACGGCCCGAGAGAACAACTCTGCGTCTATGCCACGTAGGCGGTTCATTAGCTCATCTCGGGTAAACGTCTTATTGGGAAATTGCATGAACAAGATAAGCAGTTCATACTCCATAGTAGTAAGTTCGAGGGGGTTGCCATCCATTTTTACCTCTCTTCTTGAAACATCTACTTCCAATCCGTTGATTGGTTTTATCTCTCTAGTATTATGATCTTCACTACTACGTCTAAGTATGTTGTGAATACGAGCTACCAATTCTCTTGGCTCAAATGGTTTTGGCAGGTAATCATCTGCGCCAAGTTCTAACCCAACGATTCTGTCGGTAACTTCCGCATGTGCAGTCAGCATCAAAATTGGTAGTTGGCCGTAGATAGATGACTTGGCACGAATTTCCCGGCACACTTCGAAGCCATCTTTTTCTGGCAACATTACATCTAGGATGAGCAAATCCGGTTTTAACTTCTTGATCAACTTGAAACCTATGCTAGGGGTTATCGCGACGTAAACTTTCATGTCATAGCGTTCGAGGTACTGGGTTAACAGTTGTCCCAGCTTTTCGTCATCGTCGATAATCAAGATATTTTTCATACAGGGGGTCGCAGAATAGGTAAGGAAAGAACCTCTGTTTAGTGGATAATAGTACGAATTCAATCCATTGAAAGCAATTCCACGGAAAGTAATTAAAAAGCAAGAGGTGATATGAAGTGCGGCAGGAAAGATCTAAACACATGCAAGCTTAGCTACACAAGCGAATGAATAGGTAGCCTTGATCATATTCCTCGAGATTGAGAAGGTCTCCATATTTCTGATGCCATCGACCTGTTTCCAGATCATTTCGCAGATTTTGTAGTCCTTGGTCGAGATACTGTCGATCCAGTTTCGCAAATGAAGATATGCCTCTTCGAAATCCTTTCTGAAGATATGCCTCAGGATGGGCCCAATCTGCAGAGGAGAAATGGTCAATTAGATCTTTGGGTAAAGGGAAGGATATGCGCTTAAGAGTGGCTCCTAGGGATTCGGTTACGAATTGGGTCAGGTCTTCCATAGTTGGTGACCGTGCGTTGTCAATTTCGACTAACTTAGGAAAGTAGTCGAACAGCCAAAATTTTGTTTTGTGGTTAACATCAAAGGCAAAGATGATAAAGGGACCAATCCCTGTTACGCGCAATGCCTCACTAATACTCTGTCGCCAATCCTTCAGATGGTGGAGGGCTAAAGTCATTATAGCGCCGTCAAATTGGTCGTTAGCGAAAGGCAGTGACTCGGCGATTGAGGCGACCCAATTTAGACGGGTGTGAGGCTTAGCTTGTTGGCGCATTGCCTGTGACGGCTCCACCGCACTTACATTAAATCCATGTTTCGCCAGCGCCCAGCTATAATTCCCTGTTCCGGCTCCGATATCAATGACGGAACTCCCTTTCTCTAGGGCCAGTAATTTGATGAGCCATTGAGTGATCCGAGGATCCTCGGTCCGCGTAAGTGAGTATGTTTTTCCTATTGTGTCATAGTGGGGGTCCATTCATGCTCTAGTATAACATGGGGAAATTTCGGGGATTGGAGGGCCACTTGAAATTTGGCAATTAAATCCCATTTACAGATTTATACGTTGCTGGAGAATCTATATCCATGAATTCCTTGCGTTATGTGCTAATTAGCCTGGTAATCACCGTGATCCCATTATTTGGCATTGCGAAACAGCCGGACTACAGACAATTCAAGACTGTCGATGAAGAAAACAATATAGAGGTCTTCAAAAGAGCTAGTCCATCGGTTGTACATATAACCAACTCACGTCTAGTTAGGACTTTTTATTCACTCAATCCGCAGGAGGTCCCACAGGGGAGTGGCACTGGTTTTATTTGGAGCGCGGAGGGGTTTATTGTTACTAATTATCATGTTATCCAGCAGGCGAATCGCGTCACGGTGACCCTGCAGGATGGCACTAGCTACAATGCTAGGGCAGTGGGTCTGGATCCAGACAAGGATTTGGCGGTATTGAAGATTGAAGCGCCAAGTGCGGAACTAACTCCGATTTCAATTGGTGATTCTTCATTGCTTGAGGTGGGTAGGAAGGTCATTGCGATAGGTAACCCTTTTGGTCTGGATACAACTATGACCGTTGGCGTGGTCAGTGCTCTGGGAAGGGAAATCGAGTCTATAAGCCAGCGTACCATTCGCGATGTAATTCAGACCGACGCGGCAATAAATCCAGGGAATTCCGGTGGACCGTTACTGAATTCACTCGGGCAATTGGTTGGAGTGAACACTGCGATTTACAGCCCTACTGGAGCCAGCTCAGGGATCGGATTCGCCATTCCAGTAAACACGGTCAAACGAATCGTGCCAGAACTTATTGCATACGGCCGTGTGCAGACTCCGATACTTGGTATCACTCGGATTCCTCAACCAGAATACTATCGCGAGCTGTGGGGAGTCGATGGCGTGATCATCCTTGATGTTATTGCAGGGACGAGTCCGGAGCGCTTAGGTATGCGAGGACTTAGAAGAGTTCCTACCGGCAAGATCCAGCTTGGGGACGTTATAGTTGAGATAGATGGTCAACCGGTAGCTAATGAAGACGATTATGCCTCTATCATGGAACAACATCGTCCGGGGGATATCGTCACGGTGAGGACTTTGCGTGACAATCAGACAAGGGAATACGAGATCGAGTTGCAGCCACCCATTAATCGCTAACGATTGCCTAGGGTTTGCTGCGCTTTCTTGATAGCCACTAGTACCTGTTGTGGGGCCGTTCCACCTATATGGTTTCTAGAATTAACTGAACCTTCCAAGCTCAGCACCTCATAAACGTCGTCTTGGATAGCTTTAGAAAATACCTGCAATTCATTAAGCGACAGCTCGGCTAAGCCTTTGTTCGCTTCTATGGCAGCGGCTACGGTCTTTCCAACAATCTCATGGGCATCTCGAAAAGCCAGGCCTTTTTTGACTAGGTAATCCGCAAGGTCGGTAGCGGTAGCGTAGCTCTGGCTAGCAGACTGACGCATTGCGTCTCGATTGCAGCTAATAGCTGGTACCAACTCACTGTAGGCGAACAGACAGTCTTTTACGGTATCAAGTGAGTCAAACAATGATTCTTTGTCCTCTTGGTTATCCCTGTTATAGGCAAGTGGTTGAGATTTCATCAAAGTTAGAAGTGACACCAAGTGGCCAATGACTCTGCCAGTTTTTCCGCGAATCAATTCAGGGACATCAGGATTCTTTTTTTGTGGCATGATGGAAGAACCAGTACAGAACCTGTCTGGCAGAGTTACGAATCCAAACTGTTCGGAAGTCCACAACACCAGCTCTTCTGAAAATCGTGACAGGTGAGACATCAGGATACTTCCAGCGGCGGCTAGTTCAATCGCAAAGTCGCGATCGCTGACAGAATCTAGAGAATTTTTGGTCGGCAGGTCAAACCCAAGCAATTTTGCTGTGTATTCTCTATCGATAGGAAAGCTCGTCCCTGCCAGAGCAGCAGCACCCAAAGGGGACAGGTTTACCCTTTTGCGACAATCCAAAAACCGTTGATAATCACGATCTAGCATTTCATACCAGGCCATCAAATGATGTCCAAACGTAACGGGTTGCGCAATTTGTAAGTGGGTAAAACCCGGCATAATCGTACTGGCTTCCCTAGAAGCAATTTTTACCAATCCTTCTTGGAGCCTAGTAATCAGGCCGGAAATTTGATCAATTTCATCGCGCACATACAGTCGCAGATCAGTGGCTACCTGATCGTTACGGGAGCGGCCGGTGTGTAACTTCTTTCCTGCATCGCCAATTCGTTCAGTTAAAGCAGACTCGATATTCATGTGTACATCTTCATGAGCGACAGACCATTGGAAATTGTCATTCTCAATTTCTTTACGTATTGATTCTAGTCCCTTTAGGATGGACGTTTCTTCTTTACTTGTCAGAATTCCCACTTTGTGTAGCATGCGGGCATGCGCAATCGATCCATCAATATCGTATGGATAGAGTCGTTTATCGAAATTCACCGACGAGGTAAAAGTTTCCACAAAAGCATCTGTCGCTTCGGTGAATCTACCAGACCACAGTTTGTTCGATTTGCTGTCTTTATTGTGAATGCTCATAGTGAGACCCATTACCCTTTTGAAAGTGCACCTTTGGCGAAGAGATGGGTCAGTGTCCTTCGTGGCAGGCGATTATAGCAGGATACCTCAGGCTTAATAAGCGCATAAGTCCAGTCGGCAGGTGTGATCGGACAAAGTGGGGCAATTATCGTAAAATGTTTCTTTCAGGATGAATAAAAGAAACACTTAAAGGCATATGACAGAACGATTGATGAGAATCGCAACACGCAAGAGCCCGTTAGCTTTGTGGCAGGCTAACTATGTAAAAGAAGCGCTTGAAGCTTTCCATAGTGGGCTTGTGGTGGAGCTGGTACCCCTAACTACCCGAGGAGACAAGATCTTAGATACGCCTTTGGCAAAGGCTGGTGGCAAGGGCTTATTCGTTAAGGAGCTTGAGCGAGCGGTGTTAGAAGGCCAGGCGGACATCGCTGTGCATTCGATGAAAGATGTACCAATGGAATTTCTCGAAGGACTTGGGCTTGCTGTTATTTGTGAACGGGAGGATCCAGCCGATGCATTCGTGTCCAACAATTATAATGCTATTGAAGCTCTCCCTGCTAAGGCTCGGATAGGAACCTCGAGTTTCAGGCGGCAGTGCCAGGTAAGACACTTAAGACCCGATCTATCAGTTATTGATTTGCGCGGGAATGTTGGTACCCGCTTGGAGAAGTTGGACAGTGGTGATTACGATGCCATCATTCTGGCGGTTGCCGGACTTAAACGCTTGAGCTTGGAGAGTCGTATCACGCAACGTCTAAGCTTCGACCAGTGTTTACCTGCCGGCGGCCAGGGGGCGGTGGGCATAGAGTGTCGCACTGAAGACTTGGACACTCTTAAACTGGTCGACTTTTTGCATCACCAAGAAACAGCTACCCGTGTATTGGCAGAGCGCGCCGTGAATTCTAGATTGCAAGGAGGTTGTCAGACACCTATTGCCGCTTTTGCTGAATTCAATGCGGGTACACTTTTCCTCCGAGCGCTGGTTGGAGATGTCGAAGGAGACAAGGTTTTACGGAGCGAACTCACTGGCGATCCTCACCACGCGGAACAATTAGGTATTACTGTTGCGGAGGATCTATTATTTCAGGGTGCATCTGAAATTCTGGAATCGCTAGCAACATAGGCGCTACTATTTCACCGATGAATTTGGCAAGCCTACAAGGATTAAATGTGTTGGTCACCAGGCCGGCTCCGCAGCAACAGTCAATAAGAGAAGCGATAAAATCTCTAGGGGGTCACGCCATCCATTTTCCTCTTATCGATATTGTACCGTTGAGAGGCACGGAAAACATTCAGGAACTGGAACAAAAGGTTAGAGCATTAGATAGTTACCAAGTTCTTATTTTTGTAAGTACCAACGGAGCTCGGTTGGGTAAAGAATGGTTTACAAACTACGCAGCGAAAATTCCTGACAAGATTGATGTTATTGCAGTAGGACCTACTACTGCAAAAATGGTATCCACACTATTTGAGTGCACCGTAATGCATTCTGATACTGGCATGACTAGCGAGGATATACTGTCACTTCCGGTGCTCAAGGAGATAGCCGGCAAGCATATCGGCATAGTACGTGGTAAAGGAGGTAGGGAGCTGCTGGCGAAGGAGCTTTGCCAGCGAGGCGCAATAGTTGATTACTTTGAGGTATACCAACGAGAAATCCACGTATATGAGCCAGAAGAACTAATAAATGTTGTGAATTGTGAGCAGATAAATGTGGTTACCATAACTTCAGGAGAGGCATTGGCTCGGTTTTCAGACTTGGCCATCGATAACAAAGCGGCATTGAGTCTGATACCATTGGTAGTTCCTTCGGCAAGACTTGCAAGTCAGGCCGAACGACTTGGGTACAAGGTAGTTAGGAATTCTAATGGTGCCGACAACTCATCAATGCTGACGGTGCTGAAGGATATTGCAAGTAGTGGCAGCATTAGAAATGAAGGTTAAATAACACTTTAAATAGGTAATTCCCTTGGCAGAACAGCCTGACACGCCCAAGATTTTAAACGAAATTTCTAAGAGTAATAGTGCCAGGACAAAAACCCCGGCAAGTCGCAAGCAACAAAATGCGCGACGTCGATTTATCATCATGGTGATGTTCTTTTTGCCTGTTTTGTCAGGTATCGTTTTTCTCGCCTACCAACAAGTCCAACTGCGCAAAGAATTGTTAGCATTTCAGCAAGAGGGCCAAAATCTGACCCAAGCACTGGCTGCACAGGAAGCCCGGATGCAGCAACTCCAACAGCAGCTAGCCGATCCACTGCAATTGGTTCCAATAGAAAATGGATCAGCTCAACAACGTGAAGCTGATCTAAATCAGGAGTTGCTTGCAATTCGTCAGCAATTGACAGAACTGCAAAATCGTCCTGCAGTTGTAGAAACTGAACCTAATCTTCAATGGAAGCTTCTGGAAGCTGAGTATTTACTAGGTTTAGCAAGCAAAAAATTACAATTGGAACGGGACAGGGTTTCAGCTCTCGCGTTGATGCAATTGGCCGACAGTGCGCTGTTGGAGTCTGGAAACGTTAATGTGTTTGCTATTCGTCAGGTTATTTCCCGCGAGTCAGCTCAGCTCCAAGCTGTTCAGATTACAGACCAAGGAGGCCTTTATCTCCGCATCGGCAATGTCGCCATGAGAGCGCAAAGTATCAGCTTATTCAGTTCCATGCGGGAAAATTTCGAAAATCGGCGCAACACTGAATTGGCCTCTGAGGAAATTGGCGCCGCAGAGGGTGGTTTTGTTAGTGCAACATTGTCATTCCTGAGGTCGGTTTTTGTATGGCGCGAATGGGAGAGAATACCCGAAGCTATGCTGGCGTCCGGTCAGGATGTTTACATTAAGCAAAACTTACAACTTATGCTAGAACAAGCTAGGGTCGCGGTTGTTTCAAGGGATCAGACCCTCTATCGAACAAGCTTGACCAATGCTGGAAATTGGCTGCAGCGTTATGCGGTGATCGACACGGAAATTGGACAAACAATACTGGCAGAAATAAGCGATCTTGCTGGAATTGATCTAAACCCTTCCCTGCCTCTACCAAATGAATCACTGAGTCTTCTTAAAGGACTCATTGTCAGCGGACAATAGCGCAATATTATGGTACGCCTATTTGTCTTTAGCCTGCTGATTATTGTCGTAGCTCTTTGGGTGACTTTTTATTTAGGGTTTCCCGCTGATCCAGGTTATTTACTGATCGCTTTTCGAAACTATACATTCGAAACTAGTTTATTTACGTTGGTCGTAACACTCGTTGCTATCTATTTATTGTTCCGGCTGCTGGTTATCATATTTAGATGGGTCAATCCCGCTAAGCTAGTTCGTGCTGGAATAGCTATTAATGAAAAAAGAAAAGCTCGTGAGCGCAGTAAAACTATGGAAGGAATGTTGTATTTAATTCGGGGTAATTGGCAATCTAGTTACAAGCTGCTCAAAAAAAGTATGTCTGATCAAGATGCTACGGTTATTAATTATCTTGCAGCGGCCTATGCTGCTCAAAAGCTGGATGATAAGGATTCGTGGGAGCGATGTCTGGACCAGGCAGAACGTGAATATCCGGCCGCTCGGTCTACTGTTAACTCGCTTCGCGCTCAATTGCTGTTCAGATCGGGTCATCTTGAACAGTGCCTGGCGGTGCTAGAAAAGCTCAAAAAAACCTCATTAAACGATGCGGCACTTTTGCTGCTTCTCAAAGAGGTTTATATACGGCTTGAAGTTTGGGATCTGTTGAAGGAGCTATTACCTTCGCTAGAGAAGAACAAAATTGTTGACGATGAAGAGAGTGCGAAAATTCGCATGCGTATCTTTGTTGAAGAGTTATATGTTTGTTACGGCGAGCCCCAAACGAGATCAGATAAGCAGGAAGTATTGCGTCGTTTGATTCAACTATGGAAGAAAGCGCCAGTAAGATATAAGGAAAATGAAAAGGTTGTTAAGCATTATTCTGAATTAATGATTAGGCTAGATGACAAAGCTGCAGCATCTGAGGCATTAGAAAAAGCAATTGCGAGGAATTGGAGCGATGTTCTAGTGATTTTTTATGGAGAGCATGATTTTAGCGCTAGCCCACAACAACTTTTGGTTGCGGAAAGCTGGCTCATGGAGCGTCCTGCCAATTCGAATCTTTTACTGAGCCTTGGGCGAATCTGCATGCGTAACGAACTCTGGGGTAAGGCTAAAGAGTATTACGAAGCAAGTATCAAGATCACTCCCTGCGCCGAAGCTTATGGCGAACTCAGCAGACTTTTGAAACATCTTGGAGAATTAGAAGCCAGTGAAATTTGTTTGAAAAACTATGGTGATTTAATTGGAGTAAAGTTGCCAGAACTCCCGATGCCGCCGGCCAATAAAATCAATCACTAAGCCCTAGCTCTTTCCAAAGTTGATCGACTCGATTTTTGACTTCGGCACTCATTTCAATTGGGGTTCCCCATTTCCGCGTAGTTTCCGCTTCCCATTTATTAGTAGCATCAAAACCCATTTTTGAACCCATGCCTGAAACGGGCGAGGCAAAATCCAGGTAGTCGATTGGCGTATTTTCCATCAGTACTGTGTCCCGGACTGGATCCATTCGGGTAGTTATAGCCCAGATAACGTCTTCCCATTGTCGAATATTAATATCATCATCAACGACAACGACAAATTTCGTATACATGAATTGCCTGAGGAACGACCAGATACCCATCATGATTCGTTTTGCATGACCAGGATACTGCTTTTTAATGCTCACTACAGCCATTCGATAAGAACAACCTTCGGGAGGAAGGTAGAAATCTACAATTTCAGGAAACTGTTTTTGTAACAGTGGAACGAACACTTCGTTCAATGCCATACCTAACATGGCAGGTTCATCCGGCGGTCGCCCTGTATAAGTACTATGATAGATAGGGTCTTTCCTGTGTGTAATTCGTTTTATGGTAAAGACTGGAAACTGCTCAATTTCATTGTAATAACCCGTGTGGTCTCCGTAAGGTCCTTCATCGGCGAATTCGCCCGGTTCTATTACTCCTTCAAGGACAATTTCGGCGCTTGCCGGTACCTGTAGGTCATTGGTTAGTGATTTAACAACATCAGTCTTGCTTCCACGCAACAACCCGGCGAACGCATATTCCGAAAGTGTGTCCGGCACTGGGGTTACTGTCGCCAATATGGTGGCGGGGTCGGCACCTATAGCGACGGAAACGGGGAAAGCTTTGCGAGGATACTTTTTCTGCCAGTCCTTGAAATCTAGTGCTCCACCGCGATGGGACAACCAGCGCATTATGAGTTTGTTGCGAGCGATTGGCTGCATGCGATAAATGCCAAGATTCTGTCGTTCTTTCTGAGGTCCGCGCGTTATCACTAATGGCCAGGTTACCAGCGGTGCGACATCGCCGGGCCAGCAGGTCTGGAGTGGAAACATAGACAGATCAACATCTCCAGCTTCAATCACTACATCTTGGCATTCAGCTGATTTTTTTACGTTAGGCGAGACATTTAGTACTTGCTTGTAACTAGGAAGTTTTTGCCATACATCTTTCCATCCAGACGGTGGGGTTGGTTCTTTTAAGAACGCCAATAACTTTCCGACATCTCTTAATCCATCGATATCTTCTTGGCCCATAGCCAACGCGATGCGCCGACTATTACCAAACAGGTTAACCAGTAAAGGTACAGAGGAACCTTTGGGGTTTTCAAATAGAAGAGCAGGACCGCCCGTACGCAATACGCGGTCTGAAATTTCCGTTACTTCGAGATATGGATCTACTTCGGTAGAAATGCGTTTTAACTCACCCTTTTTCTCGAGTAGTTTGATAAAGTCTCGTAAATCTGAAAATACCATGGGGTGATTTTGTGGTTCGGACTTAGATTGAGATAAGCGTTAACCTGGAAACATGTTGTTAAAGAGTTATTAACGTTTCATGGCGTTAAAGAATTCTTCGTTTGTTTTAGTATTTTTCAATTTATCCAGGATGAATTCGGTTGCCTGCAAATCTTCTTGGGAACTTAGCAGCTTACGCAGGATCCACATACGCTGTAGTTCTTCTTCGGTAGTTAGTAAATCTTCGCGACGTGTACCGGATCGACGCACGTTGATAGCCGGATAAACCCTTTTCTCGGCCATTTTCCTGTCTAGAATCAGTTCCATGTTGCCGGTACCTTTGAATTCTTCATAAATTACTTCATCCATTTTCGAGCCAGTTTCAATGAGTGCAGTAGCGATAATGGTGAGGCTGCCGCCTTCCTCAAGGTTTCGCGCTGCGCCGAAGAATCGCTTCGGTCTTTCTAATGCGTGCGCGTCGACCCCACCTGTTAGCACTTTTCCAGATGAGGGGATGATAGTGTTGTAGGCTCGTGCGAGTCGTGTAATGGAATCGAGGAGAATCACCACGTCTTCTTTGTGTTCAACTAGCCGCTTTGCTTTTTCGATCACCATTTCTGCCACTTGCACGTGACGTGAGGGTGGCTCATCGAATGTGCTGGCAACAACTTCACCTCGCACTGAGCGTTGCATTTCTGTTACTTCTTCCGGTCGTTCATCGATAAGTAATACGATTAGGCGACATTCTGGTGAGTTATGTGTAATGGATTGTGCAATGTTTTGCAGAATTAACGTTTTACCTGCCTTGGGTGGCGAGACAATTAAGCCGCGTTGGCCTTTGCCTATAGGGGTGGTAAGGTCGATTACCCTCGCGCTTATATCTTCGGTGCTTCCGTTGCCGACCTGAAGAGGGAGACGTTCATCCGGGAAAAGAGGGGTGAGGTTTTCGAAAAGAATTTTGTGCTTAGAGTCATCGGGCTTGCTGAAATTGATTTCGGCGATCTTGAGTAATGCAAAGTAGCGTTCCCCATCTTTTGGTGGTCTTATTTTTCCTGCGACCGTGTCACCGGTTCGAAGATTGAAGCGGCGAATCTGGCTGGGTGACACGTATATATCATCTGGGCCGGCAAGATAGGAGGAATCCGCAGAACGTAAAAAACCAAATCCGTCTTGCAAAATTTCCAATACGCCGTCGCCGTAGATGTCCTCGCCGTTTTTTGCATGTTTCTTGAGGATAACAAAAATAACATCTTGTTTACGTGTGCGCGAAATATTTTCCAAACCCATCTCATGGGCGGTATTCAGTAGTTCGCCAATTGGTTTCTGCTTAAGCTCTGTCAAGTTCATTGTAAATTTCTTCTAGTGGGAAAGTTAGGTAGATTCAATTTGATTTTTTGTGCGTGAACTGCCCGAGCAGTGCTCGGCAGTGCACATTGTTATGGATGTAAAGAGTAAAGCTTCACGCGTTGCTGATTGCTAAAAGGATTACTAATTGGTTTAAGGGTTGTTGTAAAACTATTGTTAAGTGTAGAGCGGAGATTTTTGCTCGTTGAAAATAGTTGACAACTGTTACATGGCCTATTTGGTTACTATTGTGGATTTTTTATTTGGGGCATTTGGTTTTTAGTTTTTTATGACTTTCTAATGAGCTTGCTTGTTGTTTTGTATATTTTGAGTATCTAGTGATCCAGGCTTTTTCAATATAGACCTACTCTATAACTCTGTCCAGAAAAATGTAGCTAGATATTTGTTAGTATTATATCGGTTATACGCTTAGGTACTTTTAGGCAATAATCGTCTGAAATTGATAATAGCTAAGAAATTGATGTACATATTTCTTAAGTACTAACCAGGAAATTTATCAAAAGCTAACAGGGGGTTATGAAATTTGCCGCTTCCTGTGGTGCCTTGTCTACAAGCGCGGGACCACATTAAACGCAATTTATATGACGCTGTCAATAAAAGCAGATAACTGAGATTTAGATACGGCACCAACTTTAGTACCGGCAACATCGCCGTTGTTGAAGACGATCAGCGTGGGTATGCCGCGAATGCCATATTTTGGTGCAGTTTCAGTATTGGAATCGACATCCATTTTGCACACTTTCAACTTGCCGTCATAATCTTCGGCGAGCTCTTCAAGCACTGGGGCAATCGCCTTGCAAGGCCCGCACCATTCGGCCCAGAAATCCACTAAAACAGGGCCTTCAGCCTGAAGTACGTCTTGTTCGAAGCTATTATCTGAGATGTGAACGATTTTGTCGCTCATACGTTTTTCCTTTTTTGATGTGGAAGATAAGATTTAAGTATTCGAGGTGACATTCACAGAATTCGCACCTACTGCGTTGAGGGCTCACCTATTAATAAATGTTGCAGCTAATAATAATGCCAAAAATTAAGGATTCAAGGTATCGATTATGAAAAGTATTTTGCTAGAGTGAAAGTACGCACATTACCCAGACTTGTTGCATAGTATCGCCGCAGCTTTCTTGGCAAAGTAGGTAAGGATTGCATCAGCTCCCGCCCGTTTGATGGCGAGTAAAGATTCCATAGCGACAGCATCTTCGTTCAACCAACCGTTCTGGGCAGCAGCCATGTGCATTGCGTATTCACCGCTCACTTGGTAGACACATGTGGGTACGCCGAATTCTTGCTTTACGCGGTATACGATATCCAGATAGGGCAATCCTGGCTTGACCATTATCATATCGGCTCCTTCGGCCAAGTCCAATCCCACTTCCTGTATAGCTTCATCGCTATTAGCCACATCCATCTGATAATTATATTTGTTCCCACTACCAAGATTGCTGCTAGAGCCAACGGCATCACGGAAGGGATCGTAATAGCTGGAAGCGTATTTGGCCGAGTAAGAAAGAATACGAGTGTAGATCAAGCCATTCTCTTCGAGTATCGAACGGATGGCGGCAACCCGTCCATCCATCATATCGGAAGGGGCCACGATATCAGCACCCGCCTCGGCATGGGACAAGGCCTGTTTGGCCAGTATCTTTACCGTCTCGTCATTAAGCACATAACCATTTTCATCAATAATTCCATCCTGTCCGTGGGTTGTGTAGGGATCAAGGGCGACATCAGTTATTACTCCTAATTCCGGTTGGGCTAATTTTAGTGCACGCACGGCTTCCTGAACTAAGCCATTGGGGTTGAAGGATTCACTTCCATCCTCGGTCTTTATGGAGGCATCTAGAGATGGAAACAGAGCTACAGCTGGGATACCGAGGGCGACTAATGCAGCCGCTTCTTTTACGAGCTGATCAATACTCAGCCGAAACATGTCGGGCATAGATTCGATAGGCTGTCTCTGCTTCGTACCACCAACAATAAAAACCGGGAAAATCAGGTCATCTGTTGTCAAACTGGTTTCCTGCATCAGGTGCCTGCTGAAGCTATCCTTGCGCATGCGACGCATCCGGGTGAATGGAAACTCTCTATGGGATTTGTATTTTGGCACGGACTAGAATCTCTTAACTTATGACAGGTAAGCGTTTATATTTGATGGGAAGCGCGATATTCGGCTTCTGTAGTATCGATTGCAAGAGGTTTATAGCACATTGCATTTCGATAGCAAGAATAAATTAACCCAGACCGACACCACCAAAAATCGGTGAAACCCACGCTATTCCTACTTTACCGCTACCTTAGGGATTACTTGAGTGAATATAACTAGGATCTTGGTAATAGCGCTTATTGCTGTCGCAATTGGCGGATATTTTCTATTTAACTTAGATCAGTACCTGACTCTTAACTATGTCCAGTCACGGTTCGCTGAAATTCAACAATTCCAGAATGAAAACTTTACGTTAACTGCACTCATTTATTTCTCTGTTTATGTAATGATCGCTGCGTTGTCTATTCCGGGCGCTGCAATTATCTCGCTACTTGGAGGCGCAATTTTCGGTTTGGGTTGGGGAATCATTATTGTTTCATTTGCGAGCAGTATCGGAGCTACACTGGCATTCTTGGTGTCACGTTCACTACTGCGCGATTGGGTGCAAAACAGGTTTGGCGGCTACCTAGCGTTAATAAATCGCGGGATAGAGAAAGACGGCAACTTCTATTTATTCAGTCTTCGCATGGTGCCTTTGTTCCCGTTCTTCATGGTTAATCTAGTAATGGGATTAACCCCGATTCGAGCTGGCTCTTTCTATGTAGTTAGCCAGGCCGGAATGCTATTGAGTACTGCCGTCTATGTAAATGCCGGATCAGAATTGGGGCAGATAAGCTCATTATCCGAACTAATGAGTGGTCCAGTAATTATTTCTTTGGTTCTTCTTGGGTTGTTTCCCTTTGGTGCGAGATTTCTGGTGAACATAATTCAGCGCAGGTCGATCATGAGAAAGTTTTCAAAACCCGTTCGGTTTGATGCCAACGTGGTTGTTATCGGCGCTGGCTCTGCGGGTCTGGTTGCGTCCTTAATTATTGCTCGGGCTAAGGCCAAGGTAATTCTCATCGAAAAAAACAGAATGGGTGGAGATTGTCTAAATACTGGCTGTATACCCAGCAAGTCATTTATTCGAAGCGGCCGTATCATGTCGTACATAAGACGGGCGACTGAATTCGGCATTGACAATGCCAGTGCCGACGCGAATTTTTCAAATATTATGGCTCGTGTTAATAAAATAATCACTAAGATCGAGCCTCACGATTCGGTGGAACGTTTCACTTCGCTTGGCGTCGAGTGTGTTATCGGCGGAGCTCGAATCGAATCACCGTATACTGTTAGTGTAAACGGGCGTTCCATTAATACCCGCTCGATCATCCTTGCAACCGGAGCACGACCTATAGTGCCTACTATCCCCGGACTCGAGGAAATTGATTACTTAACGTCCGATACGGTGTGGTCGCTCCAGGAATTACCAAGGCGTCTGCTGGTTGTTGGGGGCGGACCAATGGGCTGTGAACTTGCCCAAGCATTTCATAACCTTGGTTCCGAGGTTACTCAGGTAGACATGGCATCGAGACTGCTACCGAGAGAAGATCCTGAAGTTTCCCAGGCTGTTATGGATAAATTCATAGGGGACGGAATAAAAGTGATCACAGGTTGCCAATTGGATAGTTTCGGCAAAGACGGCGGTCAATTGTTCATAAAAATCCGGCACCAGCAAGAAGAGAAGCGGGTCTACTTCGATAACGTGCTACTGGCAATTGGGCGCAAACCAAACGTGGAAGGTTTCGGATTGGAGGAGCTGGGGGTGCCACTTACCCCACAAGGAGGTGTGCAGGTAGATAACGCCATGCGAACGGCCTACCCTAATATCTACGCTTGTGGTGATGTGGCTACGTTGTATCAGTTTACGCATATGGCATCCTTTCAAGCATGGTTTGCTGCGTTGAACGCATTGACTGGCTCATTGTGGTTATCTCGCGCGAAATATAATGTGGTACCGTGGGCAACGTTTACCGATCCTGAGGTTGCCAGGGTTGGGTTGAGTGAGCAAGAGGCGAAAGAGCAGAATACTGCTTACGAGATCACACGCTACAATATGGAGCAGCATGATCGTTCCCTAGTAGATGGCGAAGCCCATGGCTTTATCAAGGTATTGACGATTCCTGGGAAAGATAAAATCTTGGGTGTAACCATTGTTGGGCATCATGCAGGGGAGCTGATTGGAGAATTCACGTTTGCTATGACCCATGGGATGGGCCTAAAAAAGATAGCAGCGGTTACACATATCTATCCGACTCTTCTTGAAGGTAATAAATTTGCCGCTAATGCTTGGCGAAGCGCACGATTACCAGAAAAATATTTCACTTTAATGGAAAAATATTTCCGGTGGCAAAGAGCCTCTAAACAGGTGTCAATGAAAAAAGATAGAACAAGTGTCAAGAACAAAAGCTAAATATTTGGGCAAATGTGCCAGCTTTGGTAACTAGTTTGTGCTTGGTTGATGGCGGAATGCCATGTACATGCAGGTACTGAAAAGCCCAACAAAGGCTACCATTGCCATTTCAGGGATCGAAAGCAAACCGAACAGTCGAAACTGAACCTCGGCGCAGTTACCATCGCCTTTCAATAGAAAGTTGAGCATTTCGATAAAAGGGAAGTTTTCGTAGATGTAGGTTAGACCTGGGCCACATGCTGGAACTAGGTCTAGTGGTAGATTCTGTAACCAGATCTGCCGGATTGCAAAATAACTCCCGAAAATACACATGGAAGCAGCGCCAAAGGCATAAAGCTTCTGGCCCTTGATGCTAGGATTGTGAATAGCAGAGCCTAAGCACGCCAGGCCACACATAATAACGAATACGCGCTGCGTGATACAAAGCCCACAGGGTGAAAGAAACATGACGTGTTCCATGTACAGTACGATCCCGATAGTGGTCACACAGATAAGAAAAACGCCGATGTTTATAATACGGTTTTCGGGAATTGTTACAGCCATCATTTACTCCTATTTCTATGCTTTCTACACTGGCGTGATATTTTACACTAGGCAGGATATTCGTGAGTAGGGTGTCAGCATTAGGGTTAAAATTTGTTCCATTGTTCTAAGAACTCATCGAAATTTAGTGTATCGGCTGATTCAATTCTTTTTTGTTTTTCTGTGGAGTACATGCTGGTTTCCTGCATATGCCTGTTTGCCTCTTTATCCAATCCGCCATCCGAAAGGAAGTTTCTATGAATTCTGCTCTGCTGCATGGAGAACTCAAAGAAGGATAACTGACCCTCTTTCATCTCGGAAATCATACGGCCCGAAGGGGTCAGTTCAGGATTCTCAATTTTGCGGATCTGGTTATTAAGACTGTGCGTGTACATATCCCCGCCGTTAATATGATCCAGTATCGTAGCGCTGTGAACAAAGTCATCCATCAATTGGTTCGCCCAGTCTTTCTTCGAGATGGGTGACGACTCCAAGTTTAGTACCAATTGTGGATCTCTTCCATGTTCAACCACCTTTGTGAGATTACTAGCGACCTCAAAAAATTCACGTTCATTACATAACGCACTCTCAGCCAGTAAGCAATGCAGTAGGAATATGTCGAGAAACCTTATTTGTTCAGCATCAATGCCAAGTGGCGCGTAAGGGTTTAGGTCTAGAGCTCGGACTTCCACGTACTCTATGCCGTTATCGGTGAGGGCTTGAAGCGGTCGCTCACCGCTCTTTACATTTCGTTTTGGCCTAATGGTGCTGTAAAACTCGTTCTCCAACTGCAACAGGCTGGTATTCATTTGCAAGTAGTTGTCTTCTTCCTTTTGCCCAATTGCCTCGTACTTTGGATAAGGTGTGTGCATGGCCTTATGTAGGCAGTTCACGTATGTTTCCAGCTCGTTGTAGCAGACGAATAATGATTTCTGTGCATCACTTTTGTATCCGAGGCTACTCATCCTCAAGCAGGTCGCGTAAGGCAAGTACAAGCTGTATTCATCAAATTTTTTCAAGCTGTGTTCGCGGCCGTCAACAAAGCTTTTACAGGCAGCCGGTGAAGCACCAAACAGGTAGATTAGCAACCAAGAATAGCGATGGAAATTTCGAATCAAATGCAAATATTTTTCTGTTCGAAAATGTTGCAGTTTCCCTTGATGTTTACACATCGCTTGGTAAGGTTCCCAGAAACATTCCGGCATCGAGAAGTTATAGTGCAATCCCGCGACGATCTGCATTAAATTGCCGTAGCGATGGTTCAGGCCTTGACGATAAAGTGTTTTTAGTTTGCCGATATTGGAAACACCATACTGAGCGATCGGAATATCAGCTTCAGCATTCAGCAGGGAAGGCATACTGCTCACCCAGAACATTTCATCATTTTCTAGGTTCTGCAGGGTGAAGCGGTGAATGTTCTCTAGCACCTTGAGACACTCAGCGATATCCGGGGAGGCAGGTGTAATGAATTCCAACAGTGCCTCGGAAAAATCGGTGGTTATGTAGGGATTGGTGAGGGCTGAACCTAGGGCCCTTGGATGACTGGTAAGAGAAATGTGGCCTTCAGGAGAGACGCGCAAGTTTTCCTTTTCGATGCCGCGTTTTATAGCTCCCCACTCGGCACTAAATTCAGGTAACTTATAACGCTGCAGGCACTCAACGAATTGCTTGGCCAAACTTACTCCTGGTTATTCAGATTCCTGAATCCCTGCCTTTCCGACTTGCGTTGCTTTCTTTGTAAGGCGCAGTTGTATTTGGGTGGCACTGTCTAGCTGGGTTGCCGGTGACGCATTATGACAAATATTAACTTTGAGCGCTAACGCCCCTCCAGGCTTAGCGTGCTTCCCGCTGTTTGAAGCGATTAAGTATGCGTCGTTGCTTTTTGGTAGGTTTTGTCGGTATGGGCCAGTATTTTGGCTGTGCTTTGCGTTGCTCGGTTAAACGTGCACGACTGGAAACACTCTCTGGGGTTTCTTCGTATAGCAATTTAGCCTCCGGCGCACCGAGACGTTTTTCTGACAAGGCTTTCACGATAATGGCTTTCTCATCAAATTTTGTCCTCAATTCCAATTTCATGCCTTCTTCTATTTCCTTACTTGGTTTGGCGCGTAATCCTTCACAATACACCTTGCCACCCTCTACAGCTTGTTTTGCAATAGCCCGTGTCTTGTATAAGCGTGCCGCCCACAGCCATTTGTCCAGGCGGGCTTTAATCCTTGGTTCATCACTCTTATTCACTTTCTTCGCAGCCATTTGTTTCGGTTACTCGCTAATCATACGAGGAGGCATAATGTCCTTGAAATCCCCTATTTGTGGAAACTCGGCAGGTGGAAGAGAGGCTTTCTGGCTGTCTGGTTGCTTAATCCCGTAGAGATACTTAATACCTTCTCTTTTTGCTTGTCGCAGGACTGGCAGTGAATCATCAAACAATAAAGAGCGTTCCGGTTTGTAAGGTTCTATTTCCTGCAGAGTTTTCCAGAAACCATGATTTTCCTTTGCCAGCTTTAATGTGTGAGAACTGATATGTTTATGAAAGTATTTCCCGATGCCGGTATGTTTCATTTTAATTGCTAGGCTAGAAGGGTGTGCATTGGTAATCAGCAAAAGCCGCTTGTTGTTGATCTGTAATTCCTTCAATAGCTTTTCTACATTAGGTCTGGAGCATATCTTGTGTTTGATTGTGGTTTTCAGTTCGGTGATATTGAGCCTCAATTCTGCTTCCCAGTAGTCCAGGCAATACCAGTTAAGTGTGCCATGCGTCTCCGCATACTTTTTATGGAGTATAGCCTGAGCCGTCTGTTCAGAAACACCATGTTCCTGGCTATATGCCTTGGGAACCAAAGTGAGCCAGAAGTAGTTATCAAAGTGTAGGTCCAGCAAGGTACCATCCATGTCGAACATTATTGTGTCGACAAGCGACCAGGGCGGCATTGATCCCTCCATAATTTTCACTTGGCAAGTTACTGTCTGTAATGCAACATGCCACAGGTTGGGTTTATTCAATTAGAACCAATTAAAATCCTATTCGACAGGAAGATCAATGCAAGCAGACAGACAACTCGAAGCCTTAAAGGAAATAGCGGTGGCCGCTGGCCAGGAGATATTGGCTGTTTACAATCAGGAAGAAGTAATAAACGTTACGCTTAAAGACGATAATTCGCCATTGACCGAAGCAGACCGTCGGGCCCATAGACTTATTGTAGATAGATTGGCGTTATTGACTCCAGGGGTTCCCGTTCTTTCTGAGGAGTCCGAACCAACTGACTGGTCGGTGCGTTCACAGTGGGATCGCTATTGGCTGGTAGATCCGCTGGATGGTACCAAGGAGTTCGTAAAACGTAATGGTGAATTTACCGTCAATATTGCTCTAATTCATAATGGAATAGCGGAAACTGGCGTGGTGCATGTCCCGGTGAGCGGAGTGACTTATCTCGGCACAATTCGCACTGGAGCGTGGCATGTATCGCGCGCGGGTGCGTACCAATCAATCCAGTGCAAGTCGCTGGACAACACTCGAGTTATAAAAGTAGTCGCCAGTAGAAGCCATCAAGGGAAGTCGCTTGACCGAGTAATGGCAGCAATTGAAGCTGAGCTTAATCGAGCAGAAGTAGTCAGTATGGGCAGCTCTCTGAAAATTTGCCTTTTGGCTGAAGGAAAGGCAGACATCTATCCCAGGCTTGCTCCAACTAGTGAATGGGATACAGCGGCAGCACATGCCGTGCTTTGTGCAGCGGGTGGAGAAATCTGCGATACTGAATTTCGCCCTTTGCGCTATAACCAGAAAGACGACATTCTCAATCCGTTCTTCATTGGTCTGGCAGATACAGCTTATGACTGGAAAGAAGTTTTAATACCGGCATTTTGATAATGAAAAAAACACTTGGGCATTTGTCAGCAATAATTCTAAGTGTGCTTTGCAGTAGCCCAGGGTATCCACAGCAGGTAAGAGTGGTTCCAGCTGAGAGTGCTGGCATGTCAGGTGTTGCCCTCAATGCTGCAACTGAACGCCTCCAGCAACATATTGATGATGGTGATATCGCCGGAGTAGTAGCTGCGGTTGCGAGAGACGGAAATATTGTTTACTTCGAGGCGTTGGGTTACCTGGATCTTGAAAATGTCATCCCTATGCCCGCCGATGCGCTTTTCCGTACCTATTCCATGACTCGTCAGATCACTAGTGCAGCTGTACTTATGTTGTACGAGCAAGGGAAATTTAAATTCGATGACCCCATCAAACAATATTTGCCTGAGTTTGAAGATCAGAAAGTCTTACGTGACCCCAGCAGCACAGATCTAAAACAGGTGAGGAACCGGATAGGCGACATTACGGTTGCTCATCTTCTAACTCATACTTCGGGGTTAGGTAGCAGAAGTTCAAGGCTTTATAGAGAGAATAATGTCAGAGATAAAAACATTACCCTTAGCGAGATGGTCACTAACGCAGCACGTGTCCCTCTTTTTCATGATCCGGGAACGCAGTTTAGGTACGGTATACACGCCACTATTCTTGGGAAACTGGTTGAAGTTTGGTCTGGGCAGCTCTTTGAGGAATATCTGCAGGAGCATCTACTCAATCCCTTGGGAATGGACAGTACTATGTTCTGGGCGCCGGAAGAGGATCTGGATCGTTTGTCAGTAGTTTATCGACCGGTCGATGGCCGCTTGCTCTCTTATCAAATTGAAACAATTCCTTACACCTTGCGGCCTCGATTAATCGAAGGTGGCGTAGGGTTGCTTTCATCTGTTATGGACTTCATGCGTTTTTCTCAGATGATTCTTGAGGGCGGGTTGTTCAATGGCGACCGGATTCTTCAGGAGGAAACTGTCGCATTGATATATGAGAATGCTGTACCAGACCAGGCGATGCCCATTGGTGGCACGGGTTATTGGCAGGGCTCTGGATGGACATTGGGAGGCTTCAACCTCGTCCTGGATAATATGGATTATAATTTTTCTGTTTCTACCGGTACTATCTGGTGGGACGGATCGGCTGGTACTCGCTACTTCATTGATCCTGTGCAGGGAACAGTCATTGTTATAATGGCTCAGGTTTCCCCTTCCAGTGGCGGTGGCTTTAGGGAAAACTTCTCCAACATGGTTGATGCCGCTATCACCGACCGCCGGTAGTGCCACTTACCCAAAGTTATTGCGCTTCTCTCTGAATATTTTATTAACTAGCTAGCCCATATTGCATCTATGAAAATAATAAGAACTCAGATGGGCCATGAGAAAATTCTTGCGAACTACTTCACAGCTAACGAATCACACCTAAAAAAATGGAGCCCCGCAGTATCCAAAGGTCACCATTCAGTGGGTTCCTGGAAGCGGCGACTGGAAGAGCAAGAGGTTGAGTTTGAAACTGGCTTGTCTGTTCATTTTATTGGCACCGACCAGGAAGAATCTCATGTAATTGGTAGTTGCTCACTTAGTAATATCGTAAGAGGTGTATTTCAGACTTGCTATATGGGTTATTCCGTCGCGAAGTCTTACGAGGGCCGCGGTTATATGAAGCAAGTAGTCTCCCACGCCATCCACTATGCATTTAATGAGATCAAGCTGCACCGCATTGTTGCAAATCATATGCCGACAAATGAGCGATCTGCTAATCTCCTCAAGACTCTGGGATTCGAACGCGAGGGCTACGCGAAAAGATACTTACTCATAAATGGACAGTGGGAGGATCATGTTCTTAATGCTCTAATTAATAGTAAAAATAGTATCCGTCATTAAAAAAACTAGCTGATGTGTAGTTAAATAAATGTATTAATCGACAACTAGATTAGTTTTATTGGCTAAGCTCATAACTGTTTATAATAGAATACCTGGCACCTTCTTCAAGGGTTTCAGACTTGTAGAGAATCATTTCGCTAACCGGTATAAGCCCCCAGTCTCGGCTAAAGTATTTTTCCTTGAAAGGCGCCAGAACGATTTTGGCGCCTGTGCCGAATCGCGCCACGGTTACATGAGGAACATGGGCTTTCCGCTCCGGGTAGATTTCAAGGGGTACAAACGCTTGGTCGAGTTCCAATGTGAGGGCTGTTAAAAGAAAATTGTCTTTTACCCCAACCCAAACGGAGTTTTTAAAAAATCCAATACCAGCGCAATGTAGTTGCATCGTACGGTGCCGAGTTGCTGCATGAGAAACGATGGAATCGATTTTCTTCAGGTCAGATTCTAGTACGGATCCCAAAAATTTGAGAGTGAGATGGAGGTTTTGAGGTGGAGACATCCTGAACTTGACTTTGTTATCGGTGAGCGTGCGCGCAACATCGATTATGACGGGCTGAATCTCTTCGTAAAGAGTAAATTTAATTCCCACAAAAAGTCTTTGTTTTCGTGAGCTGTCCGTATGTGTCTTTCGGGTCATAATTTAGTTCTTTTGGAGAGAATGTACAGATTTTGCCTCTCAGCTTGCTAGCAGCATGGGATCTCAAACTTTGGTAATAAGAAACATTTAATTGTGCAATGGCTAACTGTGGCTAATCGCAATTGCACTATAATTCGAATAGAATCACCACCTTATTTGAACAAGCAACGCTTACAGCGGGGGATTCTCCACGTGCACGATCGGGCCGTCTACGATACAAATCACGAGCTGTTTCGCAGCAACGCCAGGCGTTTCTTCCGCGAGGAATTAGAACCTAATATCGGGCGGTGGGAAAAGGATGGAGTGCTTCCTAGGGAATTTTGGCTGAAAGCTGGTGAAAAAGGATTTCATTGTTGTGGAATTCCGGAGGAGTATGGTGGGCCCGGTGCAGATTTTCTTTACAATATGGTCTTGTCTGAGGAGGTGGGTTACGCCATTGGGGGGGCCAGTGTGGGCTTTTCTGTCTCATCCGATATTGTTTCCTACTACATTTTACATAGTGGCACTGAAGAGCTGAAAAAGTACTGGTTACCAAAAATGGTTACCGGTCAGGCTATTTCATCCATAGGAATGACCGAACCGGGTTGTGGTAGTGATCTCAAGGCGGTGCGCACCACCGCAGTCAGAGAAGGAGAGCATTATGTTATCAATGGACAGAAGACATTTATCACAAATGGTCAGAATTGTGACTTTGTATTATTGGTTTGTTCCACAGATCAGTCACTGGGAGCTAAAGGCATCAGCCTTATCATTGTAGAAAGTGACAGAGAAGGATTTCAACGCGGACGAAATCTTGAAAAAATTGGTCAGAAGGCAGCTGATACTTCGGAGTTATTTTTCAGTGATGTCCGAGTGCCTGCTTCGAATTTGCTCGGTAAAGAAGGTGGTGGCTTTGCTGTGCTAATGAATGAATTACCGCGAGAGCGAATGACAATCGCTTGTCGTGCCTTAGCTGAGGCACAGCGAGCCTACGAATTAGCTAGAGATTATGTGAAAGAGCGGAAAGCTTTCGGTAATACAATCTTTGAGTTCCAGAATACGCAGTTCAAACTTGCCGAGATTAAAACTAGCCTAGCGGTTGGTTGGGCCTACTTGGACCAGTGCCTTAGCAAGATCAATGAAGGGACGCTGACGCCAGAAGAAGGGGCAATGGCAAAGCTCTGGACGACTGAAACAGGAAACAAGATTGTGGATGATTGTCTGCAGTTCTTTGGGGGCTATGGTTATATGAGTGAATATCCCATTTCCCGTCTGTTTGTCGACTCTCGGGTCCGCAGAATATACGGTGGCTCATCGGAAATCATGAAGCTAGTAATCGGAAGAAGTATTTGAAGATCGAAACATAAAGGAATCAATTTTAAAGGGTTTGGTATGAATGGAATTACCGCTTTTGGTGCTTATATACCGAGAGGCCGATTGAGCAAGAAAGCAATTGCCGAGGCTAACGTCTGGTTTGATGCCAACCTCAAATCCTTGAGTGAAGGTGAACGCAGTATATGTAATTGGGACGAAGATACTATCACCATGGCGGTCGAGGCAGTTAGTGCCTGTATTAAATCCATGAAGGATAAAACTGTTGACACTTTGTATCTTGCGTCGACAACCTTTCCGTTTCGCGATCGCCAGAGTTCCGTATTAGTTTGCGAAGCCTTGAGCCTAGAAAAACAACTACGCACCATGGACATTGGAGGTTCTCAGCGCGCTGCAACTTCGGCTCTTGTCTCTCTACTGGAGAGCAAACATGCCGTTAATGGAATATTAGTCGCGTCGGAACATCGCCGCACCAAGGCCGGATCAAGAGCCGAGATGTTGTGGGGAGACGCTGCGGCAGCAGTTGCGATAGGTTCGGAAAACGTGATTGCTGAAGTGCTGGGTGTAGAAACATTAGCTGTAGATTTTGTCGACCACTATCGTGGTGAAGAAGCCGCTTTTGATTATGGTTGGGAAGAACGCTGGATACGTGATGAGGGTTTCATGAAAATCGTGCCAACGGTTACGGGCGCTCTACTAGACCGGTGTTCAGTTCCGGCAGAAGACATAAGACATTTCATAATGCCTACAGATCAGGCACGTACTCCGAAGGGACTAGCTAGAAAAATTGGGATCGATAGCAATGCAGTCGTAGATAACCAAATTAACAGCGTAGGTGTGGCCGGTGTTGCTCAATCTGTCCTATTGCTTGCTAAGGCGCTGGAAACTGCTCATCCGGGGGACTTGATACTTATTGTGGGTTTCGGTCAAGGCTGTGATGCCGTTCTGTTACGTGCAACTGATGCCTTAAAAAGTTATAAACCCGCAAATGGAGTAGCCAGTGCTATAGAGGCGCGGCGAGAAGAAACGAATTACAATAAATTTCTAAGCTTTAACAACTTGATCGAAAGAGATATTGGCAAGCGTGGTGAGGCAGATAAGCAAACATATCTATCCGGCTATAACAGGCGTAAGGATTTGCTTACCGGGTTTATTGGTGGTAAATGCCGTGAGTGTGGAACGGTTCAAATACCGCGCGAAAAGTATTGCGTTAATCCTGAATGTAATGCGCTAGAAAGTCAGGACGAGTACAGCTTTGCTGACAAGGCAGGAGAGGTGATGACCTGGACGGCTGATCGCCTTACATTCGACTGGAGTCCACCCGCTTATTTTGGCATGGTGCAGTTCGAGGGAGGTGGGAAACTGATGATGGATTTTACCGAAGTTGAAGAGGGTAGGATTGATTCAGGGTCCAAAGTTTCTGTACATTTCAGGATCAGGCAATTCGATAGCCAACGCGGTTATCGTAAATATTTCTGGAAAGCTGTTGTTGAGGAATAGAGTGGATTGTATATTTTTAATACAAGGGCATAAATGATTAACTCAGTGGTGGACTAAATGGCGAGTGGAATAAAAGACAAAGTAGTAATTTTGGGGATGGGGTGCAGTAAGTTCGGTGAACGCTGGGACTCAAGCCCGTCAGATCTCATGGTGGAGGCATTCGAGGAGTGCCTCAAGGACGCAGGTATAGAACGCGACCAGATTGAAGCGGCTTGGTTTGGTGCTGGGATCGATGCGTTCAATGTGGGCTCAAGCGCTATGCCACTCGCGATTGCACTTAGATTAAATTACATTCCTGTTACAAAGGTTGAGAACATGTGTGCTACTGGTACTGAAGCTTTCAGAGGAGCTGTTTATGCTGTCGCCTCTGGAGCCTGTGATATTGCTCTCGCTCTTGGAGTGGAAAAGCTAAAAGATACAGGTTACGGCGGTTTGCCACAGCGTACCCGCGGGGTCGAGAATGACATGTACTGGCCGAACCTGTCTGCACCCGGTGCCTTCGCCCAGCTAGCATCCGGCTACCGCGCCAAGCATCACCTGAACAAGGAAGACCTAAAACGCGCCATGGCGCACGTATCAGTGAAGAGCCATGCCAACGGTGTCAAGAACCCAAAGGCCCACCTGCAACGAGAGATCACGGAAGAGCAAGCTATAAATGCGCCCTATATTGCAGAACCTATTGGACTGTTTGATTGCTGCGGGGTAAGTGACGGTTCTGCTTGTGCGATTGTAACGACGCCGGAGATTGCAGAAAGCCTTAGAAAGGAAAATTTGGTCTCGGTTAAAGCTCTCCAGCTAGCCGTATCGAATGGCACTGAGTCCAGCCATGACAGTTGGGATGGCTCCTATCTCAAGACTACCCGCATTGCTTCTCAACGAGCTTACAAGGAAGCTGGCATTCGCAAACCTGCGGAAGAAATTACCATGACTGAAGTGCATGATTGTTTCTCCATCACAGAGCTGGTGACAATGGAGGACCTGCAGTTGGCAGAAGAGGGTAAAGGGGTCAACGATGTGCTGGATGGTAATTTTGATGCCGATGGCCAGAACCCTTGTCAGATTGACGGCGGGTTGAAGTGCTTCGGACATCCGATAGGAGCCTCCGGTCTTCGTATGATCTACGAAAGCTACTTACAGCTGCAGGGCAGAGCAGGGGCTAGACAGTTGTCAAACCCCAGGCTTGGCCTGAATCACAACCTTGGTGGATTCCCGCATCAAAACATTTGTTCGATTTCAATAGTGGGACCATACAACTAATACGACTGTGAGTGGAACTGCTCAACAAACTGGTCCGGAAGAATATTCGTCACAGCTCGCTATCGCACTTGTTGAACTTGATTTGCTTCGAGAGCTGGTTGATGGCTCGTTCCGATTCATAAAGTCGCACTGTAGAGAAAATAATCGTTTCGACAAGAATCGGTTGGATGACTTTCAGCTTCTGAGTTACGACCTAGCAGTTTGCGTCGCGGAAATCTCCGCTGCCAAATCGCTGCTTAAGTACGCATTAAAGCTTTCGAAAAACAAGCTTGTGGCTAGGATCGCACTCGTGTTCGCAGGTGATAATTATCAAATTGTTCTTCAAAGGCTTCTCGCAAGATCAGAGGAATCAGCGGGTAACTCTAAGGAGTTGCTAGGGTTGTATGAGAAACCTTCGGTTAGGGAGCTTTTGAGTTATACAGCTGCACAGGTATTAGAGCAGATTGGTCGGGAGATTACTGGAGCCGATATTGCACGATTGCCTTCGACACTCGATGATGAAAAAGAACTAATGCGAGAGACTTTTTATCGGTTTACGAACGATGTCGTAGCACCTCTGGCTGAAGAGATACATCGCCAAGATCAGGATATTCCGGAAGCGATAATACGTCCTGCAGCCGAACTTGGTTGTTTCGGTACGTGTATTCCTGAACGCTTCGGTGGTCTTCAACCTGACAATACCTCAGACAGCCTGAGCATGATCGTTGTAACTGAAGAACTATCACGCGGTTCATTGGGCGCTGCTGGTAGCTTGATCACTCGGCCCGAAATCGCTGCACGTGCCTTGTTGGCCGGTGGTACAGAGAGGCAGAAAAATAAATGGCTGCCGGCTCTCGCAAAAGGCGAAATACTGTGCGCAATTTCCATTACTGAGCCGAACACGGGTTCCGATGTTGCCGCGGTTTCCCTGAAGGCAACACCAACGAAAGGTGGGTGGTTACTTAATGGCAGCAAGACTTGGTGCACCTTTGCAGGCCGATCTGAACTAATAGTCGTGTTGGCTCGCACCAATTCTGATATGACGCTTGGTTACAAGGGCTTGAGCATGTTTTTGTTGCAGAAGGTCTCGTACCTGGGGCACTCATTCAGGCACGAACAGAAACGAGGAGGATCACTAACCGGTAAAGCCATCCCCACGCTTGGTTATCGAGGAATGCATTCTTATGACCTTTTTTTCGAGGACTACTTCGTACCAGCAGAAAACCTTGTTGGTGAAAAAAAGGGTGAAGGCAAAGGTTTCTACTATACGATGGCCGGCTTTTCCGGTGGGCGAATTCAAACTGCGGCGAGAGCGACCGGTGTTATGCAGGCTGCCTACGAAAAGGCACTGAGCTATGCAAACGAGCGCGTGGTTTTTGATAAGCTACTTGGAGAATTTCAGCTTACCCAAGTTAAGTTAGTACGTATGCTGGCTACTATTACCGCTTCCCGACAATTCAGTTACGATGTCGCGTCACTATTGGACGAAGGGAAAGGCCAGATGGAAGCGAGTCTAATAAAACTCTTCGCTTGTCGTGCTGCAGAATGGATCACCCGAGAAGCCATGCAAATACATGGTGGTATGGGGTATGCCGAGGAGAATGCGGTGAGTCGCTACTTCGCTGATGCTAGAGTGCTTTCAATATTCGAAGGGACCGAGGAAGTGCTGGCATTGAAGGTAATAGCTCGGGAGCTGATTGCAGCGGCATAATGGTAATAAGAACTCGAGAATTAGGTTAATAGAAGGAAGAAACCATGAGCGTTCCACTATTACAAGACAAAGTTGTCGTGGTTACCGGTGCTGGTCGCGGAATTGGTAGAGGCATAGCAATTATGGCAGCCGGTCACGGAGCAAAAGTTGTCGTTAATGATCTGGGCGGTGCAGAAGATGGCTCGGGAAGTGATTCTAGGCCAGCTGATGAGGTGGTTAGTGAAATCACAAACGCTGGTGGCGAAGCAGTTGCTTCCTACGCCACCGTTACCGACTGGGATGCAGCTCACGAAATTGTTGAAACAGCGTTGAGTTTTTTCGGGCGTATAGACGCGGTCGTTAATAACGCTGGCAACCTTCGTGACGCCATTTTTCACAAGATGACGGAAGAGGACTTCGATTCAGTTATTGATGTCCACCTGAAGGGCACATTTAATGTCAGTCGGGCGGCGGCGACTCATTTTCGTGCCCAGACGAGCGGTTGCTTTGTCAACATGACCTCAACGTCTGGACTTATCGGCAACTTTGGTCAAGCTAACTACGCAGCAGCAAAGCTTGGCATAGTTGGTCTCTCCAAATCGATGGCGTTAGACATGGGGCGGTTTCGCGTGCGATCCAACTGTATCGCACCATTTGCCTGGAGTCGTTTGATCGGCACCATTCCAACTGCCACGGAAGAGCAAAAAGCGCGTGTAGCTAAAATTCAACAAATGACCCCTGACAAAATTTCTCCTCTTGCAATTGCTTTGATCAGCGATGCAGCTCAGGATGTGACTGGCCAGATTTTTGGTGTGCGTAACAACGAGATCTTTTTGTTTAATCAACCCCGACCGACTCGATTTGCACACACTGCTGAAGGTTGGACTCCTGACCTGGTGCTTGAACGTGTCATCCCCGCGTTCCAGTCTGACTTCCTTCCACTTGAGCGTTCCGGTGATGTATTTAGCTGGGATCCCATGTAAGAGTTGATCTTGGATTGGTATGTTGGAGGCGGCGGTGATCTTGTTTGACGAAATAATAGCAAAAGAACAGGGGATTGCTTTGTCTTGCAGATCAGGCGAGTGGAGCATAGCGGGTACGCCCTAGCCTGCACAGATCTGTTCATAACGCATTGAGAGAGAATAAATGAACTTCGATCCAGACTACTTACTGAACCGTGACTTTCCAATCCTTCGCCATTCTTATAACGAGAAGGACTGCATGCTTTACGCGCTAGGGGTAGGCATGGGTATTGATCCTCTCGACGAAAATTGCCTGCGATTTGTCTACGAAGACGGACTAAAGGTTTTACCGAGCCAGTCAGTGGTAATGGCGCATCCTGGTTTCTGGGCGCAGGAGGAGGACACTGGTCTTGATTGGGTGAAGGTGCTTCACGCAGGGCAGGAAATAATTTTGCACAAACCGTTACCAGTTTCCGCAACCGTCGAGGCAAAAACTCGTATTACCGAAGTCACAGACAAAGGTGAAAAAATTGGTGCGCTAATTGTGTCGGATCGCACAGTAGTTGATGTCGACACAGGGGACGAGTTGTGCACTCTAGTAACAACAATCCTTGCTCGAGGAAACGGTGGCTTCGGGGGTGATCGCCGGTCTGTACCGAAAACCGATGTAATCCCTAAAGAAGTACCTGACGAGATTTGCGATCTGCAGACACTGCCATCCCAAGCCCTTATCTACCGCTTGTCCGGAGATTTTAACCCCTTGCATGCCTCACCAATTGTGGCTCGCAACGCCGGATTCCAGGCACCTATACTGCACGGTCTAAGCACGTTAGGCGTAATGACTCATGCGCTTCTGAGAACCTGCTGTGATTACGAACCGGATAGATTTAAACGCATACGTTTGCGGTTTTCCTCACCTGTTTTGCCAGGGGAGACAATTCGAACCGAGATTTGGCGTAACGGAAACGAGATTGCATTTCGTTGCAAATCGCTGGAGCAGGACAAGATTGTAATTAATAACGGTTGGCTGTTAATTGGTTGAAAAGATGGGAGTAACTGTTGCAGCAAATACTTAATGGGCTACGAATCGTTGAAGGCAGCGCATTTATCGCAGCCCCTTCCGGCGGTATGACGTTAGCACAACTCGGCGCCGAAGTTATTCGCTTTGATCAGATTGGCGGAGGAATCGACTACCAGCGTTGGCCTGTTACGAAGGAGGGCAAAAGTCTCTACTGGCACAGCCTTAATAAGGGTAAGCGGTCCATCGCGGTGGATTTTAGGAAACCTAAAGGCAGAGAAATACTCACCCGATTGATCACCGCTCCAGGGGAAAATGCGGGGCTGTTTGTCACCAATTTCCCAGCACGTGGTTGGCTTGATGATCAAAAACTAAGAGAGCAACGGGATGATCTGATTTCTGTCAATCTTACCGGGGATCGTCACGGAGCAAGTGCCCTAGACTATACGGTGAATAGCCAAATCGGCCTGCCCTATCTGACAGGACCCCTTAAGTCTGATGAACCGATAAACAATCCGTTTCCAGCTTGGGATGTGCTCGCCGGTCAGCAGATTGCTATCGCGCTATTAGCAGCCGAACGATACCGTCGGTTAACTGGCCAGGGGCAGTTAATAAAGCTGGCTTTAACAGATGTTGCATTAGCAACAATGGGACATTTAGGATTTATCGCTGAAACCGAAGTTAATGGTGAAGCACGTCAATCCACGGGTAATTATATCTTTGGCACCTTTGGTCATGACTTTGTCTGCAAAGATAGATACAGAGTGATGGTTGTTGGTGTTAGTTTGAATCAATGGAACGCTATAGTTTCGGTAACCAATTGCCAGACGCAGGTACTTGCACTGGAACGGGAATTGGATCTAGATTTTAAACAAGAAGGTGATCGTTTCTTAGCAAGAGAGCGGTTAAAAGCGCTTTTCCAACCTTGGTTCGAAGAAAGGAGTTTTAAAGAAGTTAAAGTGGCACTGGATAAAGCGCGTGTATGCTGGGGGCCTTACCAGACTGTAGATGAGTTAGTTCACAAGGATCCGGAATGCTCAGAAGCCAACCCGCTTTTCAATCGGATCAAACAACCGGGGGTAGGCTCCTATCTAGTGCCATCACAGCCCATTCATTTCTCTAATCTGGACCGTGTGCCACCTAAGCCAGCTCCATTGCTAGGCCAGCACACCGATCAAATACTTAGCGAGGTGCTGGATATGGATAGTAGCGAGATCGGTCATTTGCATGATGATGGGGTGGTTGCGGGTCCCAGCAATAATTGAGCGTTATGAATACACCGTCTCGACAACCTACCAGCATCTGTAAGCTGCTGATTACAGCAGCAGAAACTTGGCCTGATCAATCAGCGATTACCTTCGAAGGTAAGACACAGAGTTGGAGGGAAACTCTTAATCGATGTCACGCAGCGGCAACACTGTTTAAAAATATTGGCGTCGAGAAAGGAGACCGAATTGCTTTTCTTGGTCTCAACTCAAATATCTGCTTTGAATCCTATTATTCGCCCGCAATGATTGGAGCTATTTTGGTGCCAGTTAACTACCGATTATCTATCACAGAAATGATGGAATGTATCGAGGACTGTGCGCCCAAGATTCTAATCGTGGATTCCCATTTCATCAGCCAAGCTCAAGAAATTCGTAAGCAATGTAAATGGGTCACCATTGTAGCTACTAACGATAAAATCGCATTGGAACCAGATATCATAAGTTATGAAAAAACGGTGCAACAACTGATCAACCAAGACAAATATTGCGTACTGGACCCAAGTCAGGATGATGAAACAGTTATAATTTTCTATACCGGAGGCACTACTGGGCGCTCTAAGGGTGTAATGCTCAGCAACATAAACTTTCAGAGCAACACTGATTGTGCTGCTCCTCTATATCGCATGCAGGAAGGATGGACTTTCATAATTGTAGGCCCGCTTTTTCATCTCGCAGCCGGGGCAAGAATTTTTAGCTGTTCAGCGCTGGGAGGACATGCTGTGATCCTGCCTAAATTTGATGTACAAGCCATGTTGCAAACCATAGAAAATTACCAGGTCAACTCCGCCACACTAGTGCCCACCATGATTCAGATGATGCTAGATTGCCCGAATTTCGAGGAATACAACCTGTCCTCGTTGAAGATGATGGCCTATGGAGCAGCACCGATGTCGGTAGCGCTCCTGAGGCGGGCAATTAAAGCATTACCCGAGACTGAAATATTTCAGACCTTTGGCATGACAGAAGCCTCACCAATCCTTACTAGCCTGGATTCGAAATACCATATCTTGGAAGGACCCAACTCCAGCAAGCTTGGATCAGTTGGTAAAGCTGCAAATCATGTAGAGTTAATTATTACCGATGAGAGTGACAATGAGTTACCAGCCGGAGAGACCGGTCAGATACTTGCTCGTGGCAAGAACATTATGACGGGCTATTGGCGTCTTCCGGAAACTACTGCCGAAGCTCTTAAAGGCGGGTGGTACCATACAGGGGATGCAGGTTATCTGGATGAAGAAGGATTTCTATTCTTGGAAGGGAGAGTTAAAGACATGATTGTTAGCGGCGGAGAAAACATATACCCCATCGAAGTGGAAAACGTGCTGGCTGGGCATTTTGCTATTAAGGAGTGCGCTGTAATTGGTATTCCTCACGAAACATGGGGTGAAGCCGTGCACGCAATAATCGTGCTTGAAGAAGGACTGCAAACTGATGAGCCGGAACTAATAAAGTTCTGTAGGGGTCAGATAGCTCATTACAAGTGTCCGGTAAGTATAACCTTTCGCAACGAACCCATGCCGTTGTCACCAATAAACAAGATACTCAAGACTGAGTTGAGAAAACCTTTTTGGGAAGGACGGGATAGCAAACTGGTTTAGAATCGCCGACAAATGATGTCTCCAACACAGGCAGCAACCTGGAGTTTATCCCTAACAAGAAAGGTTATCGATTAAGTACTGAATTTGGCTTTTAACTGAATCAAGTGTTTAACGAATTTTTCCAGGACCTCGTAGGGCTGGCATCCGACCACAACGAGATTGTTACTGAAAAAAGTTGGAACACCGGTTATGCCATTTTCTCTTGAGCGTTGCCAGTCGGCATCGACTTGGGCCTTAAAGGAGCGGCTTGTCAGAATTTCCCGTGCCTTTTCCCCATCAAGCATGCAGCTTTCTGCAATATCGACTAACTGATTGATCTCGCCGATGTTTATATTATCCACAAAATAGGCACGGTAAAGTTTTTCATGAATCGGTTCCCCTCCAAGCTGGGTGTCAGCCCATTTTCCAAGTTCTTGTGCAAGTCGACTGTTGTAGGTGTGAGTGCGATCTCCGTATGGTAATCCAGCAACGGTCATCAATTCTTTCATGCGCTCCTTTATTGGCGCAATGTCCCGTCCTGCAAACAGCTCTTTCAGTGCTTTTCCTTCCGAAGGAGTCTCGGGATGCAAGGGAAAATGCACCCACTTGAATTGAACGGGGTAGTTGGTTTTGAGTTTTTCAATACTCACGGTACTGAGATAACACCAAGGTCAGACGTAGTCAGTAAAAACCTCCAGGGTGATGTCTTTCATGTGACTTCCTTCAATTTCAGGATAAAGAATTTGACACAAGGGGCAAATGTAGCAAATCACCTCGAACAAGTCCGATTTAGCGCTAGTTAGGGTATACTGCCGGTCTGTTTTTTGGGCATGCTGGTTGTCACCAGTGATCCAAGCATTAGACTAATAAAAGAAACAGCAAGGAGAGTTCCATGCGTAAACTGTTAGCACTCACGGCTGCTACGATAGCAGTTATTTCTACTATTTCAATTAGTTATGGGCAGTCTTCCGATGAAGCTCTGGCCATAATTGTTCCCGGCGGAGGTACTTATAGCCGGTCAATAGGTACAGATTCTGCCGAAGCGCAGGCTTTTTTCGATCAAGGCATTCGCATGGCTTGGGGATTCTATTTTCCGGAATCGATAGCGTCTTACCAAGAAGCTGCGCGGTTAGATCCTGATAACCCAATGCCACACTGGGGCATAGCCCATGCCGCTGGGCCGAATCCAAACAGTCGTTACCAAGGTTTGCCAGATGATCCACAAGGCGCAGGACTAGCAGCGATTCGTCGAGCAATGGAATTAGGAGGCAACGGGACTGAATTAGAGCGTGATCTGATTAATGCTACCTTTGTACTTTATAACAAGGACGCAATATCAGATGACAGAGAGAGAGATTTTGCGTTCCTAGCAGCTATGCGCGAACTGCATGACAAATACCCGGGTGATGCAGATATAGCTACCGTTTTTGGGGAAGCCTATATGAATACGACTCGCTGGGATTACTGGGAGGCTGATGGGTCAGCTAAACCGGGGACTGCAGAAGGTAAGGCTGCTTTGGAGGCAGCTACGGCTATAGAGCATGACCACCCAGGTGCTAACCATTTGTACATTCATTTGATGGAGGGTTCTAATCAACCTGAACTGGCGATGCCAGCAGCACAGAAGCTGGAAGGTACGCTACCTATATCTGGCCATATGGTTCATATGCCTGGACATATCTATCTTCGAGTTGGTGAATACGAAAAAGCTATTTTGTCTAATGAAAGATCGCAAATCGTGGATGATCAATTTGCGGAGATTTGGGGCGATACTAATTTTCCATTAATTGGAACTTACCCTCTGTCTCACAAAATTCATAAGCCCCATGCGCTAGATTTTGTCCGCTATGCAAATATGCTCCAGGGTAACTATGAAGAGGCGAGTAAGGCAGCTTATCGTAACTCTGGACAAGGAATGGGCGCTTTAAGAGGTAGTAATAAGAATACTGCTCATGCTTGGATGATGGATAAGGTCTTTGGAAAATGGGATAAAATTCATGCAGCCAACGCTGAGAATAAAGAGCTTGCCGATAGCCCTTACCTGAAGGGTATGTGGGCTTATGTCATGGGAAGTGCTCATGCCGCCCGTGGACATATTGCTCCAGCGGAAGCAGAGCTTGCAGTTATTCGCGAGCAAATGACCGCAGAAGGGGTTAATGATTCTGGAGTAGGGCCAACACCTGCTGATCATGTTCTTGGTTTAGCGATGCATGGCTTACTTGGCGAAATCGAAGAAGCGAAAGGCAACCTTGATGGCGCTATTTTGCATTACGGTCATGCGGTAGAGTTTCAAGATAACTTGAACTACACCGAGCCACCGGATTGGTCGCAATCTGTTCGGCTCTACCTAGGTGCTGCTTTACTCGAAGCAGATCGTGCAGCGGAAGCTGAAGAAGTGTATCGAAAAGACCTAGAGTGGAACCAACGTAACGGTTGGACAACTTTCGGTCTTTATCAGGCGCTGGAAGCTCAGGGCAAAGACCAAGAAGCTATTATCGTTAAACGGCAGTTCGATGAACTATGGCGTAATGCGGACGTCGAGTTGGAGAACTCTCGAATCTAGTAAATATTTAATTGGAGCCAATGTAAAAAATTCAATTTTTTATTTGTAGGAACAAAAGTGAAACAACAGGAGGAATCCGAATGAGATTCTCTGCACCTATTCTGGCTTTTATCTGTTTATCCATTTCCTCTGGAGTTGTCATTGCGCAGGCGGACATGCAAGCGACCAATGATTTCCCTAATCCTTATCAGATTTACACGGGATTTTTTAACATACCGGCCGGCCGCGAATGGGGGGCCACCAGTTCTATTGATATTGATCCAGATGGTAAATCGATCTGGATCGCAGAGCGATGCGGTTCTGACTCAATTCGTGCGGCTTACCCGATACGTGGCTGCGCCGAGTCTGATCTTCCCGTGGTGTTGAAATTTAACTCTGATGGCGAGATGGTCAGAAGTTTCGGAGGAGGTATATTTGCTGTCCCACACGGATTCCATGTTGACCACGACGGCAACATTTGGGTGACTGACGCACCATTCACCCTGCCTCCGGGGATAGAAGGTAAAGGACACATTGTTGTTAAGTTCAGCCCCGATGGTGACAGACTGATGACCCTCGGTACCCCGGGTGTAACCGGTAATGATGGAAGTCATTTTAATATGCCCTCCGATGTGCATGTTGCACCTAACGGCGATATATTTGTTGCCGATGGGCATGGCGGCAACAGTAATGCCCGTATCGTCAAATTCGATTCTAATGGCAATTACCTGATGGATTGGGGTTCTGCGGGATCCGGCCCGGGGCAGTTCAACGCGCCTCATGGCCTTGCGATGGACTCCCAAGGTAGATTATTCGTTGCGGACCGCAGTAATAATCGCATTCAAATTTTTGATCAGAACGGCAATTTTCTGGATGAGTGGCACCAGTTCAGCAGACTCAGCGGCATTTTTATCGATGGCAATGACATACTGTATGGGGTCGATTCAGAATCTAACGCCGGCCGTGGCCGCGCAGACTGGCGTCGTGGCATTCGCGTAGGTAGCGCTCGCACTGGTGAAATAAGTTACTTCATCCCAGATCCCTTTGATGCAAACAACGGTCCTTACGCCGGGAGTAGCGGTGGCGAAGGCGTTGTAGCTGATAAAGACGGCGTTATTTACAGCGCTGAAGTAGGCCCGCGCTCGGTCAAGAGGTACGTGCGCTTCGAAAACTAAATGCGGTTCAGCCTGAACGGGGTGTAGCTCAGCCTGGTAGAGCACTGTCTTCGGGAGGCAGGGGCCGTGAGTTCAAATCTCGCCACCCCGACCACTGCATAAAAATAATTCGGGTCTCTAACTAGTCAGGCGGCCCGTTTTTTTTGAATTAAATAGACAATAAAACCTGTGCAGTCATTCCTCGCCATCCCGACAAAAAAGAAAAGAGGTAGCACATTTCCCTAGCCACTAAAGCTTATGTTTTGATAAGGATCAAAGAGAAAATAATGTACGGTTCAACTCGAATTTTTTACGCTTCGAATTTCGTAATCCTCACCAACTTGATTCTGTTTGCAGCGGCACCGGTAATAGCCCAAGATCATTTCAACGACAAAGGATCTGGTCCAAGTCGTTTCACTGCTGCTTTGCAGCAACAGTTACGAGACGATTTACCATTTGAAGACCAGCGGGATTTCGAAGAATCCCGCCGTGGCTTTATTGCTGAACCCGATAGTAGACAGATTATTGGATTGAACGGTAATGTCGTTTGGGACATGACACGCTATGATTTTCTGCTAAACGGCACGGATTACGACAGCATTCACCCGTCCTTACAGCGACAGGCTTTGCTTAACATGAACTACGGGCTTTACGAAGTGGTACCTAATTTTATTTATCAAGTACGCGGCTTCGATTTGTCCAATATGACACTTATAAAAGGTGAAACCGGCTGGATACTGTTTGATGTGTTACTCACCAGCGAAACTGCAAGCGCCGCTTTGGCGTTAGCAAATCAATACTTGGGAGAGCGGCCGGTAAAAGCAGTGATATATTCCCATTCTCACATTGATCATTTTGGTGGTATCAGGGGAGTTGTGCGCGAAGAACAGGTCACCAGTGGCGAGGTCGAGATCATCGCACCTGTCGGGTTTATGGAGCAAGCTATCTCTGAAAATGTGTACGCTGGGAACGCTATGTCACGCCGTGCTGGGTTCCAATATGGCCGAGTGATCCCCTCCAGTCCTTTCGGTCAAGTCGATTCAGCTATTGGTAAAGGTCTGGCCGTGGGCACTACTGGTCTCATAGCGCCTACGCGCACAATAACAGACGACTTTGAGGAACACAGTATTGATGGGGTCAACATGGTGTTCCAGAATACACCAGGTACCGAAGCACCAGCGGAAATGAACACTTGGTTTCCCGACAATAAAGTTCTGTGGGTGGCTGAAAATATTACGGCGACTATCCATAATATTTACACCCTGCGGGGAGCGCTTGTGCGTGACGCGCTTACGTGGTCCAAGCAAATTAACCAAGCGTTGTACCGCTTCGGCCAAGAAGCTGAAGTATTGGTTTCTTCTCATAACTGGCCGCGGTGGGGTAACGAACGCATACAGGAAATTATGCGTGCACAACGCGATGCTTATGCCAATCTCAATAATCAGGTATTAAATCTTGCTAACCAAGGCGTCACAATCAACGAGATTCATAATAAGTACCAGGTGCCGGCGAGCCTGCAGCAAAAGTGGAGTGTGCGGCAATACCACGGATCAGAATTTCATAATTCACGTGCAGTACTAAATCGTTATCTGGGCTATTGGGACGGAAACCCAGCTACACTAGCTCCATTGTCTCCGGCAGATTCGGCGCCGCTATTTGTCGAAATGATGGGAGGAGCGCCAGCGATAATCTCCAGAGCGGAAGACCTACATGATTCTGGTCAATATCGCTTTGCGATGGAGATACTCAATACGCTCATCTATGCTGAACCAGAAAACGGCCTGGCGAAAGACCTTCTAGCGGATGTATTTGAACAGTTGGGGTATCAATATGAGAGTGCCAGCTTGCGTAATGTTTTTCTTTCTGCAGCACAAGAACTTCGCAACGGGGCACCTCCAATCGGTGCTCCGAGAGGAACCAGTCCAAGTCTTGCTCGTGCCATGACAACACCCCAATGGTGGGATGCTGTTGCGACTAGAGTGGACAGCAGTTTGGCAGATGGTGTGCAATTCATTTTAAATTTCATCACACCTGATACTGGGCAGAACTTTGTTATTGAAATGAGTGGAGGCACGTTGACCAATATAGAGGGTTATTTATCTGACAAAGCTGATGCCAGCATTACAATGAATAGAGCTGATTTGGATTCCGTGATCATGGGGCAAGCAACACTTGCATCTCTCTTGCAAAGTGGAATAGGCAGTCTGGAAGGCAACCAGCGTGTACTTTTCCAACTGGCGTCGGTACTGATTGAATTTAGTCCCGGCTTCGAAGTTATCGAGGGAACGAGCCAGGATTAATTAGTTACTTACTGCGTTTACGGTTCGGTTGAAATCGATTCGAGCATCAAGCATCCCTGGGCAACCGAAGGAGTTGAAGCACTCCACATTAACTAAGATCTGATAGCCGTTACCTTCTGACATTCTGATCACAGTAACCCCTTGGCCACTGTTGGTGGTAATATTACTCGTGGCCATTATGCGTTCATTAGTCTCACTTCGAATGGCGAAATCGGAGTTCTCGAGAACCCAGGCGCGCGCCATCTCCCATTTTTGGCGGCAGTCGGAATCAGAGACGCAGGTAGGAATCGTCTGCTCAAATTCATCAATCTTGGCCTGTCGCTCCGGCGAGACAGAGCATGAAGTTAGAATCAATATACCGGTGATCATTATACAAAATATTGCGTATTTCATTCTTAGCCCCAAGGGAAGATTGAATTTCTACTTTGTAGCACAATTCTTAAAGCGTTGAAATTCACATAAGGTTAATTCTAGCGGAAAAACACACTAATAGCCTAAGGGTAGCTCCGAACCAAGTTTTTGGTTCACGTCGTAATCGGATTTACTATTCGCTGTAACTAACTCCCATCCCGGCACGTACATCATTATTAAGGCCATAGGATGGAATAGGGTAGCGTAGACCGTTGCGGGAAAGCGCCTCTAGTCCCGCGATTACTTTTGGCAGGTAATGGGGCGGAAGAGCCATTAACAACTCATCTTCCATGACACCGCCATAACGACGTTCTGCAAAGCAAGGAATAGATAAGCTAGGCTCACCGGTTGACAGAGCGCGGCCCCAGGAATCGGCGCAGGAAGATTCGCCGACACACCCCCACTCAAGTTTCTTGTAACCACTCCATTGCAGACCATTGATAAAAAGAATCATCTGCGCGGGTGTTGCATAGATTAGGCAGATATCGGGCGGATTCAGTCGTCCACTTATTAACGGGCTCACTACCATAGCTTGGAATTGGCCGAAAGGCACTACATCCATGGCAGCTTGATGGGCGCTCGCATCTTCTGGATCGGCGTACCAGACTCCTCGGTAACGTTCACCTGATAGCCATTCCTTATCGCGCGGATGCAAACCAATTACTGCTTTGCATTGAGCCCCGACCAGGTCAGCTTCGGTAATGCCAACGGTCCAGCCGTTCCTAGAGGCCATACCCACAATCTGATCGGTGGTATGAATTGCGTTTGGTCGGCGTATCCGTGGCACAGCCTCCATCTCTTTCACAGATTCAAAGAGCTTCATACCTATTGGCGTAGTCCTGAGCCGTAATAAACGGTTTAGGTCCGATACTAATTCCTTGATATCGAATTGACTTTGATCTGAACTTATAAGTTCGCTCATGGGTAATATCTCCAATTGTGCGGAAGATCTGATTTGTCAGTTCACGGGGAAAACGGAGCATGACTGCAGTATTACCGCATAGCAGGTCCCCTTATAATTTAACTTATCGGGTTTAGATGGTTATGGTACGTGGGAATTGTGCATAATTTTCCCAGCGGCTTGCTTTTTCTGGTACCTCTTCTGCAGTCAGCTGCACGTTGCCATTAATATCTGTGACTCGAGACACTAAGGTATGCTCACCGGGGGGAGCAGTCCAGTTCATCGTGAAAAGTTTCCAGGAGTACTGCGTAGACCTAGGGTCAATAGTAGCTTCCTGCCAAATTGAATCATCAATTTTGATCTCGACATTTCTAAGTGGCGTGCCATCGTTAAGCACGAAGCCGGTTATCTTGTGTTGATTATTAAGCCGAGTGACTCGGACGATTGCAGACTTGAGTTGCATTTTAGTAACAGAATTTTCAACCCAACGTTCTTGGCCCCCTACCATTTCTTTCTTAAGCGTGACGTAGTCACGACCCATAAATCGTCCCATGTAACGACGGTCTTGGATATGAATCTGCATAAGCCATTTCACATTGGACACGCCGTAGTGACCCGGTACAACTAATCGTACGGGACGACCATGACCTTGTGGCAAGGCTTCCCCATTCATTTCTAGAGCAATTATATTTGCATCGTTCATAGCATCGGTAACAGGCAAGCTGCGGGCAAAAGACTGTTCTACTTCGGTATCCCGATTTGGAATTGCTTCTACACCGCTGTCAGCAGCGAAGAACACTACTTCTTTACCTTCTGGCTTAACTCCACACTCATTAAGAATATCTCTTAGGCGAACACCTCCCCATTCTGCATTACCTATCAAGCCCTGGAAACGAGCAGTGTTATTGCCGCCACACTCAAACCCTGCATTAATTCGAAACTGGCTCATGGCCTGAAGTTCTGCTAGTGTATATTCCCTCTCGTTTTCCACAAGGCCGGTTATTTTTAGTCGGTAACTATCCAGATTTACTTCCGGTTGGCCATAGTGCTGCACAACATAAAAATCCATGTTGTCAGTATAAAAATCGGAAATCATCCGCGTATCTAAGAAATGTGACGCGCCAGGGCGCGCGGGACCTCGTCTGTAGTCTGCCGGCATATCGCTGAATGGCACCAGCACCTCACCCTGTGCCAGAGCTGGTAGTATAAAGCTGGGGAAACTGGCGATAGCACCCGCGGTGAGGCCGGTATTCAAAGTTCGCTTGATCGCTGTGCGTCGGTCCATTTTCTGATCATTCATGTCAATACCCTCGTCTATCTTTTATTGTTGCTCAAAATGTTTCTAAAACTCGTAAGCCTTCCAGTAAGTTTCCCGGTATTTGACGGGATCAGCCAAAAGGTTAGACCGCGCGTCGCGTACTTCTTTTAGGCTCAATTTCTTGAAATTTTTTGGCAAAGTTTCTGCATTAAACTCTTCCAATAACCAGTTTATTACTTCAGTGAGTTCTGCGTCACTGATGGGCGCGTTATTCGATCCCGGAACACGAGCCAAGTAGCCACGCATCTCCTGCACACTCATCATTTCCCCCAGTTCATTATGCAGTGTTGGCACGTTGGGAGGACTACCTTCCCCTGTGGGTCGATGACATCCGCTACAGTAAAGCAGGTAATTTATGCGTGGGCTCGCCGCAAATACACCGTTACTGAGCATCAACAACATTACTGCAATTGTGTATCCGGCTTTACTCATAAATATTCTTACTCGTTGTTACTCGTCAGCGGCTCCAAGTAAAAGGGAAATAGTGCAGTGATAGCTAGTGTTCTCGGTGCCAAAACACCACAATATGGTGGCACTGTTGCTGTTAAAGTAAACCGGTCGATCTCCCTCGGTGTTATGGCAATTACAACGCGCACACACAGCCTTACCACAACAATCGTTATAAGACATAAGATAGTTGCGTCCATCAACTGGGTTGCGACACGTGCCAACCCAGGTAATGGGTGAGGCTTCAGCTCCTGGTGGACAAGAAGAATTAGAACCTCCGCAGCAGGAGCACAAGGTGCCGCTCATTGCGCAATATCGCCAGTACTCGCAACTCTGGGGATCACCTATTTCTTGGATCGAATTTTGGGCAAAGGAACGGGCAACCGGTAACAGTGGAAATGCCGCGGCACCGGCAATCATCATGCCCAGTCGCGACAGAAAATTTCGCCGCGATAACCTACGTGCCAGCGCTAGACTAGTGCGTCTGGCATTTTCATCGATCCAGTAGTACGTGTGGCCTAGTATTTTTTCAATATTCATGATGATTGTTCCATCGGCGATGATTCGTAATTTCTGTTGTTCGGTTTTTCTTGTGAGCCAATATATTCTTGGACAGTTGAGATGCCGCTGTCCATCGCTTCGATAAGACTTTCCATGTGTTCGCGGGTATTGACCAAACCTTTACTTTGGAGAGTGCCGTTGCTACCAATCAATAACGCAAAGGGTAGCTTGCTGACCTGATAAGTTATGCCGAGCAACTCTGACAACACATAGGGGTATTCAGCTATATCTAGATCTTCGACATAGAGTCGGTGTTTTTCAACATTGTCTCCGTCACTGGCGAATACGAGACGCATACGACTTGCTTCCGATTTCACTAGCGAGCGAGCGGTTGGTACTAGTGATTTGCATACCGGACAGGTCGGGGAGATGAACAGTACAAAAGACGCGAGCTGATTAGTATCCGGACCGCCAATTGTCAGGTTAGCCCCATCGATGCTTTTCAGTTGCAGGGCCTCGGTGAGTTCTCCGACCTTGGGGCCATTCGTGGGTTGCAGGGCACCGGCCGGAGCAACCCGTTCATGCAGGATCCCCACCTGACGGGTTAGTGCAAATACCAGCAGTGCCAGTACGATCACAAGGACCCAAAGAATGATATTGGATATAGCCAACGCATCAACCATTGGTCTGTCTCCAGGATTTAATGGCATTGTTGTTGGTCAACAATTGATTGTAAGAGCTATATAGCAAAATTACGGCTATGGAGGCGGTCACGACTCCAAGGTAGTCCATGAATCCCAATATTCGGGCGGTACTTGGCAAAGTGACGAGTAGGGCACAGGCGACCAACAACCCATTACGCACAACCAGCGTTACAGATAACTGTTGAATGTTACCCCGTTCGACGAGTCTGTCGGTGCTTGATGAAAAACCGCAACCACAATCAATATAACTGCGACCACGTATCAGGTTTATGATAATAGCCACTGCGTAGAGGGTTAGCAGCAGCGCGGTCATCAGCGCTACCCAGGCTATGTTCCATCCAACCGCCCAGGCAAATGCTAGTGTCAGTTCCAAAACCCCTAGTAAGATTACTGAAGCCGGAATAAGGAAAATGGGGATAAGCTTGTAAGCCTCTAGTATCTCGCCAAATCTAATCCGGTTAGTCAGCTTATGTCCGCCTGCGCCGATCAACAGAACGGTAAAACCAACCGCTATGATTAGCCTGATGGCCGGGTCTAGCATGAGTTAAAAATCCTCGAAGTGAGCCACGTCTGGCATCTGTATTGATCGCTCGTGGACAAAAGTGAAAGCGTTGTATACGTGAGTGCCGCCGCCAGAGACGAGCAGCTTTGGATCATCTTCCTGAGTAACGGTTAGGCTGGCTGCTGGTGTATCCAGCTCGATACGATGCACGCGACGTTGGGTATTGGCGTCCAACACCCAAATCTCGGAACCGTTCTCATGATGCGTATCTACACCTCCCTGATGCATAAGGACGTATATCAGTCCGGTGGCCTGATGTGCAGTAATGATTTCGTTGCGACCACCGGGCCGCCATCCTTCTTCATCTTCCGGCAATACACTCCAGCCATCGCCGATTATGATCTCGTCATCGTCGGTAGTTACTTCATAAATAGTGCCGGCATGGGTAATTAGGTACCACCCTGTGGCACTGCGGCTAACCCGGTCGAAAACGGGATCTTCGATAACACTAAAGAACACGTTACTTCGTACTCGATTTTCTTCGAAGCCGCTTAGGTCCAGCTGAATCAATTGCAGGGTTCCGTCACCGCAGACCTGGAGAAAATCACTGTCTGCTACCGGCATTATGATGGCACACCCAGGGGTGGATGCTTCGAACACAAATACACGATCCTCCACGTCTATAATCGATACAGAGTGCCCCGGATTCATATTTAGCACCGCTACATGGCGACCACTATTCATAAGACCTAGGTGAGCTCGCACCTGCAGTCGCGCAATGTGGTTGGGGATCTCTATTTCCCCGTCAGGTCTCAGGTTTTCGTAATCGTAAATCGCTACTATATCAGTGCGGTCACCGTGTACACCCCGTGATAGATAAGACTCTGCCGCATAGAACTCTTTTCTCGGGGCATAGAAAGTAACAGCAGGCGTGTAACGAGATAAGGAAAGCAGGCCCTGCATTTCGCCGGTCTCTCCGTCGAAGATATAACCTCCATTGCGGGTGGTAGCGATAAACCAGTTAGGTCCCGGCTCAGACATGGTCTCCACTGACACTTCTTCTGGAATGATCTGTGCCACGAGCAGCGAGGACCATAGCGCGGTTACTAGAGCTAGGGCCTGGGGGATCGTCGGGCGTGAGGGCTTACGAAGAGCAGCGATAAAGCGCATTCTTAATCTCCTAGTTTGCTCACCTTACAGTGACTAATGTCTTTTCTTTATCAGGCGTATCGAGTTTATCTCATTACACAGGCGATGGCTCAAGCTTTATTGACCCAGTAAAGGGTAAGTTTTTCCTAATTACTTAGATTTGAATAGTTTTTACTATCCTCAGAAATGCTTATACTGGTTCGCAACAAAAAGTTACCCGGAAGCACCAAATGATAAACGAATCCACCCTAAGTCCAACCAACACCGATCTCATCCTACTAACTCGAAATCGTCGCACCATCGGTGTGGCTGCGATAATGAGTGCCCTTCTGTTTCTCTATCTTATTACCAATTATGGGTGGCGCCAGGGAGCATTGTTTGTCGTCGGACTGGCCACTGGCGTGATTCTTTATCATGCGGCTTTTGGGTTCACATCCGCCTGGCGGGAAGTGGTCGATACAGGTCGAGGCGCCGGATTGCGGGCACAAATGATTATGTTGGCGGTTACCGTCCTAGCCTTCACTCCACTCATCGCTCAAGGCGAGATTTTTGGTATGGGTGTGCGGGGCAGCGTGGCTCCGCTAAATGTTGCTGTTATTTGTGGCGCATTCATGTTTGGGGTGGGCATGCAGCTTGGTGGGGGTTGCGCATCGGGGACTTTGTTTACTGCGGGCGGCGGAAACGTTCGTATGCTAATTACTTTGGCAGGTTTTATCTTGGGTTCACTGATTGGGACCTGGCAGTGGTCATTGTGGCAAAGCGTTCCTGGGGTTGCGCCGGTCTCGCTGGCTCAAAATTTTGGTATCTTTGGAGGGATTCTAATCAGCTTTGTAATGTTCAGCGTAGTCTACTATGCCAGCGTAATCTGGGAGCGGCACCGCCACGGCGATGTGGTCAATGACCCAAACCACGATGGAAAGTTTTCCTGGTTGCGGGGCCCTTGGCCGTTAATCGCTGGGGCCCTAGCTCTAGTAATTGTTCAAGTTAGTACTCTGGCCCTTGCCGGGCGACCCTGGGGAGTTACATCTGCCTTTGCTCTTTGGGGAGCGAAACTGGTCGGCATTGTTGGTATTGATGTCACCGACTGGGCATACTGGCAACGACCCGGTTTATTGGGTGCACTTAACCAGAGTGTGTTAAGCGATATAACTTCGGTGATGAACTTTGGCATCATGCTGGGAGCCTTGATGGCAGCCGGACTCGCCCTTAAGTTCTCGCCAAAATTCAAACTCTCCGCTGGCTCTGTTATCGCCTCTATAATTGGTGGGCTGTTGCTAGGTTATGGTGCCAGGATAGCTTTTGGTTGCAATATAGGAGCCTATTTCAGTGGTATCGGTTCGACCAGCCTGCACGGTTGGTTGTGGTTCGTAGCTGCCTTTGCAGGCAGTACACTGGGCACTCGCATCCGACCTTGGTTCGGTTTGAGCTAGCTGAGCAATTTTGGATTTTTTCATCAAGCAATAAGCGATACCAGACGATTTAATTCTACGAAATGAGAGAAAATTACCCTGCACAATCAACAAACGCGCTTCGGCATATTCCCAATGCGATTACATCTGTTCGTATCATCGTTGCTGCTGTTTTTCCCTTTTGTCCCGAACAAATGCATATCGGGCTAATAGCACTTGGCTTGGCCACAGAATTTCTTGATGGGTTTACGGCACGATTGTTTAACTGGTCCAGTTATCTGGGGCAGATCCTCGATCCTGTGGCCGACAAACTATTCGTGCTTTCGGTGAGCCTTACCTGGGTATGGCTGGGCAAATTGACCGTATTGCAATGGCTACTAATAGGATTACGTGATTTTGGAATATTATTTATTTTTATTGCATTGATTGCACTGGGGTCTATCCGATCCGTTCGCTCAGTAAAGGCGCGCATGGCTAGTAAGATAACCACAGCGTTGCAGTATCTGGCGTTTTTGCTGGTGCTCACCCAGGCCACACAATACCTGACGCCGTTGGCGCTAATAACCGCATTGATTGGCTTGGTTGCCACTATTCACTATGTCTATTTGCTGAGGCATTCATTAAAAGTGAGTTCAGATCCCAGAAATTAAAATCTGGATAGCTAAAAACTGTGTTCACCCTCCTATTCTAATATTTGGGAAGCAAATCTGATCTTCATGAAACTCTGTAACTGTTTTAACGCTGATTCAAATAAACTGATAAAATGAAATTCTTGAATGCTGCGGGAATGAATTTCATGAGCAAGTTGCTAGTTGCTGTAATTTCCTGTTTGGTACTGGTTGCATGCGAGACAACTGACCGGCCTCCTTTTCGCCGAATGTCAGAGTTGGAACTGCAAGCCTACAATCAAACTGTAGAACTACCGTCTATGGTGTATTGTTTTGATGAGGTTAGAACAGGTTCTTTTATAAAGAAAAAGTACTGTTTCACGCTTCTTGAAATTGCAAACGCAGCTAACAACAATGCGCACGCCCTAGGCGCCCTTAACTATGGAGGCGGGGGTCGTTATACCCCAGGGTATAATTCCATGAGAAGAAGTACGCCATAAGCTCGATAGAACTTAAGCAAAAACAAATTGGCTATTGTAGTGAGTCGAACTGAATATTTGGCTTGAGACTGAAATGATGCCCGGTTCACTTGCTGATTAGCGCGGCTCCACCAATTTTTTCAAGCTTGAATGTGGTAATAGGGCCATATCGCCAGATTAGATAACCATTCTGCAATTCCCTTTCTACCGTGATCGGCATGCCTTTGGGGCGCAAGATGTGCACGGCATTTTCAAACGAAGCTGCCACGGAAATCGGCCTGCCATTGGTTGATGGCTCCCCGATATCGTTGACGCCGTTTTCGTAAGTGCCATCGGCCCGCATGTCGTGAGTTACCCCTCCCGCGGTTACTACCACACGATCTCCACACTGCTCTATACGCTGTCGGTTACCGATAGCGTTATTAGCATCTTCGGGGCCACTGAGTACTTCTATGATTTGCCACATACCGCGCATGTCGATGGCTTCTTTTGTGAGAGGTTCTGTACACGTCGCCAGGATTGGAGGCGGCATATTTTTCCAATAACCTGGGGGAGTGTGCGCGACTGGTATGTCGTCGGCCATGACTTTTTCATCGGCGAGAACGGGCATTGTCCAGAAAGGGAGTACCCAGACCATAGCCCTTAACAAACTTCTCATTGATTACCTCCCATTGTTCCAATTTCCTTCGGTATATTAAACATTGGAATCTACTGTATTATGCTGACTATTCCAATAACAAAAATAGGGAGCGATTGTGAGACATTTACCGACTTCGCTCGTCTTTGCATTGCTTGCCGCATTACTTTTTGCTTGCTCTGATTCCGAGGAAGCATTATTGCCCCCTGGAGTTGAGTCCACTGGCTATGATTGGGCCAATTACGGCAGCGATCCGGGTCATTCTAAGTATGCACCACTCGATCAAATCAATCGGGATACTATCGAGAATTTGCAGCTTGCCTGGATATGGGATTCTGTGGATAACCAGGCTGTCTTAGAGCGTCCCCAGTTCGTGCCGTCTGGATTCAAAGCGACACCGATTACCCGCGACGGCGTGCTCTATGTTAGTACACCTTTGGGCCATATAGTCGCACTTGATGCAAAAACTGGTGAAGAAAAGTGGATCTTCAATACCTACACTTGGGAACATGGACGGCCCGCTAACAATGGGTTTAATCACCGCGGCGTTACCTATTGGGAAAAAACAACGCCAAATGGAAAAGAACCTCGCATCATAATGAGCACGGCCAATGCTTTTCTTTGGTCCATCGATGCTGTAACCGGAGAGCCTGATCCAACATTTGGTAGCAACGGGAAGGTGGATCTAACTCTTGGGTTAGGGCGTGCAATTAATCGTTCCATGATTGCTCATTCTGCCGCGGTGCCAATCGTCGGAGACACAGTCGTATTGGGTTCCGTGGTATACGATCAACCTATGTTCGATGACGTTCCTGCTAAATTAACTGACCTACCGCCAGGGCATGTGCGTGGATTTGATTTGAACACCGGTGAGCAAAAATGGATATTCCATACCATACCCCAAGCAGGAGAATTCGGTAACGATACTTGGGAGGACGACTCTTGGAAAGTCACAGGCGCAACCAATATCTGGACCATGCTGAGTGCGGATCCGGAACTAGGCTACGTATATTTACCTATCGGTAATCCAGGTAATGATTGGTATGGTGGTCAGCGGCTGGGTGACAATCTATTCGGCACCAGCATTGTCGCTCTGGATGTTGAGACTGGGGAACGTGTCTGGCATTACCAGATAGTTCACCATGAGCTTTGGGATTATGATCCACCGGCGGCGCCAACCTTGGTAGACATTACTGTCAATGGGAGGGAGATCAAGGCTCTGGCACAAGTTTCCAAACAAGCTTTTATCTATGTCTTGGATAGAGTCACTGGGGAGCCGGTTTGGCCAATTGAAGAACGGGCGGTGCCATTGAGTACCGTACCGGGTGAACGGGTATCCCCGACTCAGCCCTTTCCGACACGACCTGCCCCATTTGACTTGCAGGGAATTTCCGAGGATACGTTGATTGACTTTACTGCGGAATTGCGGTCTGAGGCGTTGGAGATCATCGAGCAGTTTGACTATGGAATGCTGTATACGCCGCCTTCCCTAAGAGGCACCATTAATCTGCCAGGTTGGACCGGCGGGGCTGAATGGAGTGGAGCGGCTTTCGATCCAGAGACCTCTATGTATTTCATTCCGTCGGTCACGAGTCCAATAGTTGTGCAAGTGGTAGAACAGGATCCTGCTGTAACTGAGTTTCGTTATATACGCGATGGTCTTCGTAATGTTAATGGGCCACAGGGATTACCATTAACTAAACCACCATACGGGCGCATTAGCGCCCTTGATCTTGACACCGGCGAGTACCAATGGGTGCGAGCAAATGCGCAAGGCATTCGTCAGCAGATCATTGATATGGGAATTGCCGATCCTGGGCCTGTCGGTGTTGTAAATGTAGCGCCATTACTTGTAACCAAGTCGCTATTATTCCAAGCTATTAATGACGGTATACCTGTTCTCCGGGCTATGGATAAAACAACTGGAGAAACGATAGCTGATTTTGACCTGCCAGCTATTCCTCAGGGTGCTCCGATGACTTACATGATCGATGGCAAGCAATATATTTCAATCGCCTCCGGCGGTGGTTCCGATGCAAAATTAATAACGCTTTCACTACCCTGAGAATGAGAAGGCTAGTGTTAGAGCGAAGCTTTTACTTCTTGGGTATTTATCTTTAATTTTGAGTAGAAAGCGGCGTTCTTTCTGAAATCTTTGAGAAAGGAACACGAGACCAATCAATCTATGACTACTTCTGTCAGTTATGCTAGTGGCCCTTCAGATAAACCCCTGTTAGGCACTACTATTCCTGAGTTCTTTGACAACATCGTGCACAAGTATGGTGGCCGAGACGCAGTTGTTTCTCTGCATCAGGACTTGCGATTCACATACATGGAGCTGGCGGAACAGGTGAATGTTCTGGCCAAAGCCTTCCTTGCTGCAGGATTTAGCAAGGGTGACCGGGTAGGAATTTGGTCTCCCAACAACATAGAATGGCTCACTACCCAGTACGCCTCTTCTAAAGCTGGGATTATCTTGGTAACAATCAATCCAGCCTATCGGGTACATGAGCTAGCCTACGTTTTAGAGCAGTCTGGATGCAAAGGGCTTGTTCTGCAGAACCAGTTTAAAACCTCTGACTACGAGGGCATGGTAGTTGAACTATGTCCAGAGCTTACAGGTAGTCAAACAGGAAACCTTTCATCCGATAAGTTTCCCAACCTGAGTCACATCATTTCGATGACGTCGTCGGGATTATCAGGCATCTACAACTGGGAAGATTTCATTGTGCTCGCTGATCAATCAAGCGATGAGGACCTGGCAAATCGCCAATCCAGTCAGGACATGGATGAACCTATAAATATCCAATACACCAGCGGTACCACCGGGTTTCCAAAGGGTGCGACACTTAGTCATCATAATATTTTGAACAATGGCTATTTCTGTGCTTCCACGATGAACTTTACTGAGCGTGATAGGTTAGTGGTTCCAGTGCCGCTTTATCACTGCTTTGGTATGGTAATGGGTAATCTTGGTTGCCTAACCCATGGTGCTTGCGCGATCTATCCGAGCGAGGGCTTTGAGCCAGAAGCGGTACTGAAGGCGGTACAACGGGAACAAGCGACCGCGGTTTATGGTGTGCCGACTATGTTCATAGCCGAGTTGGCTTTACCAAATTTTGACGATTACGATCTTACCTCTTTGCGTACCGGCATCATGGCCGGTGCGCCGTGTCCGGTTGAGACTATGAAGCAGGTCAATGAGCTGATGCACATGACAGATGTGGAAATCGCCTACGGCATGACCGAAACAAGTCCTGTCAGTTTTCAGACCCGTGCAGATTCCCCGCTTGATAAACGCGTCAGCACTGTAGGTAAGGTTCATCCCCATGTGGAGGTAAAGATTACCGATCCTGAAACGGGAAAGATGTGTCCTATAGGCATAATGGGTGAGCTCTGCACTCGAGGTTACTCGGTTATGTTAGGCTACTGGGAAAATGAACAAGGTACTGCTGCTGCTATTGATAAAAACGGCTGGATGCATACTGGAGATATTGCCGTTATGGATGAAGACGGTTATGTCAATATCGTAGGCCGCATCAAAGACATGATTGTTCGTGGCGGTGAAAACGTCTATCCGCGAGAGATCGAGGAATACCTGATGGCGAATGATGCTATCGAAGCGGTGCAGGTCACAGGCGTACCCGATCCAAGATTTGGTGAAGAGATCGTCGCATGGGTCAGTCTCAAAGATGGTGCCATACTGACAGAAGAGGAAGTGAAAGCTTTCTGCAAGGACAAGATAGCTCATTACAAGGTACCCCGTTATATCCGGTTTAGCGAGGATTTTCCCATGACTGTGACTGGCAAAGTTCAGAAGTTCAAGATGCGTGAAATCAGCATCAAGGAACTGGGACTCAAAGAACAGAATACAGCCTGAGAGCTATAGAATGAGTTCATAAAACGTGAATAGGAAACGGCTGTAGTCATGACAGATGCTGACCCGGAATTCGATCCGCTTAATCACACGTTGAGTGAGCCCCATTATCTAGAAGATCTGGAAGTCGGTCAGCGCTTCGTCTCCCCTTCCCGTACTCTGGGCGAATCCAGTTTTGCAGCCTTTCAGATGGCTTCGCTAGATAACCATCCCATCCATTATGACGTGGAATATTGCCGCAGAATGGGACATCCCAACCTTCTGGCCCACGGGATGCAGATACTAATACAAACTGCTCCGGGTGCAGGCATGTTGCCACATGTGCTGGGAGTCAATCTGATAGGACTCATTGAACAGAGTTCGAAATTTCTGAAACCAGTGTACTGCGGTGATACCGTTTATCCTGCCCTGGAAATAATAGATTTGACTTCTGGGAATACTACCGGCGTGGTTACCGTGCGATCTACCGTGCACAACCAGAGCCGCCAGCTGGTCATGGAGGGCGAGCAGAAATTGCTGGTGCGGAAGCGTTCGGACTAGAATAGAGGAATCAGAACAACTAATAATAATTCCGGCGAAATGAAATTTAAAATCCATAACACACTTTTTGCATTCTTTATCTTGATCGCTCCAAGTCTCGATGCGTCCGCGATAGATGAATCAGTAGTCCGCGCAGCCATGGACAGACCGGATCGGTTGGCGGACGATGTCGCGAGAGATGGAAGAAGTAAACCGGAAGTAGTTATACCCCTTTTAAATTTGGAACCGGGTGATCGGGTAGTCGATATTTTTGGTAGTGGTGGATATTACAGTGAGCTATTAGCAACGGTAGTAGGCGATGCAGGTGAAGCGGTGCTGCACAACAATCCCGGATTCGAAGCTTGGGGTATCAACGGTCTTACTGATCGTTTCGATGGTCGTGACCCAGGCAATATCATTCGCCACACCCGCAGCGGGATCAATCTTGATCTAGGCGAGGGAACGATTGACGCAGCATTAATTGTGATGGCTTTCCATGATCTTTATGTAGTTCCCACTCGCTACGATGGTGAGCGCTATGTACCAGTAGGCAATCCGGCCAATGTGGTCTATTTTCTTGAGCAGGTACTTGTTGCTCTTAAACCAGGGGGCCGGTTCGTTGTAGTTGACCACGATGGGAATAACGAATCAGATAATTTAATGGTCTCTGAGCTACATCGGATAAAGGAGTCATTTGCCAAGGAGGAAATTGGGTCAAGAGGATTTACGTTCCTCACCAGTTCCGACGCACTAAAAGGGGCCGGTGATGACCTTGATCGAATAGTGTTCGACGAAGATATACAAGGTAAGACAGACAGGTTTATCCTGGTTTTTGAAAAGCCCTAAGCTGAGGGCGAGTAAAGTACAAATATATTTTAGCAGCGATAGATAACTTCAATGAAAATACTAGTTTACCCCTTTTGCTTTTTATTCTTGTTAATTAATTTAACTATAAACGCTCAGGAAATACCCCGTTTCGAAATCGATTCTCTTTGGCCACAAATTCCATTGGGTGACAATTGGCTCACCGGCGGTCTTGGCGGAATGTGTGTGGACCGCCGTGATCATGTCTACGTTTTGAATCGTCAAAACGTGGTACCCGAAGACCTGGACGGATCGAAACTAGCGCCTCCCGTAATCGAGCTGGATCCAGCAGGAAATGTCGTGCGTGGCTGGGGTGACCCGGAGCTTCTTGGGGGTCGACTGCATGACTGTCATGTGGATGATGAGTTGAACGTATGGATCGTCGCTGCCGCTACTGGGTACATACAAAAATACTCCCAAGACGGAAGCAGGCTGCTCATGCAGTTCGGTGAACATGGAGTCTACGACTCCACCGACGGGACGCGACAGGGCAGTCCGCTAAATTCAGATCGCGCACAGTTTTTCCTGCCCTCCGCTATTGATATAGACAAGTCTAATGGAGACGTCTTTGTTGCTGATGGCGAATTGCCGGGTGGCAACACTAGAATTGTTGTTCTCAGCAAGGGCGGTGAATTCTTGCGTCAGTGGCCACTTTATCGCGCTGCCGGGGAGGAAAGTATTACCCAACTGCCTCACTGCATACGAGTGTCAAACGATGGCCTGGTTTATGTCTGTGATCGCAGGGCTGATCGCATACAGGTGTTTGATAAACAGGGGACCTTTCTCCGTAACATCGACGTTGTTTTTACCCCCTTAACTTTGCCCGGTGGACGCAATAGTGGAACTCGTGGCACTGCCGTTGTGTTGGCATTCTCGCCCGACCCAGAACAACAATTCTTGTACGTGATTAACCAAAATAGCGTGATGGTAGACGTGCTGAACCGACAGGATGGCACTCGACTTAATAGTTTTGGCAGCGGACCTGGGCGTTACCGTGGGCAGTTTGAATTACCCCATGGTATCGGCGTGGATTCGAAAGGAAACGTTTATATTGCGGAACAGGAAGGACGTCGGATACAAAAGTTTAAGTATCTAGGTATGGAATAGATTCAAATAGGGGCTGCTGCATGTCATTCTCGGGTCAGCCCTGTTTCAATTTACCGGTTTCGCGAATATTATCGAGTTTGAGTATTTGGCGCCCATATTAAGTAAAGACAAAGTATTCACTTATCTTGAATCACGGAGAATTCATTGTATTTTCAGTTTGGCTGGCGTTATGATGAGACGGTGTCTTTACTAGTGGCCACTCGCAAAAAAGTGGCGAATAACAATAAGATATCGAACATATAGTCTTACAAGTAAACCAGAAATGCAGGCTCGGGGAGTAGCTAATGAAAACAACACGTCGTGGATTTGTAGGAACCATTGCTGTAGGCGCCGCCGCAGGTGTACTTTCGGGTACTACGTTTATGAGCAAAGGCGCGAGCGCTCAAACACGGGAGGCTTTAAAAACTGGTATCCATGATGGTGGCATCATGCAACTCGGCTCCAACGAGAGTGCACGTGGCCCGGGCCCGAAAACTATGGAGGCCCTGCATTCCCACATCACCAAGCGGGTCGGAATGGGTTACGCGCCGGACCATGTCAATGAACTGAGAGACGGCATCGCCAATTATTACAAGCTGACAACCGCCAATGTGCAACTGGCAACGGGCTCCACGCCCTTGTTACAGGGATCCGTAAGAGCTTTCTGTTCTGCCGATAAAAAGTTTGTGACACCAATGCCTACCTATTCAACCAGTTTGAATACGGCACGCCAAATTAATGCAGCAACAGTAGAGCTTCCTCTTGATAGCTCGATGGGAGTCAATCTGAGGGATCTGGCGGACCATGCCGATGGTGCAGGGCTCCTATATCTTTGTAACCCGAATAACCCTACCGGCACAGTCCATAGCCCGCAAGCGGTCGAGGATTTTGTCCGTCGAGTAATGCGGGAGAATCCTAATACCATGATTCACATCGACGAGGCCTACATCAACTACACCAAGGCCGGCGCGATGGAAACGGCGGTGCCGCTGGCGATGGAGTTTGAAAATGTTTTCATTACCCGCTCGTTCTCCAAGGCCCATGGCTTAGCAGGCCTGCGTATCGGTTATGCACTGGGGCAGGAACAGACCCTGGCCAAAATCCGCAATGCTTGGGGCATGGGAGATGTGAACATGCTGGGGGCGGTTGCCGCATTGACAGCGCTGGAGGACAAAGAGCATCTAGCATGGGAAGCACAGGAGAACGGTGAAATTCGTGACATGGTTGTCGGAGCTTTTCGTGAGATGGGCTTCGAAGTTGGCGATTCCCATACCAACCATATTTTTGTGAATCTCAGGCGTCCGGCGCGAGAGTTCCGCGAAGCCTGTCTGCAACACAAGATACTGGTAGGCCGGGACTTCCCGCCAATGGAAAAAACCCACTGCCGCATTTCTCTCGGCAGCAGAGAACAGATGGAAACAGCAGTAGAGGTATTTAGAAAAGTTTTAGCGTAGACAATCATTAACAGGACCAGGCCTGTTTTACTAGGAAGAATTGCTAGTTTTGTATTGGTTCTAGAACAACAAAGGGGACAACGATGTCGAAAATCGTCGGATTGAACAGAAGAGCTTTTATGAAAAGTGCCGGCATGACTGCATTGGTCGGTGCAGCAGGAACTATTGCTACAGGAGCCAGTACCGCCAGTGCTCAAAGCTCAACGGAAATACCCAAACTCGCAGGTGGAAAATACGACTTCGACACGCCGTACAATCGTGTTGGTACGAAATGCGCTCGCTGGGATGGCCCTGCCCTTAGATATCCGGAAGGCGTGTTCAAGTACGGGATGGGTGTTGCTTCCATGGATTTTGAGTGTGCACCCTGCATCACGGAAGCCCTAGCGGAGCGTGTCAAACACCACAACTGGGGTTACCTGAGTACCACCGAAGACCTTCGAAACGGAATCATTAATTGGAACGGCGAAAGACATGGCGTGGATCTCGATCCTAGCCTGGTTACCATTTCCGATGGTGTTTATCCGGGCGTCATCGCAGCGTTGCGGTCTTTGGTTCCAAGAGGGAATAAGGTTCTGTTGATTACACCCGCTTATTCCGGGTTCTATTCCATGGCCCGCGCGGCGCATGTAGAAACCCTGGACAGCCCAATGCGGTATGTTGATGGTCGTTACGAGATTAACTGGCAAGACCTAGAGTCTAAGATGACGCCAGATGTGCGAGCAATGATTGTCTGCAATCCCCAGAATCCCACCGGCAATGTGTGGACGGAAGAGGAATTGCTGCGCCTTGGCCGTTTGGCCTTGGACCACAATGTTGTCGTTCTGTCAGATGAAATTCACTCTGATGTTATTCGCAGTGGTCACAAGTACGTGCCGTTTGCCAGCTTGTCGGACCAGGATATAGTTAATAACAGTGTTTCCTTTAACGCCATCAGCAAGACTTTTAATCTTGCTGCTATGAAGAATGCGTATTACTACTCGAAGAGCCCTACTTTGTTAGCGCGAGTAAATCAGTACCATCGTGCTGAACTCAGCACACTGGGTGTGGTTGCTAATGCGGCTGCATATGAACATGGTGCTGAATGGTTCGACCAAGCCAATGCCTACATGGACGAAAGTCACACCTTTGTAGAGAATTATTTTAAGCAGAACATGCCCAGTGTTGGCTACACACGCAACGAGGGTACCTTTATGACCTTCCTGGATGTAAGTAAAGCGATGGAGTCTGTCGGCGCCAACGAGCTTTATAAAGAACAAGATAAGCAATCTCCAGAGCATTATTTCCGAGACTGGTTAACCCACCAGTCAGGGATTTATCTGAATGCCGGTTCGGATTATGGCTCGGGAGGCGAGGGCCACATGCGCATGAATATTGCTTCGTCACGATCGGTGCTGAAAGAAGTACTGGACGTCATGGCCAAAGCAGTTAACAGCGTCTAAGACCGACCAGAAGGTAGGAAACTATAAAGGGGACAGGCTGAAAGGTCTGTCCCCTGTTTAATTCCTATTCCACAAACCAAATCACCTGTTCTTAAGTGTAAGGGGTCTAACTAGCTTTTCCCCATCAATCAGGCGTGCAATGAAGGGACAGGCCTGTTTAGGAAATTCTCCTGAACAAGATCCGTCCCTGATATCGAAGGGGTTTAATCTTCCGTCTCTATTTTGAATTCTGAGCCTAAAGCTGGATTTATGTAGTCATCCGGTAATACACGGTCGGGATCGGGCCGCACGCTCAGATAATCGACATGTACAGGTATTTCCAGCCAGCCATGGGGTGTGCCTGCAGGGATAATGATAATGTCGCCCTCTTTCACATGCTTGGCAATCCAGTCTCCGACTATCAGTCCACTGCAGGAAGGCCCATTTAAAGTAGTAGTGACGACACTATTCGGACCAGATGCATTGCCATTAAATATTTCACCACCGGTTACAAGGGTGCCTGAACCAGAGGCAATGTAATAAGTTTCGGTCTGATGCATATGCATGATACCCCTTGCCATACTATTACGGCCGCTGTTTTGGGTGCCGCAGGGGTTTTGGGGATTTTCATTGGCACGACCGCTGGCTCGCTCCACCGCATTGCGGTGAATAATGCCTACTGACAAATTCAATTTGCCGATATCACGGCTGACGATCTGACGATCGACGCCCGGCAGTTCATTCACCCCTTGCCACTCTTCTTCCGTAATATAAGTGGCGTAGGTCTGATCACTTTGAGCGGTAGCTGCGCCATAAATAACGAGCGCGACGCTGGCCATTAGTAATTTGATCTGCATGTTCATAGAGTTGCTCCTTCTTCCTTCTAGTTTAGTAATTCTAGAGAGTTAAAAACTTAGCTCTGTGACTATATATTGTGCAGCTGCTTTTACCAATTTGAAAGAGAATAGGTACTCTAATTAAGTAGAGATTTATAAAGTTTTACCACCACCGCGATTTTACTAAAACTCTTCAATTTTCAGGTCCATCAGGGTCTTAGCTCCACTAAGCATTAGTTCCCTGTGACTATTTGCCTTAGGTAACAACCTTTTGTAGTAAAATCGCGCTGTCTTGATTTTGCCTTCGTAGTAGGCTTTTTCCTCGGTACCTTCTTCCAATGCGCGGTATGAGGCATCAGCAATAGCAGCCCAGAAATAAGCTAAGGTCACGTAACCTGCGTACATCAGGTAATCTACTGAAGCAGCTCCCACTTCCTCAGGGTTGAGAATCGCTTTAATGCCAATTTTGTTGGTGAAGCTAGCCCACTCTCGGTAGTAACGGCGCAGAGGTCTTATGAATTCACCCATTTTTCGGTTTTTGTTGTCCCGGCAGAAGCGGTGTATCACCCGAGTCCAGAACCGTAACATTGTCCCGCGGTCTCCCAGTATCTTGCGGCCCAGAAGGTCTAGTGCCTGAATGCCTGTAGTGCCTTCGTACAACATTGAAATGCGGGTATCACGCACGATCTGTTCCATACCCCACTCGGCGATGTAACCGTGGCCACCGAAAACCTGCATACCCAAATTGGCAGCCTCGAAACCCGTCTCTGTTAGAAAAGCCTTAGCAACCGGAGTAAGCACGCTCATCAGCGCTTCAGCTTCTTTTTTTTCTTCTTCGGTTGGATTACCGGAATCAAGGATATCCCCTTGCATAGCGCAGAAATAGATCAGTGCTCGTCCGCCCTCAGCGATTGCACGTTGAGTCAGAAGCATACGGCGTACGTCCGGGTGGAATATGATCGGATCCGCTGATTGTTGAGGATTCTTCGGGCCCGATAGTGCGCGCATCGCCGTTCTTTCTCGTGCGTAGGCCAGCGCACCTTGATATGACTGTTCGGCAGCCGCCATACCTTGCAGCGCCGTACCAAGGCGAGCAAAGTTCATGAAGGTAAACATGCAGCGTAGACCTTCGTTGGGAGGTCCAATCAGGTAACCAGTGGCGCCATCGAAATTCAGTACACAAGTGGCGTTACCATGAATCCCCATCTTTTGTTCAATGGAACCGCAGTTAACGTTGTTCGACGCTAATGTATCTGCGTTAAGTTTGGGTACGACAAATAGCGAGATCCCCTTAGTTCCCGCGGGGGCATCGGGCAATCGGGCTAGAACGATATGCACAATGTTTTCTGCCATGTCGTGTTCACCGGCAGAGATAAAGATCTTGGTGCCATCAATGCGATAGCCACCGTTAGCATCGGGTTGGGCCCGGGTTTTCAACAGACCCAAATCGGTACCGCAATGGGATTCGGTTAGGCACATGGTGCCGGTCCATTCACCGCTGGTTAGTTTAGAAAGGTAGATCTGTTTCTGCGCTTCGGTACCGTAAGCGGCAAGGGTCAGCTTTGCGCCTTGGCTCAAACCAGGGTACATCTCCCAAGCCCAGTTTGCTGTGCTGACTAGTTCATTGATAACTACCGACAGTGACCCCGGTAAACCTTGTCCGCCGTATTCTGGATCTCCGGCGAGCGAGGGCCAGCCGCCGGCTACATACTGAGCGTAGGCCTCCTTGAAGCCGGGCGGGGTAGTAACCACACCGTTATTGAATTTGCAGCCCTCCTCATCGCCTACCCGGTGCAGCGGAGCCAAAATTGATTCAGCAAACCTGCTGCCTTCAGTGATAATGGCCTCCACTAGGTCGCGACTGGCCTCTTCAGCGCCGATGCGCTGATAGTGTTCCTCCGCTCCCAACAAATCATAAAGAACAAAATGGATGTCGCGAATCGGGGCTTTGTAATCAGGCATTGTAGATTTCTTGTTTTAAGAGTTTAGAAAAAAAATGAGATCGAATTCAAAGAACGCGTGATATTCAAGTGTATATTCACTTATCCTGCTTATTCAGACTAGTGCCCACTTTTAACATTATTGAATTTGTTACTCCACCGTTTCAAACTGTGTGATAAATAACCCCAAGACTATTTGGACTGACTCATGCCCAGAACAACAAGAACCATAAAAATAACGACTGTACTTTGTCTCTTAGCGTTCAATGTGCTGGGCCAAGATGTTTCTACTGAAAATCCCGCAACTTCGCGATTGCAATCTTTAATGGACAACTACTGGAGTTACCGGTTGGCGGAGAGCCCAACTCTAGCAACAGCTGCAGGAATGAAAGACTATAACCACTTATTGCCACAAGTTTCACCATTGGATCAAAGTCGCCGCTTGCGTGCCGAGCGAGCATTCTTGTTGCAACTCAGAGAAATTGGCCGTACTGATCTAAGCGCGGAAAATCGAATCAATTATGACCTTTTAGCCTGGGTCCTTGAGACTTCCATCGAAAGCATGGAATTGAATACGGACCGGATTCCATTCAATACTTTCTCCAGTTTTTTTACGGGCGCTTTGCGAGCAAGCTATGGAGTGTCCATGACTACCGAGGAAGATTATCGTGCTTATGTCTCCCGTATTCGTGAATTCCCACGTTACTTTGCCGAGAACATTGACAATATGCGCGAAGGAATGCGTTCGGGTTTCGTGTTACCCAAGGTCATTATCGACGGGGTTTTGCCGACAGTGCGGGCCCAAGTCTATGACAATCCAGACAACAGCAGTCTGTTTGAACCTATTGCCGAAGTAAGCGATCGGTTGTCCGCTGTCGTTCAGGAACAGATACGTGTTGAAGCTCGCGAAGCTATCCGCTCTTACGCAATCCCGGCTTTCCGAGAGCTGGCCGAGTTTTTACAAAACGAATACTATCCAATGGCAACGGAGGGTATTGCTGCGCAGGATCTCTCCAATGGGGATGCGTTTTATGCTCACCAAATAAAAGTGTATACGACACGTACTGACCTGAGCGCTGACCAGATTCACAACATTGGTCTTAGCGAAGTGGCACGTATTCACACGGAAATGGAGGAAGTAATAGCGGAGTCCGGTTTCAATGGCAGCTTCGAAGAGTTTACTCAGTTCCTGCGTACGGACTCCCAGTTCTATGCGAGTGATGAAACAGAGCTTTTAAAAGAAGCGTCCTTTATTGCGAAGAAAATCGATTACCTCATGCCCGAATTTTTTGGCAGACTGCCACGGATTCCATATGGTGTAGTGCCGGTCCCGGTGGAGATTGCACCGAACTACACAGCTGCATCTTATAACTCTTCTCCGGTCGGTGGTATTCGCGGAGGTGCTTTCTGGGTGAACACCTTCGCTTTGGACCAGCGGCCGCTTTACGAATTGCCGGCTTTGACACTGCATGAAGCCGTCCCGGGGCATCATCATCAAACGACCATAGCTAGGGAACTGGAGGAGTTGCCGGACTTTCGAAAAGAACTGTACTTCAGCGCTTTCGGTGAAGGTTGGGGACTCTATTCTGAGACACTCGGAATTGAAATGGGCATCTACGAAAATTCTTATGAACATTTCGGCCGGCTCAGCTATGAGATGTGGCGAGCATGCCGCCTTGTTATAGATACCGGTATTCACGCCCAAGGTTGGACTCGCCAGCAGGCTCTGGATTACCTTAGTGACAACACCTCTTTATCAGCAGCGAATGTGCGAGCTGAAGTCGATCGCTACATATCATGGCCGGGACAAGCATTGGCATATAAGCTGGGTGAAATGAAAATATTGGAATTACGGCAACGAGTCGAGGCTGACTTGGGAGAGGCCTTTGACATTCGCTCGTTCCATGATGCCGTGCTGGGTCAAGGCGCATTGCCCCTGGATATTTTAGATACCGTGATCGAAGGTTATATAGACGAGACAAAACCGTAACTAAGGACTTGCTTGCTCCACCGCATTGTAATGCTGTCCTGCAGTCGCGGTTAATTCCGTGGTTACACCACTGGGCCACTTGATATGTACAGGTACTGATTCCTGATCACCAAGAGGCAGCAACAAGGTCATACTGTTTTGGCTTTGGAAGCCTTGGGTGGAACGTATGTAGTGATACCGTGTGAGGTCTCCTGTTCCATATTGGACTCTAGCGCCAATTGCGTCTCGATTGCTTCGCGTACCACTCAGGGTCAGCCAGGCAGCGTTGCCAGTTTCGGATGTTTGTCGCATGAATAATTTGTTTGTCTCACGTGATTCCGCTTTCTGAGCGAAATCAAAGGGCGGATGGCCACCGAGGTTAAAGTAAAAGTCGGTAAAACCGTCCCGATTAACATCAGCGAATACTGCCCCGTGTGCACGGGTCATAGTGTGGGCTTCATTCGGTTTAATAAACTGATCAGTACAGCGCTCAAATCGTCGTTGACCACGATTACAGAGGAAAACATCGGCGGCAACAAACTCAGGCTCGCCCGTACCGATTACTATGTCAGGAAAACCGTCATCGAAAAAATCGCCGACACCTAATCCCATAGTGTTTTCATAGGGTGCTATGCCTGCGTTTTCTTCGCCAGATAGGCCGTTAAGGCGCGCGTTGCGCCGAGCTATGCGTAATTCATTAGTCATTGGATTGGTATCGGTTTCTGACTGTTTGACATGGTTGACAGTATCTATGCCGCCCTCTCGACCGACTCGATCAAAATGTCCGGTTCCATCACCGAAAAAAATGTAATCTTGTGAGTCCCAGCGACCCAGATAAATATCTTCATGACCGTCCTGGTCAAAGTCGGCGCTGGCGGCGGCAAAAACTGCAGGCAGTCCGCTGTGGCCTTCCAACGCTTCAGCGAATATTTCTTGAGTAACTTCGACAAGACTTTCACCATCGTTGCGATAGAACGCATGCCAGTCCATACCAGCCAAATACAAGTCTTGGTCTCCGTCCTCATCGTAATCTATCCAGACTGGATTTTTTGCATCTTGATGGGGAGCTTCCGCTATGCCAAGTTGCTCGCCTCGTTCATCGAAGGTACCGTTGTGCTGGTTGTGAAAAAGTAGAGGTCGACCTATTCTTCGGGTCACCATGACATCGAGCCAGCCATCGTTATCATAGTCAGCCCAGGAGACACCCCACCAGGGGTTCGCCTCGGCTGAAGCAGAGCCTTGTCCCAACCCAGCCTCGTTGGTCACATTTACAAATCCTTGGTTTTGATCGATACGATTTTCGAGTAGCACTAGCGATGAGTAATTAGTATAGCCGCCGTTACCTACCATCATGTCCGGATCGCCGTCATTGTCGTAGTCAGCAAAGGATCCCACCCAGGTGCCGTGAAAGTCGGCAGGATTAAGATTGAATTCGCCAGGCAGAAAATTGCCGGATCCATCGTTAACATAGATCATAGATATGCCGAAAGGAGGCCCAAACAATCGTCCATCGGTATCGGCTACGAACAGATCATCATCCCCATCATTGTCGATATCAACAAAGGATGCGCCGCGGCCATATCCGACGACACCGCCTAGACCACGCGGTTCAGAAACTTGCTGATAAAGGTCAGTAAATTCAGAAGTGCTCACAGGTAATTCATTGTTATCGGTTACATTAGATTCTTGTGCCCATAAAGAATTTGTAAGGAAAACGGTTCCTAAACTAAAAATTTTTATTGTTCTTTTCATGGTGCGCTTCCTGATTCTAAATGGGGGAAGTTGAGCTGGGAAAACTCTAAACCTCCCGGTGAAATAGTGCAAGTGAACCGAGTCTTGCGTCAGACAGTGGATTTGCAAAGATAAAGGTTCTATTCTCATTCGTTCAAAAAAATATGAACGGGAAGAGGATCATCATGACTGGATCATCACGAAGAGACTTCATTAAACGTACAGCGCTGTTTACTGGAAGCATGGCTGCAGCGGGTGCTCCCATGGTAGCTGCATCAGCGGAGAACATTACTTCTTCAATTTCTATATCTAAGTCTGCCCGGTTAAGAGAACTTTTAGCTGAGCCCGGTGTAACAGTGGTTCCGGAAGCTTACACAGTTTATACGGCCAGACTAGCTGAACTGTCTGGGTTTCCCGCCATATATGTCGGTGGCAATATGATAGCTGGCATGCATTTCGGCATCGAAGACTGGGGTCTCGTGGATTTGGCCGAACTGGTAGAGGTAGGAGGGCGTATTGCCGGTGGCGTATCGGTTCCAGCAATAGTTGATGCTGATCAAGGCGGGGAGACTTCATTGAATGTCTATCGCAGTATCGGTCGTTACGAACGTGCAGGTATTGCTGGTTCCCATATTGAAGACACACGCAACCCCAAACATCTTGGTCCCGGGCGCAGTGAGTTAATGCCAGTAGAAGAAATGGTCGAGCGTATCACAGCTGCAGTCGAAGCCCGTTCCGATCCAAACTACGTCATTATCTCGCGGAGCGATTGCCTCTGGATCGGTAATAACCCAGGAGATCATCGGGAAGCGATTCGCAGAGGCAATGCCTTTGCTGAGGCAGGAGCTGATGCTTTCTTCGTTGTTAGTATGCGTCCAGGCCAGGTACAAGAAATCGCCTCGAATATTTCCATTCCTCTTATTGCTCTAAATATCCCTGTTGATCAAATCAGTGATACATCATGTTCGATAGACATTCATGGGGTGCAGGTCTATCAGGCAGCAGCTTCGCTTTATCAAACAATGCTTGGGGAATTACGATCAGATGGACAGTTTAAACGTGGTCCCGAACGGCGCTTAGATCCCGATATCGTGGCTCAGGTCTTGGACATTCCAGAGTACAGCGGACTCGCTGATCGGTGGTCACAGTTAAGAGGATAGGTAAACTTATGCAGCAAAAAACAAATCGCCGCCAGTTCATCTCTTTCACTGCGAGCGCTGCCTTATTTGCTCGGCCACTCGATCTGTTCGCGCAGTCCTATGATCTGATTGTGCGAGGTGGTCGTGTTATCGACCCTTCCTTAAATATCGACACTATTGCAGATGTGGCGGTAGCATCGGGCCGCATCGTAGCTGTGTCACCTAATATAGGTGCAAATGCCACTGAAGAAATAGATGCGACAGATCGGATTGTGATGCCTGGGCTTTTAGATATCCATGGCCATTACGCACAGGATGCGCAGGGACCCCATATATGTCTTTCTGATGGAGTGACTGGGTGGGTCGATGCCGGTTCCGCTGGGGCAGATGGAATTGACGAGGTGGTAGCAATCGCGAGATCTGCCCCGCAACCAGCTCGCGTGCTGATCAACATCGGTAGACGTGGCGTCATTCCTGAAGGTGATACGGCAGACTTGGCACTGGCTGATGTTGAATTGGCAAAAGCTGCAATAGCCAGGAACCGGGATTATGTTGTTGGCGTGAAAGCACGAATGACCAACGGAGTAACTGTTAACGATTTATTAGTTATTCGCCGCGCTCAGGAAGTGGCTTCCTTTTTCAATTTGCCTTTGATGATTCACATGGGACAATCGGAATCAGCGATGAGTGAGTT
>ERZ651768.60-NODE-60-length-74922-cov-7.369497_pt1 | contig 74922 bp, 72 predicted proteins | sample MGYA00514754_ERZ651768 | MGnify/ENA metagenome assembly ERZ651768
ATCGGCGAACGAACACGTGTTGGTCGCCTCGTCGATCGTGCCATCGGGCGGGCAGCCTCCCGGACCACCACCTGGACCCATCCCCATGCCTTCACCCTGGCCCATGCCACCCATGCCGCCGCCACCCATGTCCGTGGGCATGCGGCGCTGCATCATGGGTGGAGGTTCTTCCTCCCACTCCTGGACTTCGCCCGACTCGTCGACGAATACGTTGGTGAAGGTGCCGTCCTGGTTCCTGCAGCGGGAACTGGTGGTCCCGTCCTCGAAGATGACCTCCTCACAGCCGGTCTCCGGGTCGAACATCACGATCGCCGGGATTTTGTCCCGCATCTCGTCGGGTATGTCGAGCCCACCCGGCATCATCTCGTCCATGAAGTCCCCGGGGCGCATGTCCCCTTCGAAGTTGCCGAAGCGGGCGGCGTCCTCGGGACGCATCGGTTCGTCGGGCGATCTTCGTCCCATCATCATCGGGTCCTGGAAGCCGGGCTCCTCCCACTCCTGGGTCTCGCCGTCGGAGCCCGTGAACGTGTTGGTGAACGAGCCGTCCTCTTTGAGGCAACGCGTTCCCGTGGAGCCGTCCTCGAACTCGACCGACTCACAGCCGGTCGCTTCGTCGAACTCGAACGACGTCGGTTGGAGGTCGCGCATCTCCTCGGGCATGTCGTCGGGGAACTGGTCGCCCGGCCCGCCCATGCCGAGTCCTTCGTCAGGCGCGGTCATCCCTGCAAAGAGCTCTGCCGGGTCGGGAGTGCGTCCAGGACCCCACCTCTGGACACCACCTCGTCCGTCGACCCACTCGCCGCTGCCGTCCGGGCAGAGTTGGCCACGGGTGCCGTTCGCATACACGACACGAGAACAGCCGCCGTTCGGGTCGACGAACTGGTCGACGGGATCGCCCCCGAAGAAGTCCGCGGCAATGGTCTGTTCCGCGGTCCGGTCGCGGGTCGGGTCGAAGTTCTCGAAGCCGAGGTCGACCACCTGTGCCTTGAACTCCCAGTTGTCGAGTTCGCCGGCGTCGGTCTCGTCGAGCACGTCGTAGAACGAGTTGCCCTCCTCGCTGACGACCTCTTCGACGAAGTCCGCGAGGTAGACCTCCTTGGTATCGGTCTCGAGTTCGAGTACCTCCTCCCGGATCTGTTCTGGCAACTCGATGGGCTCGCGGTACTCGACTTCGAAGGACGTGTCGATCTGCACGTCCTGCTGCTCGGTGCCGCGCTCGACTTCGACCTCCTGGGTGACCGCACCCGTTTCGTCCTTGTAGCCCAGTTGCGTCGCCTCTTCTGTGATGGCGACCTCGATCTCCAGGTCTGCCGGCTTCTCGACGACGATGTGCTCGGTCTCGGTGGCGATCGAAATGGTGGCGTCCGTGCCGGTGGCGACATCGAGGGACAGGTCCTGGGTCTCCTCGGAGACCTCGAAGCCGATCGAGCCGGCCTCTGCCAACTCGACGGACGCGACGCCGGTCTCGGTCTGCACGACGACGAATGCCTCGGACCCTGTCTCGATGTCAACTTGGGCGCTGGGCACCCGAACGATGGCTGTGGTTACGCCGAATGAGCCCTTGATCGAGGCGATGACGCCCCCTTCTCCAGGAATCGCCTCGTCGCCCTTCGTCGTCGTACCGTCGGCATCGGTGAGTGTCCAGTTGCGGTCGGGACTCGTGATCGCAAGAAGCAGGCCCCCGCCGCCCTCGCCGCTGCCGGCGCCAGAGAAAGGTTCGGGGAATGGCGCCTCTCGGGAACTGATGGGCGTCAGGTCGATGGTGCCCAGTCCGCCGGCCCAGGCGTCGGCGGCCTCGTCGGGATTGGTGGCGGCGAAGGCGAAGACCCAGGTGCCCTCCTTGACGTCCATGTCGATCCAGCGGATCTCACCCGGCCAGTTGGGGTCGTAGATGTAGACCCGGACGTTGGTCCGGTCGACCCACTCGAGCCGGTAGGGGAGGACGCTGTGGCCACCGTGTGAGGAGTAGATGCCGATCGTGTACTGCTCGTTGCGCGGGTCCGAGAGGGAGCGACCCAATTCGGCGACGATCGCCTTGAGCGGCTGTGCCCGCCACTGGGCGGTTGCATCGATGACATCGCCGAGGAACTGGGTGGCGAAGAGGCGGGAGAGTGAACGCTCGACCAGGCGGTCCTTGCGCACGTCGAAGGCCCCGGGATCGGTGCGGACGAGGAAGCGGTCCAGGATCGCTACGGTCATTCCCTCGCAGACGCCGCCGGACATGGCCTGGGCGACCATGTTGATCCACTCCATGGCAGCAGGTGTCGGCGTGCATCCGCCTTCGTCCGAACTGCACACGGACTCGGCACCGAACAGGGCGATGGCGTCGGAGGTGTTGAATTGCTGTGCGGGTTCGGCGGCGTAGTTGGCGAAGTTCCAGCCGTGCTGCTCGATCTCGAAGCCGAGGGAGCGCCCGCCGTTGTCGGTCTCGGTGGCGGCCTCGGTCTCCTCCCAGAGTTCCTCGAGGACCTGATCCGCTTCCTCCTCGTCCATGACGTCGATCGTCGCGGTGACGTCGCTGCCGCCTCCACCTCCGCCACAACTCGTAGCCACGAGGGCACACGCGACCAGTGCATGCCGCGTCGGCCTCCACACTCCGCCCCTACGCACCTTCATCTTCCCCCTGGACGTCTGGTGGGGACATCCTTGCAGACGGAATCGGCGAAGGCTACAGCCGCGGATCGCCGGCGTTCTGGTGGAATCGACCCCGATAGTGACGGCATTCACCCCCCACATCATGGGAAAGGTCCGGTCCGGGCATCGTGCATCGGTAGGATGTTAGGGACGTCCTCGAGACGGTCGTGGCAGATCGCTGCAGTGTGCAGCCGCCGATGTCCTCCGAATGACCTTCATGCCCTTGACGCCTTTCCTCCGCCTGTTCGCCGCGCTGACGGCCGTGCTGGTACTCGCGACCGGCTGTCGGTCGGCGGACTACGGCACCCCGATCTCCGGTGGTCTCAGTGCTCCCACCACGACGACGGTTGCTCCCACCACGACGACGGTTGCTCCCACCACGACCACGCTCCCCAAGATGGAGTTCGTCGCACACCGACCGGCGGTGAAGCCCGACGAGGTCGACCGACCCACGGGACCACCCACGTTGCGCGAGTTGATCGAGGCCTACCTCAAGCCCGAGGACCACGCCTGGGCCGAAGAGGTGGCGTTCTGCGAGTCCAGCGCCCAGCCCGACGACGTGTTTAGCTTCGCCGTCAACCGGTCGAGTCGTGCCGCCGGCTGGTTCCAGCACCTGCCCAAGTTCTGGGAGGAAAGGACCGAGGCGGCAGGCATCGCCGGTACCTCGATCGCCGACCCGGTCGCCCAGGTGCAGGTGGCCGCCTACCTCCTCTACGAGACCTCTGGCGGCAGGCACCACTGGGTGCAGTCGAAGGCCTGTTGGGGTTGAGTCCTCCGCCGACTCGGGAACCGACACCGCTTCCACGATTAGGAAACGTGATGGCAGTAACGCCTTACCAAGTCCTGACCCGAACCTGATCCGACCTGAGACGTCGGACGTTAGGTTGCCCGCCGTGACTGTGTTCGAACTGGCGGGGCTCCGCAAGGAGGTAGGCGAGTGAATGCAGGAGCACAGCCGTTGGTTCGGTTGTCGTCACTCACCAAGCAGTACCCGGAAGTGGCAGCGTTGCGTGGAATAACACTCGAAGTTCCGCATGGCGTGGTGGGTTTGGTGGGACCAAACGGTGCCGGCAAGAGCACGTTGATGAAAATCCTCTTGGGTTTGGTCGAGCCGACGAGCGGAACCGCTGAGGTGCTCGGGTTTGACGCAAAGACCGAGGGGCTGTGCATTCGTGAGCAGGTCGGCTACATGCCCGAACACGACTGCCTGCCCACCGATCTGTCCGCCACCCAGTTCATCATCCACCTGGCTCGCATGAGCGGCCTCCCGGCGACAGTGGCACGGGAACGGGCGGCGGAGACGCTGCGCCACGTCGGCCTGTTCGAGGAGCGCTATCGGCACATCGGTGGCTACTCCACTGGCATGAAGCAGCGGGTGAAGTTGGCCCAGGCTTTGGTGCACGATCCAAAACTGTTGTTTCTCGACGAGCCGACCAATGGTCTCGACCCGGATGGGCGGGACGACATGTTGGGCCTGATCGAGCGCACCGGCACGGACTTTGGCATTTCGGTGATCATGTCGTCGCATCTACTCGGAGAAATCGAGAGTGTGTGTGACTCGCTGGTTCTCATTGAGGAAGGCAAGTTGGCTCGCGTCGGAGCGGTAGCCCAGTTCACCGGATTGGGCAATGTTCTGGCTGTGGAGGTCGGTCGAGATCCGGAACTTCTTGTCAGCCGAATGATCGCTCACGACGTGAATACCCGGGTTGACGGGCGAATCATCGAAGTTGAGATGCCGGATGGGAGCGCCACGGATGAGGCTGCGCTCATGCGGCTGGTGGTCGACTCGGTGGTCGATCTGGGCCTGCCCCTGGTACGCGTGGCTCGGCAACGTCACACGCTCCGCGACATGTTCCGCAACGATGATCCCTGGGCAAGCGGCAACGAGGAGGCGGTCTGATGGCGAACCTCGACCAGGTACCTCAGTCGCGAGGCGTGGTCTACGACCTGGGCTACCGCAACTACGACGGACCCCGTCTGGGGCGCCGCTACGCGATTCGTTCCCTCTATGTGTTGAGCCTGCGCAACACATTCGGACTCGGACGCGGCACTTTGCCCAAGGTCCTCGCGTTCGGTCTCGCCCTCGTTGCCCTCCTGCCTGCCATCTTCACAGTGGCCTTCGGTGCGGTCGCTGGAGAGGGCTTCGAGTTTGTCGAACACCACGAATACTTCGGGCTCATCCAGATCGTCATCGTGTTGTTCGTAGCCGCCATGGCGTCGGATCTGGTTGGCAACGATCGCAAGAACAACACCCTTCCTCTCTACTTCTCACGCCCCATCGAACGCGACGACTACCTGCTGGCCAAGATCGCCGCCTTGGCAACGGCCCTGATGTCGCTCACGCTGCTTCCGCAACTCCTTGTGTTCGTAGGCAATTGGCTTGGTGCCACCGACGGCACCGAATGGTTAGGTGACAACGTTTCGGACGTATGGCGCATTGGGGCAAGTTCGACGCTTGTGAGCTTGCAACTCGCGGTAATCGGTTTGGCCATCGCGATGTTCACGACTCGACGGGTATTCGCGCTCACCAGCGTGCTTGCCGCACTGTGGTTCTCAGCCGTCTTCACAAGCGGTCTAGTGACAGTTCTGGGTCCCGGATGGGCTGCAGTCGCCATGCTCGCCACTCCGGGCTATGCAATGAACGCCGCCACATATGTCATCTTCGACGCTGTCCCAGCGCGTTCGGATCGGATGGGCGAATGGGGCTCCTCAATGGCCGATCAAGTCGCCTACGCCGACCTTCCTGGCTGGACGTGGATTGCGGCGTTGGTCGCTCAGACCGCTATCGCCCTGTTCTTTGCCATCCGCCGCTATCGCAAGGTCACGCTGTGAACTCCGCTGCTGCTCAGCCATCGCCGGAACCGCATGCAGCGATCTCGGTACGATCGGCATCTCGTTGGTACGGAGACTTGGTGGCCGTCAACGACATTTCGTTCGAACTCGAGCCCGGGATCACGGGCCTGCTCGGCCCCAACGGCGCCGGCAAGTCGACACTGCTGCACATGATGGCGGGCCTTCTCGAGCCTTCCTCGGGCGAGGTCCTGGTCAATGGCGAGTCGGCTTGGAAGAACACAGGCATGTACAGCCACATCGGTCTCGTTCCCGAACGTGAGGTCACCTACCCGTTCCTTTCGGCCTGGGAGTACGCCCTGGCTAGCGCCCGACTCCACCAGCTTCCCCAACCTGAAGTTGCAGCCCAGACAGCGATCGACATGGTTGAACTCGGCGACGCCATGCATCGCAAGATGAGCGGTTACTCGAAGGGCATGCGTCAACGAGCCAAGATCGCCGCCGCTCTCGTCCACGACCCCGACATCCTGATCCTCGACGAACCGTTCAACGGTACTGATCCCCGTCAGCGACTCCAGATGAACACGATGCTCAAGGAACTAGGGGACTCTGGCCGAACCATCGTCTTCTCTTCCCACATCCTCGAAGATGTTGAAGACCTCGCCGAAGACGTCCTAGTCGTCATCGGGGGCCGCCTGGGCGCCGCCGGCAACTTCCGTCAGATTCGTCGCCTCATTACTAGCCGGCCCCATGCCTTCACTATCAGGTCCAGTAACAATCGCGCCCTTGCCGCCGCACTGGTTGATCGGCCCTATATCGCCCTTATTTCGTTTGACAGCGATGTCATGGAAGTCCAGACGACCGACTTCGGTGCCTTCACCGAAACCATCGCACCCCTCATCAAGTCAAGTGGCGTTGCGCTCCAAGAGCTCCAGCCCGCAGATGATTCGCTCGAGAACGTCTTCGCCTACTTGGTGGACCGATGAACAACGTCCTGATCTCCCTCACCGCACGCCAACTTCTAGGAAGGCGCCGCACCCTGGTGATCGGATTGTTGCTCGCGCTTCCGATCCTGATTGCAGTGATCTACCGGTTCTCCGACGAAGCGGGCTCAGGGGAGGCCACCGGGGAGTTCGCACTCGGCTTGGTCAGCGTAATGATCTTTACCCTGTTGCTTCCCTTGGTGGCCCTTGTATTCGGGACCGCCTCACTGGGTGCCGAGATAGAGGATGGCACCGCCGTCTTCCTGCTCACCAAACCGATCGAACGATGGCGCATCATCGCCATCAAGATCGGAGTCGCCTCGGTGGCTGCAGCCCTCTTTGTCGTGCCGGTCACCATGGCCACCACCTGGATCATCCACGAGAGCCCCACCGCTGACGGCCTCATGCCCGGGCTCGGACTCGGTGCCCTGGTCGCGTCTGTCCTGTACTGCGCGGCCTTCGTTGCCCTCAGCGCCGTCACCAGCCGAGCCCTGATCTTCGGCCTCATCTACGTCTTCGTTTGGGAGACGTTCACCACCCGTAGTTTCGACTCCCTGCGCTGGGTTTCTATCCGTGAGTACGCCTATGGATGGAGTGACGCCATCATCTCCATCAACGACAATGGCGTCTTCTACGACCCCCACCTCGGCGTCACCACCGCGATCATCGGCACCATGGTCGTCCTCGCCGCAGCCTGTGCCGGTGGTACCTGGGCCCTGACCAGATTCGAGATCGGCGAACGAGGCTAGGACTGGTTGGCGGACCGTATAGAGGCGCAGCGCAAGGGCCGTTGACGCGCCAATGCCCTGGCCGGTCAGGCCAGGCGTTCAACCAGGGCGGGGAGAGCCTCGCGCCAGTCGGCTACGAGGCCGATGTCGCAACCCTCCCAGAGTTCGCAGTCCGGGTCGGTGTTGATGCCTACGATCGTCCCCGCCTGGCGGACGCCGATCGTGTGGTTGAAGCGTCCCGAGATGCCGATCGCCACGTAGAGGCGCGGCGCGATCGAGTGGCCGGTGATGCCGACCTGTCGGGCCCTCGGCATCCAACCCGCGTCGGTGACCTTGCGGGTGGCGCACAGTTCGGCACCGAGGTCCTCGGCGCACTGCCGCACGAGCGGGAGGTCGTCGGGATCCACGCCCACCCCGACGCCGACCACGACCTCGGCGTTGGCGAGCAGGTCGGCGTCGTCGTCCCGCCAGCGCTCGAGCACGCGCACCCGGCCTCGGACGTCGCCGCGGAGGTGTTCGACCTCGATCCGGCGGGGCCCACGTGGCTCCGGGAGCGGAAGGACGCCGGGTCGCACCGTCGCCATCTGGATCGGCGACGAGCAGGTGATCTCGGCGACGAGGCGTCCGCCGAAGGCGGGCTTGAGGGCCACCAGTCGGTCACCGCGTCGCTCGAGGCCAACGGCGTCGCCGGTGAGGCCGGCGCAGAGGCGGGCCGCCAGCCGCGAGGCGACATGTCGACCCCATGCGGTGCCGGGGACGAGCACGGCCCAGGGCGGGTCGTCGGCTAGCCGCTGGGCGAGCAGAGCCGCAAGGTCGTCCTCGTGAAGCGTCCCGTCCACGTTCAGCACCCGGTCAGCGCCCCGTGCCGAAAGGTCAGCGGCGGCGCCGATCCCGATGGCGGTCACCCGGCCGCCCAGTCCGGCTGCGACGGCGAGGAGTTCGGCGGCCACCCGTTCGCGGTCGGGTTCGACCAGCACGACGACCTCGTGGCCGTCCGGTGAAGGTTCGGGGACACGATCAGATGGACGGTCGTCAGCGACGAGTGCACCACGGTCACGCAGCACCTCGACGACCCGGTCGACCTGCTCGACTCCAGCTCCCTCGAGACGCTCGCCCGTGCGGGGGACCTCCAGGACCCGGACCTCGCCCACTGAGGTCGGACTGCCCGCCTGTCCCCACAGGCCCGGTCCGATTTCGGCAGCTGTGATCGAGGTGAGTAGCCGGGCGTCGACGGTGGCCCACGCTTCGGGTTCCTTGATCTTGCATGGGTCGCACAGCCGTTCGGCGCACGACAGCACCGCCGGCAGGTCCACCTCGGCTCGCACCCACTCGTCGTCGTGCTCGAGGAGCACGCGCACGGTCCCTTTGACGAGGTCCAACTCCCGGACGCCCGACAGGAAGGGCAGGCCCAGAAGCTCCGCCACCTGGGCGGGCACCTGACCGGTGTCTGCATCGACCGAGTTGCGCCCGCAGAGCACCAGATCCCAGGGGCCGTGGACCTCGAGGGCGCCGGCCAGAGCCCGGGCCGTGGCCAACGTGTCGCTCCCGGCGAACGCCGGGTCGGACACGTGCAGGCCACCGGCGCAGCCGCACAGGATCGCCTCACGCAGGACAGTGTGGGCCTCGGGTGGCCCGAGCGTGATGGCCGTGCAGGTACCGCCCGTGGCCTCGGCAAGGTCGCAGCCGGTGCGAACGGCCCGTCGGCAGTAGTCGTTCATGTGGAGTTCGACGCCGTCTCGTACGAGGCGCCCGTCGTCGCCCAGGCGCATTTCCTCGAACTTGGGGATCTGCTTGACCAGGGTGGCGATGCGCAGGGGGCGATCGGCGGTGGGGTTGGGCACGGCGTCAACGTACCGGCACCGCCTTGGCGCGCCCCGGCCAGGGGTAGCGTCGCCCCGTGGCCCGTCACGACATCGAGATCCTGCACGTCGACGACGATCACGGTTCCCTGGTCGATGCGGTTGCCGTGCTCGCTTCGGAGGGCGGTGGTTGGATGAACGTCGAACCAGGGGTGGACGACGAGCATCGGGTCGAGCCTCCGGGGATGTTCACCTGGTTCACGGCCCGCGGCCCGAAGGTGCCCGTCGGGACGTTCGTGCCGGGGTCAGAACGCGAGCCTGCCTCGGTGGGGTTGTCCCACGGTGCGGGTCGGGACGCGGGCGAGCGCCTGGCCGATGCCGGAGTCGTTGCGCCCGCCGACTGGGCTGCCCGACAGGATCACCCCAAGCGGGGCATGGTGTGGGAGGTGCACCCGCAGCGCGTCGACGCCGAGGCGGTGGTGCGGCTGCTGCTCGAGGGGACCATCGTCCTCGCCACGGTCCCGACCACGGGCGGCTGGGTGGCGACCGTCCACCGCCCGAGGCGCTGAGGTTCAGCAGTCGGGAGCCTCTCGGATCGCCTGCAGGATCAGTTCAAGCGCCCGTCCGGCGTCGGCCTCGTAGGCGACCCGGCAGTTCGGCTCGCGGGACATCGGCCCACGCTCGTCGACGAGGGTCTGGCCGCGGGTGTGCGTGCCGTCGACCTCGACGACGACATGTCGGGGCTCCGAGCGGACCACCTCCGGGTGGGAGACCGCCAGCACGGCACACGGGTCGTGCATCGCCCCGCTGCCCGGTAGGCCGCCGCCCCGATGGACGGAGACGTTGAAGTCGATCAGCTTCGCTGCGACATCACCGACGCGGTGGCCGAACGAGCGGCATGAATCGGCGTGGCTGGCGTCCATGCGGACCTGGTGGGTGAGGTTCAGTCCGACCATGGTGAGCGGCGCACCCGACCGGAAGACCTCGTCGGCCGCCTCTGCATCGGCATAGATGTTGAACTCGGCGGCGGGGGTCACGTTTCCGCCGCTCGCACCACCGCCCATGAGGGTGACGGAGGCCACCCGGTTGGCGATCCCCGGGTCTGCGCGGAGTGCGAGCGCGATGTTGGTGAGTGGCCCCACCGGTACCAGGTGGAGGCCCTCCTCAGCGAGCGTCGCCTCGACGATGACTTCGACGGCGTCCTCGGAGTCGGGGGCCAGGTCCGCCAGTGGGAGGTCGACGTCGGCGAGGCCGGTCATGCCGTGTACGTGCCTGGCGTGGAACGGCTCGGCGACGATCGGTCGGGCGGCTCCCTGGTGGACGGGCACGTCGATGCCCAGGAGGTCGCGCATCCGGAGTGCGTTGGCGGTGGTGTGCTCGACGCCGACGTTTCCCGAGACCGTGGTGATGGCGACGAGGTCGGTCCAGCGGGCGGCGGTGATGATTGCTATGGCGTCGTCGACGCCGGGGTCGCAGTCGAGGATGATCCGTGGACGGTCTGTCATGGGCGAAGTCTTACCCGGGTGGCTCATCGCAGGCAGCACCCAGGTCGACCTGGATGCTGCCGGGAGTTCACGGCCTCAACACCTTCTCCGCGACGAGCGCCGAGGACGTTGACCGGAGGTCGATGAACCCGCGCACGTCCTTTCGCACGACTTCGGCGGAGTCGGCCAGCAGGTAGAAGTCGTCGATCCAGGACCCCTCCGAGGCGAAGCAGAGCTCCGACACGGCGTCCACGCCGGGTGGCCCGTCGATGACCGGATTCTGGACATACCGGGCCATGCCGTGGTGGGTCTGGGCGACCAGGGCGTGACGCCGGTAGCGCTCGGCGAACCCTTCGGCGTCGGACCCCTCGAGCCGAACGACCAGCGAGACCTGCTTCACGGCGGATCGCCCCGGCTTACCCCATGCGACGAACGTGTCGACCAGCCAGGAGCCGTCGCCCTCGGGGGACGGATCGTCGGCGTCGGACCAGGCGATTGCCACCCAACCGGGATTCCTTGCGGAGCCGCCGCGGATTCCGAGCAGGGACTGGTCGGTGAGCACCTCGTCCACGCTCACCGGTCCGGAACCCGGGAACTCGTCGGGCGTCGGAACCCGGTTGCGGTACAGCGTGCAGCGGCGGCGCATGCCGGAACGGTAGCGGCGACGGGGATTGGCGTTGGGAGCGGGTCGCGAGCATGCTCAACGGATGCTGTTGACCGAGGACCACGACCGGGTCCGGCTGATCACCTTCGACCGGCCGGAGGTACTCAATGCCTTCGGCGAGGAACTCTACGATGCCGCCACCGACGCCCTCCTGGCCGCAGACGGCGATCCCAGCATCTCGGTCGTCATCCTGACTGGCCGGGGGCGAGCCTTCTGTGCAGGCCAGGACCTGGGAGAGTTGCGCCTGCGGACCACGGACCCGGACGGCTTCACGCCGGGTCGATACGGCTTCGTCGGGTACATCGAGTGCCTCACGAGATTCTCGAAGCCGTTGGTCTGTGCGGTCAACGGCCTCGGCGTCGGCCTGGGTACGACGATGCTTGGCTATGCCGACCTCGTATTCATGTCGTCAGAGGCCCGGCTCAGGTGCCCGTTCACCAGCCTCGGCGTCGCACCGGAGGCAGGGTCCTCGTTCCTGCTCCCCCGCATGCTCGGCCGTCAGGAGGCGTCCTGGCTGCTGCTCTCGAGCGAATGGATTGACGCCGACCGATGTCGTGAGGTCGGCCTGGCCTGGAAGGTGTGCGAGCCGGACGACTTGCTCGACATCGCTCTCGAACACGCCCATCATCTCGCAGGGTTCCCCCTGGAGTCGCTGGTCGAAGGCAAGCGGCTCATCGTCGAACCGATGTTGGCGGGACTGGCCGATGCCCGAGCCAGGGAGGGGGCGGCGTTCGGCCGACTGCTGGGGTCATCCGCCAGTTCGGGAGCCCTGGAGGACTTTGCCGGGGGCTGACCCCGGGTCAGTCGGCCGGTCCGTGGTCGACGGCGTGCAGGCGACGGATGGCGCCGACCATGACCTTGCGGGCAAGGCGGGGGTTCTGGTCGAGCAGGCTCGCGAACTCGCGTCGGTTGAGTGCTTCGACTGTCAGGTCGGTGTCGGCCGTGACGGTGGCGGTGCGGGGGACGCCGGCGAGCATGCTGAGCTCGCCGACGAAGTCGCCGTTGCCGAGGGTGGCGACCACCCGGCCTTGGCGGCGCACCGTGGCGGTGCCATCGACGATGATCAGGAACTCGCGTCCCGTCTCGCCCTCGCGGGTCAGGTCCCGACCGGCCCGAACCCGCACGGGGGTCATGAGCCGTTGGACGGCACGCAGTTCGGACCTCGAGAGGCCGGCGAAGAGGTTGAGGTCGGTGAGGGGGGTTGGTGTGGTGGAAGTGTCCGTGGGCATGTTGCTCTCCGCGTAGGTCGGGTACTCCCTCGAGTGTGGCGGTGACCGGGTCGTGTACCTCGGCCCGGTGACCGCTTTCACCGGTGCCACCCGTCACGGCGGGCGCTACTTGATGGCGACGGGTGCCACCGGTGAGCCCACGCATCCCACGAACGGCTCGGGTGTGGCGGCGAGGAAGAACTCGTAGACGCCGTCGGCTGCACAGTCCTCTGCCAGTGCCTCGAGGTCCCAGTTCTGGCCCTGCGTGAGGCCCATGTCCACGACGTGGAGCATGTGGACCGCCAGGTTCACCTCTTCGGAGGGGTACACCTCGAAGGTGAGCGTGTCGTTGGCGACGGCGGCGACGTCGTGCTCGTGGAACCACGGCACCGTCGACAGCGAGAGCCCGGCGTTCGAGCCGTCCTGGTTGGGGCCGAGGCAGTAGGCCATGCCGCCCGACTCGTGGTACAGCCGCATCCGTCCCGTGCGGACGAGCACGATGTCGCCGGCCCGGACTTCGACGCCGCCCATCGACGCTGCCTCGTCGAGGTCTTCGGCGGTGATGGCGTAGGGGCAGTCGAGCAGGTCGACGCCCTTGGCCCGGGCCACGTCGAGTAGCACGCCGCGCGAGCACAGCGAGCCGACCTTTTCGATCCCGCAGCGGGTTGCGCCGTCGTCGGCTGTGATCGTGGAGGCGTCGTAGCCGTTGTAGACCCTGCCCGAGTACGAGACGTGGCAGAGGCCGTCCCAGTGGGTGCCCGCCTGGAGGCCGAACTGGACGGCGTCATCGCTGGTGTGGAACAGGTCCGGGTCGCCGTCGGGGTCCATGCCCTGGTCGACCATCAGCATGGTCCGGGTCGGGTTGTCGCGGCCCGGGATGAATCCGACCTGGATCCCGTCGTGCTCGAGTGGTACGGCCAGGAGGAAGGTGCGGCCGGTGCGGATGCAGTCCCGGGCGGCCAGCACCACCTCCGGCGTGATCAGGTTGAGGGTGCCGAGTTCGTCGTCGTCACCCCAGCGGCCCCAGTTGCGCACCCTGCCCTGTAGGTCGAGGAAGCGGTCGGTCAACGGCATGTCGGTTACCCCCGGGTCGTCCGGATGGCGAACCTAGTCCCGCTCCGGGCGATGGCCCGCAGGGGGCTCCTCAGTAGCCGACGTCGCGGTCGACGACATCCTCGAGGGGGCGACCGTCCAGCCACCGTCCGAGGTTGGCGGCGAAGTTGGCACCCATCTGGTCGAACGAATTCGGGCTGCACCACGAGATGTGGGGGCTGAGGCGGACGGACGGGTGGGTGTAGAGCCAGTGACCCTCGGGAAGTGGCTCCGGATCGCACACGTCGAGTGAGGCGAGGCCGACCTGTCCCGAGTCGAGGGCCGATCGAAGAGCATCCTGGTCGACCACCGATCCACGGGAGACGTTGACGAGGTGGATGCCGCTTCGACTGCCGGCCAGGAGGTCGGCGTCGACGAGGTTCCTGGTCTCGGGTGTGGAGGGCACGCCGATCACCACGTGGTCGGCCTCGGCGACAGCGGCAGCGGCGTCGGCAACGACCACGACCCCGGGGTCGTCGACCGGGGCACCCGTGCGCCGCACGGCGAGCAGGCGGCATCCGAACGGCGCCAGCCGGGCGGCGACGGCCCGGTTGATCGATCCGTAGCCGAGCAGTGCGACCGTGGCGCCCTCGAGCGTGTCGAGACGGCTGAGGAACCATCGTTCCGGCGGTTCGTCGATCCAGCTCCCGGGGAGTCGCTTGGCGGCGGTGAGGAGCATCGCCACGACCCACTCGGCGATCGGCACGGCCGTGGCGCCACGGGCGCATGTCAGGATCCGATTGCCGACCGTCTCGAGTGGCATCTCGTCGACCCCGTGGCCGGTGCAGTGCACCCACTCGACGCCGCGTTCGAGCACCTCGGCGAAGTTGGCGGAGTCCATGCCACGCGTGACCATGACCTCGCCGCTCAGGTCGGGATCCACCGGCCCATCGGGGTCGACGTGGACGAACCGCACGTCGTGGAAGCGATCGCCCAGCCGGTCGGTGCCGAGGTAATCGACCTTGAGGTGGACGAGCACCGTGGTCAACGGGTGCGCTCCCGGAGCAGGGCCTCCTGCGCGACGGTCGCCACGTGGGTGCCGTCGGCGGCGAAGATCTCGCCGATCGAAAGCCCCCTGCCACCGTTGAGGCCATGTGAGCGGAACTCGTGCAACTGCCACTCGTCGGCCGGCGCCGGCCGGTGGAACCAGATGGCATGGTCGAGGCTGGCGCCGATGAACGCATCGCCGTACGTGGTGTGGCCGAGTTTCACGGCGTCGATGCGCGGGTGTGAACTGCTCACCGCCGTGGTGGGGATGTCATCGGAGGTGTAGGCCAGGGCGCAGGCCTGGAGGATCGGGTCGTCGCCGAGCGGACCCGCCACCTTCAACCAGATGGCTGCCCGACCGGCGCCTCGGTGGGCGACTCGTCGGGACAACAGGCCCCAGTCCTCGTTGGCGCCGGACCCCGGTTCGCCCACGTCGGTGGGCAGCGACGATTCCTGGATGTCGGCCTGGTCCTCGACGACCTGGAATGAGCAGGACAGGTTGAGGATGGCACCCTCCGACTGGCGGGCGACCACTCGTCGGGTGATGAACGATCGACCGTTGCGGATGCGGTCGACCTCGAACCGGATGGGTTCGTCGCTGGTGCCGCCGCGGATGAAGTAGGCATGGACCGAGTGGATGAGGTGGTCGGAATCGACGGTCTCCATTGCCGCCCGGAGGCCCTGGGCGACCACCTGGCCGCCGTAGACGCGCCCCCACGGATAGTCGGGGCTGAGGCCGACGAACACGTCCGGTCCGTGTGACTCGAGTGCCATCAGGGTGGTGAAGTCGTCGATGCGAATCCCCATGTTGGCCCTCTAGTGGTCGAGCGCCATCGCAGCGTGGAGGGCGATGCCGTGCCGCAGGCCCCCCTCGTCGATGCGCATCCGGTTCGAGTGACAGGGTGGCGCCTCGCGTGAGTCGGCGATGTCGGCCGGACACACGCCCAGCAGCGCCATGGCGCCAGGCACCCTCTGGAGCAGCATCGAGAAGTCCTCGCCGCCCATGACCGGTGAGGGGAGCGTCACGTGCGACTTCTCGCCGAGCGTGGCCGCACAGACCTGGGCGAATCGGGCGGCCTCGTTGGCGTCGTTCACCGTGACCGGATAGCCCTCGACCAGGTCGACCTCGGCGGAACAGTCGTGTGCGGCCGCGATTTGTGTGCAGACCCGCTCGACCGCCGCTCGGATCCGTCGACGGGTCTGTTCAGACACGCAGCGGATGGTGCCCTCGAAGAAGGCCGTCTCGGGGATCACGTTGGTGGTGGTGCCGGCCCTGACGTGCGCCACGGTCACGAGTGCCGGGTCGAAGGCGTCGATCTCGCGGGTGACCGCCGTCTGGATCGCCGTGATCATGGCGGCCATCGCCGGCACCGGGTCGGTGCAGTAGTGGGGCATCGAAGCGTGGCCACCGCGGCCCCGGACCGTCACGTGCAACTCGTCGGTCGAGGCCATCAGCGGACCGGCACGACAGGCGGCCCAGCCCACCGGGAGATTCGGCGTGATGTGGATGGCGAAGGCCCGGTCGACGCCGTCGAGGACGCCCTCGTCGAGCATGACGCCGGCGCCGCCGGCACCCTCTTCGCCGGGCTGGAACATGAAGCGCACCCGGCCATGGAGGTCCGAACGTCGATCCGCCAGCAGCCTCGCGGCGCCGACGAGCATCGCCGCGTGTGCGTCGTGGCCGCAGGCGTGGGCGCGCCCCTCGACCTGAGAGCAGAACTGCTCGCCGCTCTCCTCGGGCATCGGCAGGGCGTCGGTGTCAGCACGCAGTAGGACCGTGGGTCCATCCGATGCTCCCTCGAGGTCGGCGACCACGGACGTGAGGCCGCTACCCGTGTGGATGTCGAGCGGCAGGCCGTCGAGAGCGTCGAGGATGCGCTGCTGGGTTCGTGGGTTGTCGAGGCCGAGTTCGGGGTGCTGGTGCAGTTGGCGTCGCAGTGCCACCACGTCATCGATGACAACTGAGGCGGAATCCAACAGGTCGTGCACCACGACATCATGGCCGAGCAGGGGTTGATTGTCGGAACCGGACCTCAAGGGGCCACAATGCGACGGTGATGCTGACCGACGACCAGATCCACGACGCCCTCTCGTCGATCCTCGAGCGGCGCGACCCCGATGTTCCTGCAACGGTGCTCGGCGCAGGCAGCGACGACCTGGGGGCCGGCCTCCGTTACCTCGAGGCGCTTGTGGACGGTGGCTGGATGGTGCCCACCTGGCCGCTCGAGCACGGTGGCCGCGGCGCCACCGACGACGAGGCCAGGCGCATCTCAACGGCTCTGGGCGACTATGCATCAGCCGACCTGTACCCCTACGGCGTGGGGATCAGCCTCGTGGGCCCAGTCCTTCGGGATCGCGGCACACCCGAACAGCAGGACCGCTGGCTGCGTCCGATTGCCGACGGTTCGGAGATCTGGTGCCAGATGTTCAGCGAGCCCGACGCCGGCTCCGACCTCGCCAATGCGGGCACGAAGGCGGTGCGCGACGGCGACGAATGGATCCTCATGGGTTCCAAGGTCTGGACATCGCGGGGCGCCTATTCGAAGTGGGGCATGTGCCTCGCCCGCACCGACCCCGACGTGCCCAAGCACCGCGGCCTCACGATGTTCGCCGTCGACATGGACGACCCGGGGATCGAGGTCCGTCCCCTGGTCCAGGTCAACGGCGACCGACACTTCACCGAGGTGTTCGTGTCCGAGGTCCGCGTTCCGGACTCCGACCGGATCGGCGACCTCGGCGCGGGGTGGGGGATCACCGTCGAGACGCTCGCCCATGAGCGGGCATCGCTTGGCGGCCGGTCCTTCGGCGGCTCCGATGAGAACGAGGGAGCGGTTCCCGGTTGGCTGGTCGGGCTCGCTGCTTCCGGCCGACTTGCCGATGCGGTGGCCCGCGATCGTGCGATGCGCTCCTATGTCCTGGAGCGGGTCAACAGGTTCACCACTGCCCGAGCCGCCGCATTTGCGAAGGATGGCGTCCCCGGTCCGGAGGGTTCCGGCGCCAAGCTCCGCAGCGTCGCCGCCTTCAAGTCCAGGGCCTACCTGGTCAAGGACCTCTCTGGGGCGGTTGGGATGCTCGACGAGTCGCCGGGACACCTGGCCTTTCTCACCGCACCGTCGATGTCGATCCGCGGCGGTACCGACGAGGTGCAGCGCAACATCGTGGGAGAGCGGGTGCTGGGCCTGCCCGCCGAGCCCCGGTTGGACAAGGATGTCCCGTTCTCAGAACTCAGGAAGGGCCGCTGAGGGGATCAGCCCCCGTTGGCCGTCGAGACCGGCTGGTCCGGGTCGCCGGAGGCCTCGCGTGGTGGGTCAGGTTCGACATATTCGATGGTGATGGTTCCTCCACGGGCAGATGTCAGTGTGGCTGTCGAACCCTCGACGACAACCATGAGCTCGCCGCTCAGGACCTCGAACAGGCCGAACCAGTCGGCACGGTCGACGCAGGCCATCTCGGTGATGCCGATTGGGCCGATGTCGACGCGGTCGTCCCCGATGTCCAGGTCGCCGAAGAAGTTGTTGCAGCCGGCGTTTCCCGTGATCCGGTCATCGCTTCGAAAAGTCACAGACGCTTCGTGTGGACGGTCGGGTTCGACACCATCGACACCGGTGAGGCCGACGACACGCCACTCGACGTCGATCAACGGGGCGATCCCACCGCCCGTGCCGGATGAGGAGCAGGCGGCGGCGAACAGCAGGAAGGTGAGGGCCAGGTGGCGCATCAGGTTCTCCAACGTAGGGGTCTGCGGGGTCTGACGTTGCGAACGCCGGTCCCGGTTCCTGACTGGGGCATGATCTCGCCATGCGCGCGGTGGTCATCGAGTCGTACGGCGGTCCGGAGGTGCTGGCGATCTGCGAGGTCCCGGCTCCGGAGCCCGGGCCCGATGAGGTGCTTGTCGACGTGGTCGCCAGTGCCCTGAACCGTGCGGACCTGCTCCAGCGCATGGGCCTCTACCCGGGGCCGTCCATGGAGTATGAGGTGCCGGGCCTCGAGTTCGCCGGGCGGGTCGCCTCCGTCGGCGAGGCCGTCGGGCGATGGTTGGTCGGTGACGAGGTCATGGCGATCACCAGCGGTGGAGCGCACGCCGGGCAGGCCGTCGTCCACGCCGACCAGGCGATGGCGGTGCCCGCAGGGATGTCGTTGGCGGACGCCGGCGCCCTACCCGAGGTCTTCATCACCGCCTGGGACGCGCTCGTCCTCCAGGGGGGCCTGCAACCCGGAGGGACGGCGCTCGTCCATGCCGGGGCCTCCGGCGTCGGTACCGCCGCGATCCAGCTCTGCCGGTCGATGGGGGCCGAGGTCGTCGTGACCGCCTCAGGTCCGAAGTGCGCCGCCTGCACAGAACTCGGGGCCTCGCTCGCCGTCGACTATGCGACCGACGACTGGCTGGCTGCTGTGCGTGACCACACCGGTGGCCGTGGGGTCGACGTGGTGCTCGACGTGGTGGGCGGCGACTACCTCGATCGCAATGTCGACGCCCTGGCCGTGGGCGGCACGATCGTGCAGGTCGGGGTCATGGGCGGCGGAAAGGCCACCTTCGGCCTCGGCAAGCTGCTCCCCAAGCGGGCGACGATCGTGGGCACCGTCCTGCGCGGTCGTTCGCTCGACGAGAAGGTGGCGGTCAGCCGGGCGTTTGCCGACGAGGTCGTGCCACGCTTCGAGGAAGGAACGCTGCGGGTGGTGGTGGACCGCCGCTTCGACCTGGACGACATCGCCGCCGCACACGTCCATATGGAGGGCAACGCCAACGTCGGGAAGATCGCCCTCGACGTACGGTCCGGTTGAACGGCCGCTCAGCGCTCGTCGATCGGGACGACGTCCCGGGTGGCTTCGCCCGTGTAGAGCTGGCGGGGTCGGGCGATGCGGGAGTTCTGCGTGAGCATCTCGTCCCAGTGGGCCAGCCAGCCCGGCGTGCGACCGATGGCGAACAGCACCGTGAACATCTCGACCGGGAACCCCATCGACTGGTAGATGAGCCCCGAGTAGAAGTCGACGTTCGGGTAGAGCTTGCGCCTGACGAAGTAGTCGTCGGCCAGCGCCACTTCTTCGAGCTTGAGCGCCATGTCGAGCAGCGGGTTCTTGCCGGTCACCTCGAAGACCCGGTGGGCGGTCTCCTTGATGATCTTCGCCCGCGGGTCGTAGTTCTTGTAGACGCGGTGGCCGAAGCCCATGAGGAGCTGCTCGCCGGTCTTGACCTTGGCGACGAAGTCGTCGACCTGGTCGTAGGAGCCGATCTCCTCGAGCATCCGCAGGACGGCCTCGTTGGCACCGCCGTGACGGGGCCCGGAGAGGGCGCTGCAGGCTGCCGAGAGCAAGACGTAGGGATCGGCATGGGAACTCCCGACCGCGCGGGCGGTGGTGGTGGAGCAGTTCTGGCCGTGGTCGGCGTGAAGCACGAACAGCAGGTCGAGCGCCCTGGTCAACACCGGATCGACCTCGTAGCCGCCTTCGGCAGGCCGGAACATCATGGAGAGGAAGTTCGAGGTGTATGGGAGGTCAGGGTCGGGCTGGACATACGGGTTGCCGACGCTGCGGCGGTAGGCGCTGGCCGCCAGGGTGGGAATCTTGGCGAGCAGGCGGATCATCTGCGATCGACGGACGGTGGGATCCTCGACATCCTTGCCGTCGGGGTAGAAGGTCGACAGCGCGGCAACGCTCGAGACCAGCACGCCCATGGCGTGGGCGTCGTCGCGGAAGCCCTCGAGGATCCGCTTGTGGAAGTTCTCGTGGATCGAAGCCGATTCGGCGATCTCGTCGGCGAAGCCGTTGAGTTGGGGTCGGGTCGGGAGTTCGCCGAAGAGCAGCAGGTGGGCGACCTCGAGGAAGGTGGACTGCTCGGCGAGCTGCTCGATCGGGTGGCCGCGGTAGCGCAGGTAGCCGGCATCGCCGTCGAGTTCGCAGACGGCGCTGGCGGCGCCGGACGTGTTGCCAAAGGAGGGGTCGTGGAAGTACACGCCGGGGAGCAGGTCGGCCCACGCTCGGGCGTCCACGGTGCCGTTGACGATCGGGACCTCGACGCTCGCACCGGTCCGGTTGTCGGTGAGTGTGATGCTCTCGTTCACGGGCGGTGGCCTCGAATCACGCAGGGACAGATCGGAATTCTTCGTTGACTTTTCGACTCTACCGGGCACCGTCGGGTCGATAACAGCCTGACCGTGGTTGAAAAATGTGGATTCTTCGCAATCGGACGTAATCCACCCGGTTCGCGACGCTCCGGCCCGGGCCAACGCCCGAGAATCTAGAGCGGTGTGTTGTCGTGGCGCCGCCTCGGGAGGCGCTCACGCTTGCCGATCAGCACATCGAGTGCGGCAGCCAGAGCGCTCCGGGTGTCGGCGGGTTCGATCACCTTGTCGACCGACCCGCGTTCGGCGGCGACGTAGGGGTTGAGGAGGCGCTCCTCGTAGGCCGCGACGAGCGCCACCCGTTCTTCGTCGGAGGCCTTCCGGTGGAGGATCTCGACGGCTCCCTCGGCGCCCATGACAGCGATCTCGGCGGACGGCCAGGCGAACATCAGGTCGTTGCCGATGTGCCGGGAGTCCATGACGATGTACGCCCCGCCGTACGACTTGCGCAGGATGACGCAGACCCTCGGCACGGTGGCCCGGGCGTAGGCGAACGCCATCTGGGCGCCGTAGCGGATCATGCCCCGCCACTCGAGGTCCTTGCCCGGGTAGAAGCCCGAGGTGTCGACGAAGGTGATGAGCGGCAGGTTGAAGGCGTCGCAGAAGGCCACGAACCGACCTCCCTTCTGGGAGGAGGGGATGTCGAGGGTGCCGGCCACCGACTGGGGTTGGTTGGCCACGATGCCCACGGGTCGGCCACCGATCGTGGCGAAGGCGGTGACCAGGTTCGTGGCGAATGCGGCCCGGGGCTCGAGCAGGTGCCCGTCGTCGACGATGCACTCGATCACGTGCCGGACGTCGTAGCTGCCCGTGGAGGTGTCGGGGAGGAGGTCGCCGGCCTCGGGGGTCGAGCGGTCGACGGGATCGATGCACGGAACCGGTGCCGGGAGGGCATCGGCGTGGTCGGGAAGGAACCCAAGGAGCTCGGTGACCAGCTCGACGGCCTCGTCGCGGTCGGCGACGTTGAAGTGGGCGACACCGGAGGTGCGGGCGTGCATCGAGGCGCCGCCGAGGCCCTCGTTGCTCAACTCCTCGCCCGTGAACCGTTCGACCATCTGAGGGCCGCTCACGAAGGCGTAGGTCTTGTCGACCATCACGACCAGGTCGGCGAGGCCGAGGAGGAGTGCCGGACCGGACACGGTGGGGCCGTCCACGCAGAAGATCATCGGGATGATGCCCGAACAGGCCACGAACTCGCGGGCGGCGATGCCCCAGCCGTGGATGGCGGCCACCCCCTCGGACAGGTCGGCTCCGCTCGACGCCACGAAGCAGACCAGCGGGATGCGCTGTTGGCGGGCTGTTCGGGCAGCGATCGCCAGGTTCTCGCCGTCCTCGGAACGCAGGGCGCCGCGGTTTTCCCCACCGACCTCGACCATCATCACCCTGCGGCCGGCGACCTCCTCGAGGCGGAAGGCGACCGTACCTCCCGTGCGGGCGCGCAGGGTGAGGGGCGTCCTCGGGGCATCGACGGCGGTCACGGTGTCCTTCCGGGTCGAAACACTGGCTCGTCCGTCATCGTGACATGGATTCCGGGCCGGTCAGGTCCGATGTCACGGATGACCTCGCGCAACTGGTCGCAGGTGGCCTGCACGGCAAGTGACGGCCTGGTGCGTCGGTTGTGGGCCAGTACCACTGCTCGCCGGTCGAGGCCCTTGATGCGTACGAGTGCCCAGTCACCGGCCGGAATGCCGGACGCAGCGCTGGCCGGAAGCAGGGCGGGGGCGTAGCCCTGGTAGGCGAGTGAGGTGAGCAGGCGGAGGCCGTCGATCTCCACCTTCGGCCTGAGGCGGAGGCCTGCGGCGGCGAGTTCGGCGTCGAGCGTGTCGCGAAACGTTGTGCCGGTCGGTGTGAGCATCACCTCGTGTTCGGCGAGTTCCTGGATGGTCACCGTCTCGTGGTCGGCCAGGGCATGGTCCTTGGTCGTGACCACGATCAACTCTTCGTCGAAGAGCGGCTCCGTGGCGAAGTCGGGGTCCAGGACCGGGCCGTTGAGGATGGCGAAGTCGACCTCACCGGAGCGGAGGAGGGGGTACAGCGAGCCCGAGGTCGCATCGACGAGGATTGGGTGGAGGCCGGGATAGTGGCTTCCCAGGCGCTCCAGCAGGGGGGTGGCCATCCAGCGGGCGGTGGTGCCGATGCAGCCGATCCGAACCGTTCCGCCGATCTCCTCGCGCATGGACGAGATGTCGTCCTTGAGGGCCTGCATCTCGCTGCGGATGCGCTGTGCCCGCTCGATGACCGCCTTGCCCTCGGTGGTGGGGAGCATGGACCGTCGGTCGATGAGCACGGCGTCCAACTCCTTTTCGAGTCGTGCGACGTGTGTGGACACGTTGGACTGCACCGTGTGGAGAGAACGGGCGGCCGCGGAGAAGCTCCCATGCTCGGCCACGGCCATCAGGTGGGTGAGTTGGCGCAGGTCCATCGCTGATGAGGATGCCACGAGGATCTCCATCAGCGTCGCGGATGGGACTCCGGCGTCGGTTCCCGGTGTACCCGCACCCCGTGGGCGTCGACCCGAATGGGGCGGCAAGGCTCTAGGGTCGCCCGCGAGAACTTCCCGCCCATTCCCGATCGTCCCGCCCGAGGCCAATGACCGACGCCCCCAGCGCCCCGAGCATCCTCGTCCTGCACCTCGGGCTGCTCGAGGCCCACGCCGCAGTCGATCGGGCGGGCCGGATCGACCTCATCGCCCTCGGCGGCGACCGGGCTGGAATGCCGATGGTGTTGCACGTCTCGACCGGAGGGGACGTGACCGTCGGTGAGGAGGCCCTGCAGCGGGCCGACGATGAGCCCGATGGCTTCGTCGACGATGTAATGGGACACCTCCTCGACGACGGAGTCGTCGAGGCATCCGGTCGTGCTCTCACTGCCGAGACCGTTCTCGCCTACCTCATGGCCCAGTCCTACGCACGCTGCCTCCAGATCCTCGACGGCGCACCCGACCAGGTGGTCGTCGTACGTGCTGCCGGGGGACCGGACGAGGCGACCTACGAGGCTGCTGCCGGTCGGGGCCTGGTCGGCGACATCCTGATCCTCGACGAGACGAGGGCGTGGTCGGCTTTCAGCGGCCATGCCCCTCCGGGGACCAGGGGAATGGATCTGGAGCGCACGGGTGTGCTGGGAGCGCTGCTGTGGCTCCGGCACGGCGACGCACCACCCGGACCCGAGCCGATCGTCACCCGGGAGGACCTCGAGGGGGCCGCTCCCAGACCGGTCCGCCAACCGGCGCCACCCAGCGTCGTCTCGGTGGGACCCCGCTCCGTCTTCGATGCGCCAGGATCGAAGCCGTTGGTCCTGCCCGATCCTGCGCAGGCGCGTCGTCGACCGCGACGCACGCCGGTGCCCCTGCTGGTCTTTCTCCTGGTTGCCATTCTGGGGGTCCTCGGGTACCTGATCTTCGTTGACGATGAGGAGCCGTCACCGTCGGTCACGACCCTGACCCCGCCGACGACGACCGAGGTGCCGACGACGACCGAGGTGCCGACGACGACCGAGGTGCCGACGACGACCGAGGTGCCGACGACGACCGAGGTGCCCACCACCACCCGGCCGCCGCTCGGCCCCGTGAGCATCTCCGACGTGGGCCTCCTCCTCTTCGCCGCCAGCGACGACTCCACGCTCCTGGACCTGGGCGCACCGGCGGACACCGTCCTCGACGCCGTGGCAGCGGTGCTCGGCGCCTCCGATCGGGATAGTGGCTGGGGGTCCGACCCGAGTTGTGACCCATTCGTCCGACGGGTCGGCTTCGGCGGTCTCGAGTTGGTTCTGGTCGACCTGGATCCGACCGACGCCCCACCCGCTGCGGATGCGGCAGGGAGCGAAGCCGAGACGTCGACGACCGGGGTACCGCCGGCTGAACCCGGGTTCGGCGCCACGTTTGGACAGTGGTTCCTGAGTGGCGCCGATTCCGTCGACTCCGGCTTCTGGACCCTCGAGCGGATCGGCGTCGGCTCGACGGTGGCCGACATGCGCAGGGCCTACCCCGACGGCTTCTCCATCGTCCAGGCGGTCGAGAACGATTTCGCCGGCCTCTTCGATCTCGACGCGGTCGGCCTCGACGGAGGAGGGATCTCCGGGGCCACGAGCAACATCACCGACTCGGGCCGCGTCCTCCAACTGTGGGCGGGCGAGGCCTGCTCCCGGCTCTTCGGCTGACCCTGGGGACCTTCCCGGCTACCGCCCGGCGACCATCGCTCTCAGCGCGGGGCCCAGTTCCGGATCGGTGAAGGCGAAGCCACCGTCCTCGAGGACCCGTGGGCGGACCCTGGTGCTGGCCAGCATGAGCTCGCGGACCAGATCCCGGCCGAACATCACCATGGGCATCGCCGCCGGGACGGGGAGCCGGGCGGGACGACCCAGTGCGCTCCCGAGGGATCGGGCGAACTCGGCATTGGTGACGGGTGAAGGTGCGACCAGGTTGACGGGTCCTTCGACCTCCCGGTCGACCAGCCAGAGGAGTGCCGCCACCTCGTCCCGCAGCGAGATCCAACTCAGGTACTGGTGTCCGCTTCCGAGACGTCCTCCGAGGCCGAGTCGGAAGAGGGGAAGCTGCTTGGCCAGCAGGCCGCCTTCCGGGGAGAGCACGACGCCCGTCCTGGCGTGGGCGACCCGGATCCCGGCGCTCCCGGCGCGTTCCGTGGCCCGCTCCCATGCAATGCAGACGTCGGCGAGGAACCCGGTGCCCCGGGGACCGTCCTCGTCGAGGAGGTGGTCGCCGGCGTCACCGTAGACCCCGATGGCGGAGCCGCTGACGAGGGTCGAGGGCCCGCCGTCGTCCCGGATCTCGGCCAGCGCACCGGCAAGGAGCGTCGTGCCACGGGTGCGGCTCTCCCGGATTCGGTTGCGTTGGGCCGGTGTCCAGCGCCTGTCGGCGATCCCCGCGCCGGCCAGGTGGACGACGGCATCCGTGCCCCGCAGGTCCGACGGGTCTAGGACGCCGTCGGCCGGGTCCCAGTGGATCTCGCCACGCCCACTCGGGTCCCGTCGCAGGATGCGCACCACGCGGTCACCACGTGCCTCGAGTGCTGTGCACAGTGCCGAGCCGATCAGCCCTGTTGATCCGGTGACTGCCACGTCCATCCGGCCATCATCGCAGGCATGGCTGCCCGTGGCCCGACGAGTGGGCTTGGGGCGGACGCTCCCTCAGCCGTCGATGGAGACGACCGCGACCGTGAGGGTTCCCCCGGGTGCCTCGAACGAGACCTCGTCGCCCGGGGCGCTGCCCAGCAGGGCCTCGCCGAGCGGCGACCCCGGCGACACGATGGTGAGGCCGTCGCGCTGTTCCTCGATCGAGCCGACCAGGAGGTGTTCGGGCTCGTCGTCGCCGTCGTAGAGCACGGTGACCACTGCGCCGGTCGTGACGATGTCACCGTCCCCGGTGGGGCCCTCGACGATCACGGCATCGAGCAGGAGGGCCTCCAGGAGCAGGATCCGGCCTTCCATCTTGCCCTGCTCCTCCTTGGCGGCGTGGTAGTCGCCGTTCTCGGAGAGGTCGCCGAGCTCTCGGGCCGTCTCGATCTTGCGGGCGATGTCGATGCGTCCTCTGGTGGTGAGGTCCTCGAATTCGGCGGCGAGGCGGCCATGCGCGTCGGGGGAGAACTGCTGCGGTTCGGGCATGTCAGGAGCGTAGCCACGCCCCGGGGTGGAGCCGACTCGGGGCCGGCTGACCCGCCTCCGGGGGGGGCTTGGTACACTGCGCCTGTGCACAGTCCCCACCCGGTGATCCTGATTTCGTAGCGCACGCCCTCCCGGCGTGCGCTCCGACCGTCCACTTCGGTGGGCGGTTTTTCCGTTGCGGGGCACACTCGTACCCACCAGAACACACCAGTCCGACTACACGACACCCGAGGAGCAGTCACACGTGGCCTATCGCATCGGCGTCATGGGAGGCGACGGCATCGGCCCCGAGGTCGTCGCCGAGGGCCTCAAGGTCGTCGCGGCTGCGGGCGTCGAGCTCGAGATCGTGGACTACGACCTTGGCGGTGACCGCTACCTTCGCGACGGCACCGTCCTCCCCGACGAGGTCATCGAGGAATGGCGTGCGCTCGACGCCATCTACGTGGGCGCGGTCGGCACCCCCGACGTCCCTCCGGGGATCATCGAACGCGGCCTGCTGCTCAAGATGCGCTTCGCCCTCGACCTCTACGTCAACCTCCGACCCTTCGTGCTCGCCGGGAAGGACATCGACTTCTGTGTTGTCCGTGAGAACACCGAGGGCGCCTATGCCGGCGAGGGTGGCTTCCTGCGCAAGGGCACGGCGGACGAGATCGCCACCCAGGGCTCGGTCAACACGCGTATGGGCGTGGAGCGTTGCGTCCGCTTCGCCTTCGAACTGGCCCGGAGCCGCCGGAACCACCTCACGCTCGTCCACAAGACCAACGTGCTCACGTTCTCGGGCGACCTCTGGGAGCGGACCTTCGACGAGGTGTCCGCCGACTACCCCGACGTCGAGACCGCCTACAACCATGTCGACGCCGCCTGCATCTACTTCGTGCAGGACCCGCAGCGCTACGACGTCATCGTCACCGACAACCTCTTCGGCGACATCCTCACCGACCTCGGCGGCGCCGTGTCGGGAGGCATCGGCTTCGCCTCGTCGGCGAACCTCAACCCGGCACGCACCGGCGCGTCGATGTTTGAGCCGGTCCACGGCTCGGCGCCCGACATCACGGGTAGGGGCATCGCCAACCCCACCGCCGCGATCCTCTCGGCGGCCATGATGCTCGACTTCCTCGGCGAAGCCGACGCCGCCCGACGCATCACCGCCGCCTGCGTCGACCCGGCCACCCAGGTCGAGGGCACGGTCGCCATCGGCGACGCCATCGCTGCCCGGGTCTAGGACCCACAGACGACGACACGAACACGACGACAGGAAACCAGGAGCAGGCGCCATGCCGATCGAGAAGGTTGACAAGATCTGGATGAACGGCGAACTCGTCGACTGGGACGACGCCACGATCCACGTGCTGACGCACACCCTTCACTACGGCAACGGCGTCTTCGAGGGCATCCGTGCCTACGAGACCGACCGCGGGCCGGCGGTGTATCGGCTCACGCCCCACATCGAGCGCCTGTTCCGCTCGGCGAAGATCCTCTACATCGACATCCCTTGGTCGGTCGAGGACCTGGTGTCGGCCGTGAAGGACACCGTCCGGGCCAACGACGTCCCCTCCTGCTACATCCGCCCCCTTGCCTACCTGGGCTACGGCGAGATGGGCCTCAACCCGATCCCGTGCCAGGTCGACGTCTCGGTCGCCTGCTGGCCATGGGGCTCGTACCTTGGCGCCGATGGCATCGCCAAGGGCGTGCGCACGATGATCTCCTCCTGGCAGCGCCACGACCCCAACGCCATGCCGCCGGCCGCCAAGGGCTGTGGCCACTACATCAACTCGCAGATGGCCAAGGTCCAGGCGCTCAAGGCCGGCTACGACGAGGCGATCCTGCTCTCCCCTCAGGGCCACATCTCGGAGTGCTCCGGCGAGAACATCTTCGTGGTGCGCGACGGCACGATCGTCACCCCACCCGCCAGCGCCGGTGCCCTCGAGGGCATCACCCAGAGCGCCGTGCGTCGCATCGCCGAGGACCTGGGGTTTGCGTACGCCGAGGGCAACATCCTGCGCAGCGACCTCTACACGGCCGACGAGGCCTTCCTGTCGGGCACCGCAGCAGAGGTCGTGCCGATCCGATCGGTCGACGACCGCGAGATCGGCGATCCCGGCCCCATCACACGCGCCATCCAGGAGGTCTTCTACGAGGCGGTCCGTGGGAAGCGTCCCGAATATGCGGAGTGGAATGAGTATGTCGACTGACTCCATCCCGTCGTCGGGGGTGCTGCCGGCCGCAGTCGAGATCTATGACACGACGCTGCGAGATGGCGCCCAGTTGGAGGGCATCTCGCTCACGGTCGACGACAAGTTGCGCATCGCCGACCAACTCGACCGTCTCGGCGTCCACTACATCGAGGGCGGCTGGCCGGGCGCCAACCCGAAGGACGAGGAGTTCTTCGAGCGCGCCCGCACCGAGCTCAACCTGACCACCTCGAAGCTGGTCGCCTTTGGCTCGACCCGCCGGGTCAAGGGCCGGGTGGACGACGATCCGACGCTCGCCAACCTGGTCGCTGCCGGCACCGAGGTGGTGTGCATCGTCGGTAAGGCGTGGGACTACCACGTCACCGAGGCGCTCCGCACGACGCTCGAGGAGGGCGTGGCGATGGTTGCCGACTCGGTTCGGTACCTCAAGGAGCAGGGCCTTGTGGTGTTCTACGACGCCGAGCACTTCTTCGACGGCTACGAGGCCAACCCCGAGTTCTCCCTCGCCGTCCTCGAGGGCGCCGCCATGGCCGGTGCGGACTGCCTCGTGCTCTGCGACACCAACGGCGGTTCGCTGCCCGGACGGGTGGAGGCGACCGTTCGCGCGGTCGTCGACCACCTCGACACGCCGGTCGGCGTCCACCTGCACAACGACACGGGCTGCGGCGTCGCCAACGCCCTCGCCGGCGTGGCCGGAGGCGCCACCCACGTCCAGGGCACGATCAATGGCTACGGCGAGCGGGTCGGCAACTGCGACCTCGTGCCGATCATCGCCAACCTGAGCCTCAAGATGGGCGTTGAGACGCTGCCCGAGGGCCGGCTGGCCAACCTCACCTCGGTGGCGCACCACGTCGCCGAACTGGTCAACTTCGCCGCCGACCCCCAGCAGCCCTATGTCGGCACCAAGGCTTTCGCCCACAAGGCCGGACTGCACACCAGCGCCATCTCGCGGCGGTCGGACGCCTACGAGCACGTACTGCCCGAACTCGTCGGCAACGGCACCCGCTTCGTGGTCTCGGAGATGGCCGGCAGGTCGACGGTCGCCCTCAAGGCCGCTGAACTCGGGATCGAGCTCGATGCCCCCACGATGGGCGAGATCGTCGAGACCCTGAAGGAACTCGAGTTTGTCGGCTACCACTTCGAGGCGGCCGACGCCTCCCTCGAGCTGCTCATGCGTGCGGCGGCCGGCTGGGAGCAGGACTTCTTCAGCCTCGAGTCGTTCTCGGTCAACGTCGGCCACCGGTCGGGTAGCGGCAGCCGGGCATGGAACGACGTTGCCGTCGAGGTCGAGACCGAGGCCACCGTCAGACTCCGACTCGACGGCGAACTGGTCGACGCCACCGGCGAGGGCAATGGTCCGGTCAACGCCCTCGACGCGGCGCTGCGCCAGGCACTCGGCGGCCGGTATCCGAGCCTGGAGCGCTTGCGCCTCACCGACTACAAGGTGCGCGTCCTCGAGACCAGCAGGGGCACCGGCGCCGTCACCAGGGTCCTCATCGACTCGACCGACGGCGAGCGCTCGTGGTCGACCATCGGTGTCTCGGAGAACATCATCGAGGCCTCCTGGCAGGCCCTCGTCGACTCCTTCGTCTTCGGCCTCCTCCACGCCGCCGACTGACTCCCCCCGGAATTGATCATGACCGGGGAACGTCGACGGGTCCTGCTGGCCGAGGGGATCGGGACGTGCTTTCTCCTGGTCGGGGTGGTCGGGTCGGGGATCATGGCCGAGCGCCTCAGCCCCGACGATGTGGGCCTGCAACTGCTGGAGAACGCCGCGGCCACTGCAGCGGTGCTCATCGCCATCATCTCCATCTTCGGGACCATCTCGGCCGACTTCAATCCGGCGGTCAGCCTTGCGGCGTGGCTCCTGGGCCACCGGTCGGGACGGGAGGTGCCTGGGATGGTCGCCATGCAGGTGCTGGGCGGCTGTGCCGGCACCGTTCTCGCCAACCTCATGTTCGACCTGTCGTGGGTCGATACATCGACGCAGGTCCGCAGCGGCGGGGACCTCTGGCTGGCCGAGGTGGTGGCGACGGTCGGCCTGCTGCTCGTGGTCTTCTCCCTCGTGCGCACTGCCCGAATGTCGGCCATGCCGTACGTGGTCGGCGTCTACATCGGTGGCGCCTACTTCTTCACGTCGTCGACCAGCTTCGCCAACCCTGCGGTCACCGTCGCCCGCACGCTGTCGGATACCTTCGCCGGCATCGAGCCGTCGTCGGCACCGATGTTCGTGCTGATGCAGGTGGTTGGGGTCGGCGTGGCGGTCGCCCTTGCGCGGATGCTCTTTCCTCGGGAGACCGTTCCGGTCGGCGCCTGACCGGCTCAGCCCTCGGCGAGGATCGCCGTGAGGATCCGCTCGGCGAGGACGCCGACGTCGGGATCGGCGGGAAGCACGTTCGCCGACACGGCGATGGCGATGTCGTCGTCGGGGTAGTAGGCGGCGTGGCTCCGGAAGCCAGGCACGCCGCCACCGTGCGAGTAGGAGACCACGTCTTCGGCGATCTCGACTGCCGCACCTATGGTGTTCACGTCGGCTTCGCCGATGCTGATGCCGAGGCCGTAGTCGCTGAACTCGCTGGTTGTCAGGAACTCGGCGACCATGGCGTCACCGAGGAGCGTTCCGTCGAACATGGCCCGGAAGATCAGGGCCACGTCGAGGACCTGTGACTCGATGCTTCCGCCGGTCCAGCCGGCTGAGCGGATGGCCTCCTGGGGGACGACGGACATGTCGTAGACATCGCCAAGGTCGGCCTCGGGGTAGCTGGCGGTGGCCGGGATGGCGTCGAGGGCGGCCTTGAGGACGGTGGTGGCGTAGCCGTGGACCACCGGCTTGGGCGGGTCCTCGGCTGGTGGCAGGAAGATGGAGTCGAGGCCGAGCGGGTCGAAGATGCGCTCCCGGAGCACTTCATGGGCGGGTTGCCCGGTCACTGACTCGATGATGAGGCCGACGACGTTGTGGCCGACCGTGTTGTAGGAGTAGGCGGTGCCCGGCACGTACTGGGGTCCCATGGAGATCGCCCAGTCGATGATCTCCTCCGGCTCGACCACGGTCTCGAGGCGCTCCGACATGAGCAGGTAGAAGCCGAGGTCGAAGGCGTACTCGGCAAAGCCGTCCGTGTGGTTCAGGGTCTGGCGGACCGTGACCTGGTCGCCGTAGTCGACGCCATCGAGGACGTAGCCGTCGAGGAGGTCACCCACGTAGGTGGCCACGGGCTCGTCGAGGCTGACGAGGTCCTCCGACACGAGTTGGAGCAGGGCGACCGAGGTGATCGTCTTCGAGATCGAACCGATCCGGAAGTAGTCGTCGGTGGTCACCGGCACCTCTGCCACCAGATCGGCCAGACCCCTGGCCACGAGGACCTCGGTGCCGTCGGAGAGCAGGACCGCGATGCTGACCCCGGGAGTGATCGGCGTGCCCTCCGACAGCCACACGTCGGCGACCTCGGCCACGATCCCCTCCCAGTCCGGCGGGGGGAGCGTTGTGGTGGTCGTCGTGGTGGTCGTGGTGGGGGCGACGGTCGTCGTTGTCGTCGTTGTCGTCGTTGTGGTGGGGGCGACGGTCGTCGTTGTCGGGATGACCCGTTCCGGCGTCGAGTCGGAGCATGCGGCGCCCACGAGCGTGACCGCCAGGAGGATGATATGGAATCTGCGCATGCGTGGAGTTTGGCCGCGACCGGTGACGGACACCTACCCCGGCACCATTACTTTGCGACGATGCACGAGCAGTCGGAGGCCCCCGAGTTACGTCCGTTCCTCCCCTTCGACTGGCTGCTTCTGGTCACCGCCGCCGGAATCTGGGGGGCGTCCTTCCTGTTCATGGACGTGGCCCTCGACCACGAGCACCCGGGCCTCGTCGCCTTCCTCCGGCCGGCCCTCGGCCTCCTCGCCCTGCTCGCCTTCCCGGCCTCCCGCCGCCCGGTCGACCGGGCCGACCGCGGCCGCCTGGTGGTGCTCGGCATCACCTGGATGGCGTTCCCGCTCACGATGTTCCCCCTTGCACAGCAGTGGATCGACTCCTCGGTGGCGGGGATGCTCAACAGTGGGATGCCCGTGGCGACGGTGCTCGTCGCAGCGCTCGCCTTCGGCGTGCGCAGCAGTCGCCTCCAGGTGGCGGGCATTCTCCTCGGGCTCGTCGGGATCCTGCTGATCGGCCTACCCACCGCCACCTCGGGGGACACCAGCGCCCTCGGAGTGATCTTCGTGCTCCTCGCCGTGACGTCCTACGGGATCGCCGCCAACCTCGCAGGCCCGTTGCAGAGACGCTACGGCTCGGCGGCGGTCCTGAGTCGAGTGCTGGCGGTCGCCACCGTAGCGACAGCGCCCTTCGGGCTGTTCGGGCTGGCCCACTCCTCGTGGTCGACACAGGCCTTTGCCGCCAACCTGGCGGTCGGCCTGGGAGGCACCGGCGTGGCCTACCTCGCCGCCGCAACCCTCATTGGCAGGGTCGGTCCGGTCCGGATGTCGGTCGTGACCTATCTCGTGCCCGTCGTCGCCGCCGTCCTGGGCGTGGTGGTCCTCGGGGAGGTCCTCGTCACATGGCAGGTGCTGGGCGCTGCGGTCCTCATCGGCGGTGCCTGGCTCACCACCCGGGCGTCCGGCTGAGCCCCGGGACGCCTCAGAGCGCCTGGCAGAGGCGTCGGGCGTCGTGGATGGCGGCGCGCACGTTTCGACTGGCAAGGGCGTCGCCGACCAGGTGCACGTTGAATCCGCCACCCGACTTCGGATGCGGCTCGAACGCGAGCAGGGCATCGAGGTCGGTCACGCCACCGTTGGCCGAGCGGGCCGCCAGATCGTGCGCCGGTCCATGTGCGTGACCTGGCACATCACCGCTGCCCCGTGGGCGTGGACGGCGTCGGCCAACTCGCGCAGGCCGGGTACGACGTCATCGTCGCCGGCGTAGAGCTGCCCCCAGATCGACGGCGAGTCGGGTGCCACGTTGGTCGAGCCGCCGACCATGGTTAGGCCGATTCGACCACGCGCCTTCTCCTCGTGGTAGCGGACGTAGCGGTCGGTGACCTTGCCGTCGATGCAGTAGCCGGGGGTGTGGCTGCTCGAGAACACCCGGTTGTGCAGCGTGAGCCCGCCGACGGTCAGTGGCGTGAGGAGTGGATCGGTCATGGCCCCCCTAGCCGGGAATGCAGGCGACGCCTCAGATCGGTGAACCTAGTCGGATGCAGCGCCGCGGCCGTTCCGTTCGACCCAACCTCCGTGTCGACGATCCCGTCGTTCCCAACACCTAGTCTCGACCCATGTCGCCGTCGATGGTCCATCGCCACCGGGATGTGCAGGGCGGGTCGGCACGGGCCGCCGTGTTCGGGGTCAGCGACGGCCTCGTCTCGAACGTGGCGTTGATCCTGGGCTTCGCCGGAGCGAGCACCGACCCCTCCCTCGTCCGGTTGGCCGGCATCACCGGACTGTTGGCCGGAGCGATTTCGATGGCATCGGGGGAGTATGTGTCCCTCAAGGCCCAGGCGGAACTGGTTGAACGCGAGCTCGAGATCGAGCGCGTCTCCATCCGGGAGAACCCCGAGATGGAGACCAAGGAACTCGCTTCGATCTACCGGGAACGCGGCCTCGACCCTGAGCAGGCGGAACGCGTGGCGGCCGAATTCATGGCCGATCCCGAAGTGGCCCTCGACGTGCACGCACGGGAGGAACTCGGCGTCGATCCGACGCAGTTGGGCGATCCGGTGAGGGCGGCGTTCACCAGTTTCGCGTTCTTCGCCCTGGGGGCCTTCATCCCGTTGGTGCCATGGCTCGTCGGCCGGGACACGGCTGCCATCTGGGCTTCGATCGGGCTCGGTGTCGGCACTGCGGCACTGGTCGGTGTTGTCCTGGCCCGGCTGACGGAACGGCCAGCGTGGCGCATGGTGTTGCGCCAGACGGTGGTGGCCTGTGGCGCATGTGGTTCGACCTACCTGATCGGCAGCCTGTTGGGAGCCTCGGTGTCCTGAGGCCTGACGGCCATCCGGTTCCGTCTGGATGGGGGCACGTCCGAACTGGTAGGCAGGAGGGCGAATGTCGGTCGATCGGGAGATCCTGAACATGCAGTCATCGGATGTTGCAGCGATGGTCTCCCTGGCGGGAACCACGGCCGTGGTGACCGGTGGTGGGGGCGGCATCGGGGGAGGCACGTCCCGCCTCTTCGCCGCTGCAGGTGCCACCGTGGTACTCAACGACATCGATGCCGAACTGGCCGAATCCGCCGTCGCCGACATCGAGGCGGACGGGGGAACGGCCGTCGCCGTCGTGGGTGACATCCGGGAGGCGTCGACCGTTGGAGAACTCCATGCCACCGCCACCGAGGTTGCGGGTGGCGCGGTCGACGTGCTCGTCAACAACGTGGGCGACTACCGGCCGAACGGGCTCTTCGCCGAAACCGACGAGGAGCAGTGGGCCGCGCAGTACGAGATCCAACTCCACCACGTGTTCCGCTGCACCCGCACCTTCCTGCCCGCCATGCGGGAGCGGGGGCGAGGCGTCATCATCAACGTCTCGACGGTCGAGGCGTTCCGGGGCGTGCCGCACAACAGCGCCTATTCGGCGTTCAACGCCGGCGTGTCGGCGTTCACCAGGTCACTGGCCGTCGAGGTCGGGAGGGACGGCATCCGCGTCAACTGCATCGCCCCCGACATGGCCGACACGCTCCAGACACCCGGGGACAGCATGCTGCGCGGCCGGGACCCGCAACTGATCCGCTCCTGGATCCCGCTCGGCCGCTGGGGGCAACCGCTCGACTACGCCAAGGTGATGCTGTTCCTCGCCGGCGACCTTTCGTCGTTCATGACGGGCAACACGCTCATGGTCGACGGGGGAACGATGGCCGCAAGCGGCTGGTACGGCCGTGCGAGCGGTAGCGGGTGGACGAACCTGCCCGACCAGCCCTGACCGGGGATCAGCCGGCTGGTGGCTCCTCGAGCGCCGGCTCCACGTACATGGGGTGCGCCGCCGGCACCACGGTCCGGACGCGCGCCTCGACGTCGTCGATGGCAGCGGCCACCCCGGTCGTGTCGAGCGTCGGGTCGAAGAGGACCTTGACGGCGACCAGGATCTCCTCGGGTCCAAGGTGCTGGGTACGGAGGTGGATGATGCGCCGCACAGAGGGCGCCGACTCGATCGCCTCGACGATCGCCTGCCGGTCATCGGGGTCGGCGGCCTCTCCGATCAGCAGGCTCTTCATCTCGTAGGCGAGGACCAGGGCGATCACCCCGAGAAGAAGGCCGATGAGGAGGGTGCCTGCCCCGTCCCATCGGGACTCCCCCGTGACCTCGGTCAGAGTCACCGCCGAGAGGGCGATCACCAGGCCGATCAGCGCTCCAAGGTCCTCGAGGAGCACAACCGGAAGTTCGGGATGCTTGGTGCGGCGGACGAATTGGCTCCAGGACGAACCGGCCCGCAACCGGTTCGACTCGATGACCGCGGTTCGAAACGACCAGCTCTCGAGGACGATGCCGAACATGAGGATGCCGATCGCCCAGCCCAGTCCAGTCATCTCATGGGGGTGGCGGAGCTTGTCGATGCCCTCATACAGGGCGAACGCGGACCCCAGCGTAAAGAGGACGAGGGACACCACGAACGACCAGAAGTAGCGCTCCCGGGCGTAGCCGAACGGGTGCGTTGTGGTGGCGGGGCGACGGGAGCGACGGCCGCCCAGCAGCAGGAGCGCCTGGTTCGCCGAGTCGGCGACGGAGTGGACGCTCTCCGCCAGCATCGCTGACGAACGCGTGATCAGGAATCCGACGAACTTGGCTACGGAGATCCCGAGGTTGGCAAACAGAGCCGCCACGACGGCACGGGTGCCTCCGGTTGCAGCCATGGGACGGCCTCCGCTTGCAGGTCGGGGTTTTGGGTCGGGGCGCAGCGTAGTGTCGGCGTGCGCTCCCGATCCGGAGGCAACGAGATCGACGAGGAGGAGCATCCATGGCGACCGTCTTCACCAGTCCCGACGAACTCCCGGGCGCCATCGGCAGCCATCTGGGACACAGCGAGTGGCTCGAGATCGACCAGGACCGGATCAACCTGTTCGCCGACGCGACAGGGGACCACCAGTGGATCCACGTCGACCCCGAGATGGCCGCTGCCGGCCCGTTCGGTGCGACGATCGCCCACGGCTACCTGACCCTGGCGCTCACCAATTTCCTCCTGCCCCAGGTGGTCCAGGTGGAGGGCATCTCGATGGGTATTAACTACGGGACCAACAGGATGCGGTTTCCCTCACCGGTCCCCGTGGGCTCCCGGGTCCGCGTCTCAGCGGAACTCGTCGAGGTTGACGAGGTACCGGGTGGCTACCAGACCGTGATCCGGGCGACGGTCGAGATCGAGGGCAGTGACCGTCCCGCCTGCGTGGTCGACGCGGTCAGCCGTTTCCTCCGCTGAGTTCGGCGGGAAGCCGCCGGTAGTCTCGACGGATGGTGAAGCGTAAGCGGCGGAGGGTCACCGACGCTCCGGTCTCCGAACCTGCCGTGCGTCCGGGGCTGCTCAGCCCGACCCGTTCCGTTCCGTCCGGGATCGGCCGGCCCCCCTACGCCGTCAGTGGAGATCCGGGACCTGCACGGTCGTCGTCGGTGCGCACCGCCGACGAGGTCGAGCGGATGCGCCGGGCGGGAGCGGCAGCAGCCGAGATCCTCGTCGAGGCCGGCCGTGCCGTGCAGCCCGGCGTCACCACCGACCGGATCGACGCCCTCGTCCACGAGGCCACCATCGTTCGGGGTGGCTATCCGAGCCCGCTCAACTACCGCGGCTACCCCAAGTCGGTGTGCACCTCGGTCAACGAGGTCATCTGCCACGGCATCCCCGACAGCCGACCACTGTCCGACGGCGACATCGTCAACATCGACGTCACGATCTTCCTCGACGGGGTCCACGGCGATACCTCGGTGACCGTCCTGGTCGGCGACGTTGACGACCACTCCCGGCGCCTCGTCGCCGAGACCCGGATCGCCATGGATCTGGGCATCGACACCGTTCGGCCCGCCCAGCCGCTCCACGCCATCGGTCGTACCATCGAGCGCCACGCCCAAAGACACGGCCTAGGTGTCGTCCGGGAGTTCATCGGCCACGGAATCGGCACCGAGTTCCACAGTGGGCTCCAGGTGAAGCACTACTTCGACCCGCGCGACGACACCCTGCTGGTTGCGGGGATGACGTTCACGATCGAGCCCATGCTCACCCTCGGGGATCCGTCGTGTGCCCTCTGGGACGACGCATGGACCGCCGTGACCCTCGACGGCCGGCGTACCGCCCAGTTCGAGCACACGCTGCTGGTCACCGAGGACGGGGTCGAACGGCTCACCGTCCTCCCCGACGGCACAGTGCCCGCCGACCTGTTCGCCGGTTGACCGGCGGACAGGCACCGGCCTCCGATCAGCGCCAGGCGACGTTCCCGGGCCGGGCGGCGTCGGCGAGAGCCACCCAGGTGCGGCCGGGCTGCAGCAGGACCGGTTCGCCGTCGACGGTGATCGTGGCCGGACGGCCGGGGTCGGGACGATTCCACTCGGCCACCATCAGGTGGCCCGCTGTGAACACCCAAGCCGTCCCGGAACCCGTCGTCCGGGCTTCCGGAGAGCGATTGTCCGCTGCACTCTTGCCGTAGGTCGTGAACTGGACCACGACGTTGGTGGGAGCCACCCGGACGCCCTCGGCGTCGCTATGGGCCTCTCCGTTCGTCGATCGTTGCCAACCGGAGCCGTCCCACGCGTAGTCGGCGACCACCCGGCCGAAGTCGATCGTGACGCCCTCGGCCGCGATCGCCGAGTCGGGGAGGGGCTGTCCCTCCCAGCCGAAGGTGAACGGTGCCGGGGGCACGTCGGTGCGATCGGCGTGGAGTGCCCAGAGGCTGTCGGTGGACGCATACAGGTTGTGCGGCGCCCGCCGTGACGAGGAGCGCCAGTAGGCGGAGGCTGCGTCGTCGTAGCCGACGTCCACCAGTGGGGAGGCGTTGATCGCCTGGTTGGTGCCCCGGTTGGCGCCGGAGTAGGCGAACAGCGGTCGGTCGAACCCCTCGAGGAGGATCGGGTCGGAGGTCCGCCCCGAGCGAACCGGTCCGACCGTCCCCGGGCTGGTGGACTGGAAGATGGCGACGAAGCGGGTGAGCCCCGCCTCCACGATCTCCTCGTAGACGACGTCCGCCTCGTTGATGCCGGTCTGGGGGCGAGCCGCCGATGCGTTGTCGATCTTCACCGTCAGCGCCGGGCGGTGTGGGTCGCTCCCCTGGAGTCCCGTCCACGCCATCGACACGTTGAACGAGTCGAGCCAGGCGATCTCCGCCAGCACGTCGGCGATTGATTCGTGGATGTCTGCGATCTCGGCCTGTGCCGCCGCGATCTTCGACTGCTCGTCAGCGATCTCGGCCTGCGCCGCCGCGATCTCGGTCCGCGCCGCCGCGATCTCGTCCTCGGACGAGGCGATGCGGCCCTCCACCGTGGGGATGGTGGCAATTCCCCCATCACGGTCGCCCACGGCGATCTGGTGCCGTTCCTCGGACGACGCCATGAGGTCGTAGAGCGATAGCGCCCGGTCGCCGTCGAGGCGCAGGCGGGCGTATCGCTGGTGGAGGTCGCTGGTTGCCGAATCGATCACAGCCTCGTACAGCATCTGGGTGCGGAGGTTGTCGAGCGCTTCGCCGGAGACTTCGACGGACTGGGTGAGGACGGCGTTCATGCGCTCGTCGTTCTTGACGTACGAATCGATCGCCATGACGTGTCGAACCGTCGTGGGTTCCTCGAGATCGGCGTAGTGCCCGATCGTGAGGTCGGCCAGCAGTTCGACCCGGACCAGGAGTACTTTGAGTTCATGGGCCTCGGAGGCGATGCGGGCCTCGGCCTCGGCGACCTCGGCCTCGAGGTTCATGATGGCTTGGTCGCCCTCGGCGACGAGGTCCCGGAGGTCGGTGATCTGTTGCTCGATCGTCGCGACCTGTTGCTCGATCGTCCCGATCTGCTGCTCGATCGTCCCGATCTGCTGCTCGATCGTCCCGATCTCGGCTTCCTCGGTTCCGATCTCGTCTTGCAGCGCGGCGATCGCCCCGTCGTTCGGACCTGCGCCGGCCACGTTGGCGGCCGCCAGCGCACCGAGGGCGATGCCGAGGGACGCGACGAGGAGTCGACGGGACGGGTGGGAATGCACGGCGCCGAGCGTAGAGGGCGACCCTCCTCCAAAGGGGGCACCTCACGGATCTACCGGTCGTTCAGTGTGCCTGACAGGTCGGGCAGTAGGTGCTGGTCCGCTGGTCGAGGACCCTGCTCGTGAGCATCGAGCCGCATCGTCCACACGGCAGGCCGGAGCGGCCGTAGCAGTCGAGTCGGTGCTGGTTCGATCCTGTTGTGCCGTCGACCGTCCGGAAGTCCCGCAGGGTCGTGCCGTTGTGCTCCAGGGCCTCGGCCAACACCGCACGGAGGGCGTCGAGCAGGCGATCCGAGCGTTCGAGGCCGACCCGGCGCGCACCGGGGTGGATACGGGACCGCCAGAGCGCCTCGTCCGCATAGATGTTGCCCACCCCGGCGATGGGACGCTGGGAGAGCAGGTGGGTCTTGACGCGGCGACTGCTCCGGGCGAGGAGCGCATGGAACGCGGCGGCGTCGAGCCGGGGATCGAATGGCTCGGGTCCGAGTTCGTGGAGGGTTGGCAGGGAGCGGTGGTCGCCGGACGCAACGACTGCGATGCGGCCGAACCGTCGTACGTCGCGGAACACCAGGTGTCGGCCGTCGTCGAGGCCCCACCGGGCCCGCCGGTAGGGGTCGTCGATGGGCGAAGAGGCCATGTGGAGTCCGCCGGTCATGCCCAGGTGGACGATGAGTTCGCGGCGGCTGCCCTGCTCGGGGAACAGGTCGAAGAGGAGGTACTTCCCGCGCCGTCGTACCGCCTCCACGCTGTGTCCCACGGCCTCCGGGGCCTGGGAGAACTTCGCCGAGGGATGGGAGTCGCCGTCGATGATCCGGGCTCCGACGAGGAGAGGTTCGAGTTGTGCCCGCACGGTCTCGACCTCGGGAAGCTCGGGCATGGCGCCACCGTATCGATTGTCTGAGCGGGGGTCTTCTGCCGCCGGGTGGGTTCGGATAGGTTGCCCACATGCCAGTGGTCGCGGTCGTGAACCAGAAGGGTGGCGTCGGGAAGACGACTGTGGTGCTCGGCCTGACCTCGGCGGCGGCGGCTCGGGGCATCGAGGCCCTCGTTGTCGACCTCGACCCCCAGGGAAACGCCTCCACGGGCCTCGGCGTCTTCGAGCCCACGCGGGGCATCGACCTGGTCCTCGAGCAGGAGCGACCCGGCGGCATCCGTTCGGCGGTCGAGTCCACGGGATGGCCGCACGAGTGCGGACGCAGCCCTCTTTTGGCGGCGTCCTCCCCGGACCTCTCCGTCCGCGAGGCCCAACTCGCAACCGACCCGTTGGGTGGCCAGGACCGGCTCCAGATGGCTATGAACGGCTCGCCATGGCCGCTCGTGTTGGTCGACTGCCCGCCGTCCCTCGGTCTGTTGACCATCAATGCCCTGTTCGCCGCCGACCGGGTACTCCTGGTGACCGAACCAGGCGCCTGGGCCGCGGACGGGGTGGCACGGATGCTCCAGACCATCGAACGGATCCGCCTTCGACGCATCGACGAGAGCCCCCGCCTGGTGGGGATCGCCATCAACCGGCTGGGCAGGACCCGGGACGCCCGGTACTGGCACGAGCAACTGTCCGAGACTTATCCGGAGGCCTGCCTGCCGCCCGTCCACCTCCGGGCAGCCGTGGCGGAGGCAGCGGCCCAGTCGCTGCCGATCCACGGGCTGGGGAGCCGACCCGGCGCCACCGAGGCGGCGGCAGAATTCGACGTCCTCTTGGACCGAGTGCTTGGAGACGAGACCACATGAACGCCTACGACCCCCAGGCCCGGCGTGCCCGTAGCCGACCCGCCGCCGTGAGTCCGATCGACACCCTTCTCGGTGATCCCGAGGCGATCGACGAGTCCGACTCGGTGGCGTCACCGGTCGGAGGCGGCGTGGCCGGTGACGAAGTGGCCGAGGCCCCGGAGGCGACTCCTGGCCGACCGGATGGCGAGGTGCGGCCGTTCGAGGCGCCTCCCATCGAACTGGCCGACGAGCACATCGACCGTCTGCACCGCTTTGGGGTCCTGGCCGCCTTGGCCGCGGTGCTGCTGGTGTTGGTGGCCCTGCGGAAGCGTCGGCGGTCGCGCTGACGATCCGAACGATGCGTCAGTCGGTGGAGATCCCGAGCAGCCGACGGGCGGGGGCATCGTCCCTGAGTCGGTTCGCCGCTGCCCGCCTCCGGACCTCGTTGGCGCCGGGTTCACACCGGTCGACGTAGGGGCACCAGCCGCAGAGGGGTCCGGGGGTCGGTTCGAACGAGTCGTTGGCACAGTCGGTGCCGAGCGCCTCCCAGGTCGCTGTCAGGGCCCTGGTGGTGGCGACGAGTTGCTCGTCGTCGACGCGGGTCTCCACGATTTCCCGATCGCCGCCGAGAAACAGGAGTCGGGCCCGGACGGGCCTTTCGCCCGTGTCGGCCTCGACGGCAGCGGTGTAGAGGAGCACCTGGGCGAGTGCCTCCTTGCGGCGATCCTGGCGGGGCGGCTTGCCGGACTTGTAGTCGGTGATGACCAGTCCGTCGTCGGCGTCGTCGAGTCGGTCGATGACTCCGCGAAACGGCACGCCATCGAGGGCCGTGGAGACGTGCTGTTCGGTGGCGCGTACCGTCACCTGTGCAGGGTCCTCGAGTTGCCAGAGCGCCTCGATGGCCGACCATGCCTTCCAGCGGAACTGCAGTTCGGCTTCGGCATCGAGGTCGAGCGCCCTGAAGTCGCCTTGGGCGGCGGTCGAGGACCAGACCTCTTTGGCGAGTTGCCTGGCACGGTCCGTGGTCCGGGCGTCGGCGGGTTTGTCGCAGAGGAGTTCGAGCACCCGGTGGGCGAAGCTGCCGACGAGGGCTGGTTCCCCGGGCGGATCGGGCAATTTGTCGATATAGCGGTACTTCCACCGGAGCGGGCACTGCCGGTAGGTGCCGGCAGCGGTCTGCGAGAAGTAGCGGGGAAGGTCGGCCATGTCGTGTCTCGGGGTCCGGTGCTGCTCAGATGTCGAGGGCGCTGGGATCGAGCAGCGCACTGTTGCTGATGAGGTAGTCGCGCCGTTGGGCGACGTCGCTGCCCATCAGCACGTCGAACACACGCGCCGCCTCCTTGGCCTGCTTGGCGTCCTCCATGGTGAGGCGTCGCAGGACACGGCTGTCGCGGTCGAGGGCGCATTCGGCCAGTTCGTCGACGTTCATTTCGCCGAGCCCCTTGAAGCGGTTCCAGGTGAGTTTCGTCGCCTTGCGGCGTCCCTTCGTGAGCTCGGCGGTGACGGCGTCGCGTTCCTCCTCGGTGAAGGCCCGGTGGAGGGTGTCGCCCACCCGGCAACTGTAGAGGGGCGGCTGGGCGGCATAGACACGGCCTGCCTCGAGCAGTGGCTGCATGTACTCGTGGATGAGGGTGAGGAGGAGGCAGCGGATGTGGCTGCCGTCGACGTCGGCGTCGCAGAGGATGACGATCCGGCCGTAGCGGGCGTTGTCGAGGTCGAAGTCCTTGCCTTGGCCGGCGCCGATCGCAGTGAACAGGGACTGGGCCTCGGCGTTGTCGAGCACCTGCTTGAGCGTGGCCTTGCCGGCGTTCACCACCTTGCCCCGTAGGGGAAGGATCGCCGTGTTCTCCGAGTTGCGGCCCAACTTGGCGGGGCCGGCCGCCGAGTCGCCCTCGACGATGACGAGTTCGGCATCGGGCCCGTGGACGCGACAATCGGCCAACTTCTCGGGCATGCCCGTCGAACCCATGCTGGCCGCCTTGCGACGGTTCTCGAGCACCTGCTTCGAGGCGACCCGGTTCACGATCGCCGTGGCGATCTTCTCGCGTACGGCGTTGATGTGCGTCTTGGGACCCGAGCCCCCGAACCAGTCGGCGAGCCCCGATTTGACGATGTTGTAGACGATCTTCTCGATGGCGGGTGTGCCGAGTTCCTGCTTGGTCTGGCCGCGGAACTGGGGTTCGGGGAACTCGATCTTGAGGGCGGCGACGAGTCCTTCCTGGATGTCCTCCTTCGTGGCACGGTGCTTGTTCGCCTTGGCCAACTTGGCCAACTTGCGGGCGTCTTTGAGGAGGACGTCGTTGACTGCACGGGTGAGGGCCCGTTCGAATCCGGCCACGTGCGTACCGCCCTGGTCGGTGGGGATGGTGTTGACGAAGGACTGGAACGAGGTGTCGAATCCCTTGACCCAGCGCATCGACACGTCGACGGTGCAATCGCGTTCGACGTCGCGCATCTTTCCGTCGACGGGCACCCGTTCGGTGAAGGTCTCGATGCCGGAGAGCGAGATCACCTCGGACGCCCGGTCGCCCTCGGAGAGGTCGTTGACGAGGTCGGTGAGCCCGCCGCGCGACACGAACTCGAATGGCTCCCGGCGGCCCCCCGAGCGCTTGTCGTGGACACAGACCTTCAGGCCCGGGACGAGGTAGCAGGAGCGGGTGACCCGATCGCAGATCTCGTCGACGTCGATGCCGGCGTCGGCGTCGAAGAGTTCGCGGTCGGGCAGGAAGCGGACGCGGGTGCCGGTCTTGGTCTTGGAAATCCGCTTGACCTTCCGGAGTCCATGGCCTGCCTTGAACTTGCCATCGTCCAACTGGCCGGCCACGCGGTTGCGGAACGCCAGTTCCCAGGTGTGGCCTTCGCGGTCGACCTGGGCGACAAGACGCGAGGAGAGGGCATTGACCACCGAGGCGCCGACACCGTGGAGGCCACCCGATGCCCCGTAGGCCCCACCGCCGAACTTGCCTCCTGCATGGAGTTCGGTGAAGACGACCTCGAGCGCCGAGACCTTCCGCTTGGCGTGCTCGTCGATCGGGATGCCCCGGCCGTTATCGGCGACCTCGACCGTCTGGTCGCGGTGCAGGGTGACGTCGATCCTGGTGGCATGGCCGTCGACCGCCTCGTCGACGGCGTTGTCGATCAACTCCCAGACGAGGTGCATCAGGCCCTGGCTGCCCGTGCCGCCGATGTACATGCCCGGCCGCTTCCGCACTGCTTCGAGGCCCTCGAGCGTCTGGATCGCATCGGCGTCGTAGCCGTTGCCGGAGGCCTTGGCCGAGGAGGCCTTCCTGGCGGGCTTGTTGGCGGGCTTGTTGGCGGGCTTGTTGGCGGTGTTGCTGGAGGGTGCCCTGGACGCCATCGTCACCACCTTGCCGGGCCTAGGTCGAGGACCTGGCGCTCGGTTGTCGAACTCGAGAGGTCGCGACGGGTGGGCTCGAGCAGCAACGGCACGGGGGACGGGTCGGTCTTCTTCGGGTTGTCGTCGGCGGCCATGACAGCGAGGAGACGGAGCGGTTGCCCGATTCTGGCAAGGACGAGCGCCGATCCATCCGCGGCCTTCCCGACGCGGATGCCGATGCCGCCGCGGCCCTTGCTTTCGAAGTCGGAGATCGCCGTGGCCTTGGCGCTGCAGTCGTCGCCGATCGTGAAGAGCAGGTCGTCGCCGAGCACAGGTCCGGCACCGATGACCGTGGAGCCGGGCCGTAGCTTCATGCCCGTCACTCCGCCGGCACCGCGTCCCTGGATGCTGATGCCGTCGACCGGGGTTCGCAGCACCTGGCCGTCGCTTGCGATGATCACCACGTCGACGTCTGCCGGAGTGCAGAAGGCTGCGGCCACCCGGTCGCTCGACTTGAGGGACATCAGGGTCCTGCCGGGCTTGGTCTCGCGAACCTCGTCGAGGCTGAGGCGCTTGGCGACGCCCTCGGCGGTGACCAGCACGAGGTGTTCGTCGCCTCCGGCGACCACTGTGTGGATGGACTCACCCCGGTTGGTGCCGAACACCTGGGCGGCGCCACCACCCCGCGTGCGACCGGTGGCCTCACCGAGTTCGGCGGCCAGCACCTGCAGGGCGCGGCCGTCGGAGGTGACGGCCGTGATCCGTTCAGCGGTACGGGTGACGAGCGACGCCACCAGCACGTCGTGCCGGCCGGGGGTGGCCCGCCTGGCGCCGTCGACCCGGAGTCGGCCGATCTGACCCGACGTCGAGAGTGTGACCACACAGGCTTCGTCGACGACATCGTCGGCGACCTCGGTGGCCTCGAAGACCGGGAGGTCGTCGGGGTGGACGATCTCGGTGCGGCGGGGCCGTCCGAACCGGTCGACCGCCTCACCGAGTTCCTGGAGCACGGTGGTGCGCTGGCGGTCCTTCGACTTCAGCAACTTCTGCAGGTCGGCGATGGTCGCCGCCTGTTCGTCGCGCTCCTCTTCGATGCGGAGCTTTTCGAGGGCGGTGAGGCGCTTGAGCGGCATGTCCAGGATGTGGTCCGTCTGCACCTGACTCAGCGAGAAGCGCTTCATGAGGGCCTTGCGGGCTGCGGCCGTGTCCTCGGAGCCGCGGATGATGGCGACGACCTCGTCGATGGCGTCGAGGGCGGTCAACAGGCCCTCGATGATGTGGAGCCGGTCCTCGGCGCGCTTCAGCCGGTGCCGGGTGCGTCGGACGAGGACCTCGAGGCGGTGGTCGACGTAGTGCCTGCAGAGGTCGCCGAATCCGAGGGTGTGGGGCACCCCATCGACGAGGACCACGTTGTTGATGCCGAACGTCTCCTCGAGTGGGGTGAGTCGGTAGAGCTCGCCGAGGACGGCCTGGGGGTTGTGTCCCTTGCGCACGAGGATCTGGATCCGAAGTCCGGTGGACCGGTCGGTCAGGTTCTTGAAGTCGTCGACGCCGACAAGGCGCCCGGCCTCATTGAGTTCCTTGAGCTTGGCGATGATCCGTTCGGGACCGACGAGGTAGGGAAGTTCCGTGACGACGATCGCCTGCCTGTCGCGGCCGATCGATTCGACCTCGGCCCGGGCCCGGATTCGGAGGCTGCCGCGGCCGGTCTCGTAGGCCTCACGGATGCCGTCGTCGACGACGATGCCGCCACTCGGGAAGTCGGGTCCGGGACAGAGGGCCAGGAGTTCGTCGTTCGTCGGCCTGGGCCGGCGCTTGGTCATCACCAACTTGATGGCGGCGTACAACTCGTCGAGGTTGTGGGTCGGCATGTTGGTCGCCATGCCGACTGCGATACCCGTGGTGCCGTTGAGCAGCAGGCCGGGGAGCAGGGCGGGAAGGACGACGGGCTCCTCCGATTCGCCGTCGTAGGTGGGGCGGAAGTCGACGGTGCCCTCGTCGAGTTCCCGGACCATGGCCATGGCGGCCTCGCTCAACCGGCACTCGGTGTAGCGCGGGGCGGCGGGTGGGTCGTCGAGGGACCCGAAGTTGCCCTGTGGGTCGACGAACGTGATCCCGCGGGAGAAGTCCTGGCCCATGCGGACCAGGGCGTCGTAGATGGCGGTGTCGCCGTGGGGGTGGTAGCGGCCCATCGTGTCGCCCACGATGCGGGCGCTCTTGCGGTGCGGTGTGTCGGGCCGGACTCCCATGCGCAGCATCGAGTAGAGAATGCGTCGCTGTACGGGCTTGAGGCCGTCGCGGACATCGGGAATCGCACGCGAGGTGATGACCGAGAGCGAGTAGGCGAGGAACGACGTGCGCATCTCCTCGGCGACCGGGACGTCGATGACCTCCCGGGCGAAGGGAGCCTCGTCGTCGAGCAGTTTCTGCTGCTGGGCCATCGTGCTGGGATCCTCGGATTCGGGTGCGCTCGGGGGCGGATGCGTCGTCGTTCAACTACTCACGACAGCATGCCGGGGCCCTGTGACAGGCCCCGCATGCCGTCGCGTCGACGGTAGTCGGAGGCACCGGGGAGCCGGGGTATGCCCTCTGGTCCGGTCGTCGTCCGCCGTCCTTGGCTCAGACCCGGGAGCGGCAGCGGGCCAGTCCGGCCACCAGTTCGTCGATGGCGTCGAGGAGTGTGGCGCCGCCCACGTTGCGCATGCGTGCGATGTCGCCGGCCGACCACTGGTGGTCGATCGCCGTCGGGGGGAGTCCGGCGGCCCGCCAGGTCTCGCCGACCACGCGCAGCGCCCAGTCGGCACCGGGGTCGCCACAGGCGATGACGATCTCGGCGGCCTCGTCCAGGTCGAAAGGGACGCCGACGCCCTTGTCCAGGGTGCCGAGGCGAAAGCGCAGTACCTCAGCGGCGATCCTGGTGTGGTTCATCGGCTCAGCCGGCTTCCTGCGCTCCCCACGAGCCCGACGATACGTCTCGTCGGTTCGCGGCCCGGGGATGCCCCTCAGGATCGGGCGGGGGCTGGGCAGCAGTCGGCCGGGCAGGAGTCGGGTCGGAGTCCGAGTCCGCCGAGCGACTTCCGCTCCACGGTCGGGTCCAGGCGTTCCTCGAAGAGGTCGACGACCATCGAGGCGAATCGGGCGTCGTCGTCGATCGCACGTGCGCGGACGAAGGAGACTCCGGCGGACTCGGCGCGTTGTGCGGCCTCGAGGTCGAGGTCCCAGGCGATTTCGAAGTTCTCGACCGGCATGCCGAGGGGTGACACGGCGACCGCCCGGACGCCCTCGGCTGCAAGGGACTCGATGCGGTCCCCGACGTCGGGTTCCAGCCAGGGCACGTGCGGGGATCCGCTCCGGGACTGCCACACCACCTCCCATGGGTGCCCGCCGTCGGGGTCGACCCGCTCGGCGACCAGGCGGGCGGCGTCCCGGAGTTGGTCCACGTAGCCACACGTCGCCGCCAGGGCGGTCGGAAGGCTGTGGGCGGAGAACAGCAGGTGGGCGCCTACCCGGCGTTCCTCGGGGAACTCGGCCAGGGCCTCGGCCAGCCGATCGGCTGTGGGCCCGATCAGGCCCGGGTGGTCGTGGTGGGGACGGACCCGGTCGATGCTGGGCGCTCCGGCGCCGACCGACCGGCAGGCGGCGTCGAGGTCCTCGCCGTACTGGCGACAGGTCGAGTAGGCGCTGTAGGGGGAGGCCACCCAGGCGAGGGCGCGTTCGATTCCGGCGTCGCGAATCGAAGCCACGACGTCGGCGAGGAGGGGAGGGGCGTTCCGGTTCCCCCAGAAGACCGGGAGGTCATGTCGTCTGGCCGCCAACTCGTCGGTGACGGCAGCGGCCAGCGAGCGCATGCGGCCGTTGATCGGGGACACGCCTCCGTAGCGCTCATAGCGGGCGGCCACCTCGGCGAGGCGCACGGGCGGAACCCCTCGGCCCGCCGTGACGCGTTCAAGGAAGGGATCGACCTGGTCGGGGCCCTCGGGTCCACCGAAGGCGACCAGCAGCAGGGCGTCGTAGGCGGTCTCTTGGCCCATGGTCGGTTGGGTGACGACGTCAGCCGTCCCCGACGGCGAAGTGGGAGAGGTCTTCTTCGAGCCCGGACCGAATCGCCTCGGCGGTGGCGCCCCTTGCGGTCGTCCGGGTACGCAGGAGTCCACCGCGGCTGATGCCGGTCAGGTCCTGCGCCCGGTCGACGGCCACGGCCACGGGGTCGCCGTCGACGGCCTCGTCGAGGAAGCCGGCGTCGACGGCGCCGTCGGGGTTGTACATGGTGCCGAGTGCGGTCACCCGGGCATAGTGGCGCTTCGAGATGCGGTCGCGGGCCAGTTCGGTGGCGAAGAAGGGCAGCGGCATTCCGATGGTCACCTCGGGAAGCCCGATCTTGTACTCGCCCCGGGTGCCGACCCGCAGGTCACACGACATCAGGATGATCGCCCCGGCGGCGATGGCGTGACCCGTGCAGGCGGCCACGACCGGACGGGGGTACAGGTAGAGGCGTAGGAACAGGTCGACTCCCCGTGCGAGCATCGCCTGGGCCGCCTCGGGACCCGACCTCATGATCCCCAGGTCGAACCCGGCCGAGAAGCGCCCGGGGCGACCGGCCAGCACGATGGCATCGGCACTCCCGTCGACTTCGTCAAGGGCCGCCAGTAGGGCGTCGATCGTGTCGTTGCCGAGCGCATTGGCCTTGCCATCGTCGAACTCGAGGATTGCGACGTCGCCCTCGCTACGGACGGTCACGATGTCGGACGGGGTTCCCTCGCGGGACGGTTCGGCCATGGCAGCAACTTACCGGCTACCTGTGGGTCGTTTCGAAGTGGGTCCGGGTGACACCGGTAGGATGCTGGCATGAGTGAAACTGACACCTACCCCGATGAGCGGGTCGACCAGTTGATGACCGTCACCGAAGCAGCGCTCGCCAAGGTCCTCGAAGTCCGGAACGAGGAGGACGATCCCGCCGGGTTGGCCCTGCGCGTTTCGATCACCGGTTCCCAGGGCGTCGACTACGTCTACGACCTGGCCTTCTTCGAGATCGCTGCCGCCCCGGAGGACGACGTCCGTTGGGAGGTCGACGACCTCTCCTTCCTGATCCCGGCCGAGGACCGCGAGAAGCTGGCCGGCGCCACCCTCGACCTGCCGAGCAATCCCACCCAGGGCGGGTTGGTCATCCGCAACCCCAACCGGCCCAACCCGTTGGGCGACATCGGCACCCTCGAACTCACTGGCGAGATCCCCGAACAGGTCGGCCAACTGATCGCCGAGCGCATCAACCCCGCCCTGGCCTCCCACGGGGGCTACGCCACGCTGGTCGGCATCGAGGGCAGCACCGCCTACGTCACCATGGGTGGCGGCTGCCAGGGCTGTTCCATGAGCGCTGCCACGCTGACCGAGGGCATTCGGTCCGCCATCCTCGAGGCGGTTCCCGAGATCCTCGAGGTGGTCGACGCCACCGACCACTCGGCCGGCGAGAACCCGTTCTACAGCTGAGTCGCAGGGTCGCTCAGAGCGAGCGGCGCACGCGATCGGCCACGCCGACGGCGTCGAGGCCGAACGACGCCAACAGGTCGTCGGGCTTCCCGTGGGCGTGGTGGGCCACAGGAACCCCCATGACCTCGACCCGGGTCCCGGGTGGCTTCTCGGTGAGCCTGTCTCGCACGGACGTACCGAAGCCGCCCTCGCAGAAGCCGTCCTCGGCGGTGACCACCAGCGGATGTCGTGCGGCGTCGGTCAGCATCTCCGGGTCGAGGGGCCGGATCACCCGCGGGTCCCAGACGGTGGCCGAGATCCCTTCGGCGGCCAACAGGTCAGCGGCGCCGGACGCGGCGGCGAGCATCTTCCCGGCACCGAGCAGGCACACGTCGGTGCCCTCGCGTACGCGTCGTCCCCGGAGGCCGGAGCCGGTCTCGTCCCAGTCCACGTGGGGAGCGGCGGTCTTCGGCCAGCGGATGGCAGCCGGTCCGTCGCAGAGCTCGAGGGCGTCCTCGAGCATCTGCTGGAGTTCCTGGTACGACGACGGGGCGAAGATCGTCATCCCTGGGACCTTCGAGAGCAGCACGAGGTCGAGCAGGCCGTGGTGTGATGGGCCGTCGTCGCCGGTGATTCCGGCCCGGTCGAGGCAGAAGACCACCGGCTGCCCGTGGAGGGCAACGTCGAGGTTGACCTGGTCGATCGCCCGCGTGAGGAAGGTCGAGTAGAGGACCAGCACCGGCCGTAGCCCCCCCATCGCCATGCCCGCTGCCGAGGTGACGGCGTGCTGTTCGGCGATGCCGACGTCGAAGCAGCGGTCCGGGAACCGCTCGCGGAACGGCAGCAGGCCGGTCGAGTCGGGCATGGCGGCAGTGATGGCGACCAGCTCGGGGCGCGACTCGGCGGCCTTCAACAGTGCCTCGGTGAAGGCCTCGGTGTAGCTGCCGGGCTTGATCCCGGAGGTGTCGTGCATGTGCTTGATCGGGTCGAGCTCGGCCGGTTCGTAGCCGCGTCCCTTCTGGGTGAGGACGTGGACGACGACGGGGCCGTCGAACGCCTTGGCATTGTCGAGGGCCGCTTCGATCTCGCCGATGTCGTGGCCGTCGAACGGGCCGAGGTAGTGGACGCCGAGGGTCTCGAAGAACGCCGTCGGTTCGAGCATCTCGCGGATGGCGGCCTTGGTGGCGCTGATGCCCCGCTCGGCGAGCTCGCCGACCCAGGGCAGGTTCTCGGCCAATTCCTCGAGGCGCTTCTGGCGGCGCATGTAGGTGGGGTTCGACCGGATCCGGATGAGGCTCTCGGAGAGCCGGCCGACGGTCGGGGCGTAGGAACGGCCATTGTCGTTGAGGAGGATCGTGACGCCGAGGCCGCTGTGCCCGAGGTTGTTGAGTCCCTCGAAGGCCATGCCGCCGGTCATGCCGCCGTCGCCGATGACGGCGACGACCCGGCGACCGCTGCCGCTGGCGGCCTGGGCGGTGGCCAGCCCGTGCGCGTACGAGAGCACGGTCGAGGCGTGCGAGTTCTCAATCCAGTCATGGGCCGACTCGGAGCGGGAGGGATACCCCGACAGGCCGCCGGGTTGTCGCAGCGTGTCGAAGTCGGTGAGGCGGCCGGTCAGCATCTTGTGGACGTAGGCCTGGTGGCCGGTGTCCCAGAGGATGATGTCGTGGGGGCTGTCGAAGGTGCGGTGCAGGGCGATCGTCAACTCGACGGCGCCGAGGTTGGAGCCCAGGTGTCCGCCGGAGCGGTCGACCGCCTCGACGAGGCGGGTGCGGATCTCGGCGGACAGGGAGCGCAACTCGGCGGGGCCGAGGTTACGCAGGTCTGCCGGGGTTCGAATCGAATCGAGGTGCAAGGAAAGGGTCTCCGCAGCCGGGGAAGCGCACAACGGTAGCCGCCCCACCCGGCAGATGGTCCCCGGTGGCAGAAGAGCGCCTCAGGCGTTGCGGAAGCTCCAGCGATGCCAGGCGTCGGCCAACGTGCGACCGAGAAGCACGCCGGCGCCGAGCACGGCGACCCCGCCGAGGGCGTCGATCCAGTAGTGGTTGCCGGTGACGATCACGGCGAAGAGGGTGGCGACCGGGTAGGCGACGGCCAGCGCCCGGGTGAACGGGCTTCGGAGCACCGAATAGAGGGCGAGCGCGCACCACGCGGCCCAGGCGAAGTGGAGGCTCGGCATGGCGGCGTACTGGTTGGAGATCTTCTGCATCGTCCCGGAGTCGAACGACCACAGGCCACCGGCCTCGGAGAGGGTGTCGACGAATGGGTACGCGGCGAGGCATCCCCCGAACTCGCCGCAATCGGCCAGCAGGCGGGGCGGCATCAGCGGGAACAGGCTGAAGCCGACGAGCGCCAGGCCGGTTGTGCAGAGGAACGACGATCGCAATCGGGGGTAGAGGACCGGGTAGCGGCGGTACAGCCACGCCAGCGTGAAGATCGTGACCGCGAAGTGGGCGGTGCCGTAGAAGAGGTTCCAGAACTGGAGGAAGAACGTCCAGTCGAGGAACCACTCCTGGATCCGGAGTTCCTGGAACAGGCCGAGGGCCTTCTCGAGGTCGATGACGCGCACGGCGTTGCGTAGGGCCTCGTCGGGCTGGACGGTTGCGGAGCCGAACTGGTTGCGGCTCCACGAGTAGACGACGTAGAAGGTGAGCACGAGCAGTGCCTCGGACCACCAGTAGAGGCCCGTGCCGACGCCCTCCTCCGAGAGGCGGCGGAGGCGGACGTCGAGCCGACTGTCGTCCTGGTTCGCTTGGGCCGAAGCGGTGGCGGTGTCGAGATTCACGACACCCGCTCCAGGAAGCGCAACGTGTCGACGATGACCCGGGTGATCGTGGCGGAGGCGACCGGGGTGTCGTCGTCGGTCGCCTCCGCGCTGAAAGTGAGTCGCCGGCCCTCGACCGCATCGAGGGTGGCGGTGGCCCGGACCTCGGCGCCGATACCGGTCGGCGCCAGGTGGTCGATCTGGACCCGCATGCCGACGGTCGTCTGGCCGGCGTCTAGGTGGCCGGCGAGGGCGTCCACGGAAGCCTCCTCCAGCAGTGCGACCAGGCGCGGCGTTGCGAGCACCGGCACCTCGCCGGAGCGAAAGGCGATGGCGGTGTCGGCGTCACCGACGTTCATGCGACTCTGTCCCTGCAGTCCTGCGGTCACTGGCACCCCGGTACCATACGCAACCGCCGGGAGCGTTGGAATGACCGGATTCTCAGGCGAAGGCAACGGGTGTTGCCGACCACCAGGGCACTACGAGGAGATCTGCAGGCATGACAAGCATCGATGTTCGACCGGGACGTCTGCTCGACCCGTCGCTCCTGCGCGACACGATCCACGCCGCACTGCGGACAGGCGGCGACTTCGCCGAGGTGTTCGTCGAGGACCGCCGGTCGATGTCGGCCTTGTTCGACGACGGCCGGGTCGAGGAATTGACGGGCGGACGGAGCCGCGGTGCGGGTATCCGCGTCGTGTTCGGTGAGACCACCGGGTTCGCACACACCGCCGACCTCTCACCCGAGGGCCTCCGGTCGTCGGCCGAAGCGGCGTCCGCCGCCGCCCGGGATGGGGGCGGGGGAAATCGCACCGTTGTGTTCGACGACGGTCAGGCGCCGCGGCCGGGCGCCGTCGCCATGATGCCGGCCGACGTCCCGAAGGCCCGCAAGGTGGCGCTGCTCGAGGAGGCCGACCGGGTCGCCCGGGGCGAGGACGACGCCATCCGCCAGGTCACCGCCCGCTATGCGGACAGCCGCCGGCTCATCCAGGTCGCCAACTCCGACGGCCTCCTGACCGGCGACGACCAGGTTCGGACGTCCTTCTCGGTCTCGTGCGTCGCCGCCGGCGACGGTGGCATGCAGACCGGCCGCGAGTCGGTCGGCCACACCGTCGGCTTCGAGCTCTTCGACCGTGTCGACGTGGCGGACCTGGCCCGTCGGGCGGCCCGCCGAGCCGTCACCAAGCTCGACGCCGTGCCCGCCCCCAGCGGCGAGATGCCGGTCGTGGTGGGCCCGGGCGGTGGTGGGGTCCTCTTCCACGAGGCCTGTGGCCATGGACTCGAGGCCGACCTGGTCGCCAAGTCGGCGTCGGTGTTCGCCGGCCGACGGGGGGAGGTCGTCGCTGCGCCGTTCGTGACGCTCGTCGACGACGGCACGATGGCGGGGGAGTGGGGCTTCTACGCCATCGACGACGAGGGCCAGCCGGCCGGGCGCAATGTCCTCATCGAGGACGGCGTCCTCACCGACTACATGTGGGACCGCCTCCGGGCCCGAAAGGAGGGTCGCGACTCGACGGGCAACGGGCGACGTCAGAGCTATCAGCACCTCCCGATGGTCCGGATGACCAACACCTTCCTTGCTGCGGGAGACGCCGACCCGGACGAAATCCTGGCCGACACCGAGCGGGGCGTGTACGTGGCCCAGTTGGGCGGCGGTCAGGTCAACACCGCCACCGGCGACTTCGTCTTCGGCATGACCGAGGCGTACCTGATCGAGAACGGCCGGATCACGGCGCCGATCCGTGAGGGCAACCTCATCGGCAACGGCCCCGACGTGCTGCGCGACATCGACGTCATCGCCGGTGACTTCGCCATGGGCTCGCCGGGGACCTGCGGCAAGGACGGCCAGGGGGTGCCCGTCGGCGACGGCACGCCGACCCTGCGGGTGACCCGCCTGACGGTCGGTGGCACGGCGGCCTGAGGTGGCACACCTCCCGGACACGTCGGCGGCCTGAGGTGCCCGAACTCCTCGACATCGTCGACCACGTCCTCGCTTGGGCGGACGACGGCGAGCAGGTCGAGGTCTGCGCGGTCCACGAGCGCGAGACCGAGGTGCGCGCCTACGAGCGACAGGTCGAGGCGCTGACCGTGGCCGAGTCGCAGGGCATCGGCATCCGGGTCGTGCGGGACGGCCGGCAGGGATTCGCCCACGCCGGAACCCTCGACCTCGACGTCCTCGCCGAGACGCTGGCGGAGGCCCGCGACAACGTCGCCTTCGCAACACCGGACGAGTGGTGCGCCGTGGCCGAACCGGATGGTGTCGCCCCCGTCGAACTCGACCTCCATCGGGCATCTCTGGCCGACCACCCCACCGAGGCCAAGGTCGCCGCAGCCCTCGAGCTCGAACGCCTGGTGAGCGACGCCGACCCCCGCATCGTGGGCGTCGAGTCCGCCGAGTACGTCGACTCGATCACCGAGTCGGCCGTCGTGACGACGACGGGAATCCGCTCGACCAGCAGGGAGACCGGGTGCTACCTGTCGGCCTATGTACTGGCTGGCGGGGACGGCGAGACCCAGACCGGATTCGGGTTCTCGATCGGCCGTGAGCCCGGCGACCTCGACCCGGAGAGGGCGGCGGCCGACGCCGTCGAGCGGGCGACCCGTCTGTTGGGGGCGGTCAAGCCTGACTCGGCGCGCCTGACGGTCGTCCTCGACCCCTGGGTGAGCGCACAGTTCCTCGGGATCGTGGGGTCCACGCTCAACGGCGAGAGCGTCCTCAAGGGCCGTTCGCTGTTCGCCGACCGGCTCGGTGAGGAGGTCGGCGCCTCTTCGCTGACCCTCGTCGACGACCCGACCAATGTCGCTGCGTTCACGGCGACGGCCTCCGATGGGGAGGGCCTGGCGACCCGCCGCAACGTGCTGGTCGAGGACGGTCGCCTCCTGCGCTTCGTGCACAACAACTACACGGGACGCCGTTCGGGTGGAGCCTCGACGGGCTCGGCCGTTCGGGGCTACGCCTCGACTCCGGGGGTGGGCATCCAGGCACTGGTGCTCACACCGGGCACCCGGACCCAGGCCGAGATTGTGGCCGATGTGGCCGACGGCCTGCTCGTCCAGGGCGTGAGCGGTCTGCACTCCGGAGTCAATCCCGTGAGTGGCGACTTCTCCACCGGCGCTGAGGGCCTCCGCATCCGGGAGGGAGCACTGGCTGAGCCCGTTCGCGAGTTCACGATCGCCTCGACCATCCAGAAGATGCTCCAGGACGTCCTCGAGGTCGGTGGCGATCTTGAGTGGTTGCCGATGCGCACGGCCGGCGTGTCGCTGGTCATCGGCGACGTGACCGTCTCCGGGGCCTGACCGGACATCGGCGAACGGGACGACGATGTCGTTGCTCCATGCACTCCTCCTCGGCATCGTCCAGGGGATCACCGAGTTCCTGCCCGTCTCGTCGAGTGGCCACCTGGCGCTCATTCCCTGGCTCTTCGGCTGGGACGACTTCGCCGGTGATCCGGCCCTCGAGAACGCCTTCGACGTGTCGCTGCACCTGGGCACGCTCGTCGGTGCCGCCGCCTACCTGCGCGACGACATCCGGCGCTATGGCACGGCGCTGCTGGCGTCGGTCGCCGGTCGTTCTCACGACGCGACCGATGCCCGGATCGGAGGGATCCTCCTCGTGACGGTCCTGCCGGCCGGCCTCATCGGTCTGCTGGTGCTGTCCTCGACGACGGACCTCGGTGACCGGACATGGCTGGTTGCAGTGTCCCTGATCGGCTTCGGCCTCCTGTTGGGTGCTGCCGATCGGCGGCCCGGCGACCGGGATCCCGGGTCGCTGCGGGTCCGCGACGCGCTCCTCCTCGGGGCGGCGCAGGGACTGGCGTTCCAGCCGGGCGTCTCCCGGTCGGGTGCGGCGTTGACCGCGGCGCGGCTACTCGGAATCGAGCGGGTGGCGGCGGCCCGACTGGTGTTCCTGATGAGCCTCCCGGTGATCGCCGGGGCCGGTCTGGTGTCGGCTTTCGACGTCCGGGTGCCGTCGGACTGGTGGTCGGCATTCGCTGTGGGGACACTGGCGGCGGCGGTGAGCGGTTGGTTCGCCGTCCATGGGATGTTGCGACTGCTTGCGCGCCGTGGCGTGGGCGGGATCGTCGCCTACCGGGTCCTGGTCGGACTTGCGGTCCTGGTGGTCCTCGTCGCCCGCTGAGCAAGGCTTCAGTCGGGTGGCACCAGGGCGAGCGCAATGTCGCCCCACCGTCGGGCGGTGGCCACCGGCCCCACGTCCCGACGGGGGATGGCGACCGTGACGGTCCCGTCGTCGAGGTCCAGCACCCGGGCCGCACTCACGAGCAGTCGGCCGGAGTTCGTGAGGTCGTCGACGGCATAGAGGTCGACGCGGTCGCCGGGCTCGAGGGCGAGTTGGTCGGACCTCCGGTCGAGGGCGATGGCTCGCTCCCCGGATCGGGGGGTGGAACGATCGTCGGTGGAGAGGGCGTCGGCCGTCGGACAGGCGGGTGTGGACGCTGCAGCATCGACGGCGAGGCCGGTGACCAGGGCGAGAACTCCGGCGGTCAGCCACCAGGCCAGGCGGTGGTGTGCGGCCCACATGCGGACGCGGGCGAGGAGGTGGGCCATGGCGACTCCCGTTGGGAGTGGATGGCGGGGAAGTCGGGTCGACCGGGTCGGGCCCCGGCCGTGGGATCAGTCGGAGGGCCTGCTGTCTGAACCGGAGGCCGGAGTCGCTGCCTTCTCGGGGGTGCTCTTTGAGGAGTCGGGGGTGCTCTTTGAGGAGTCGGGGGTGCTTTTCGAGGAGTCGGAGGTGTCCTTCGAGGAGTCGGAGGTGTCCTTCGAGGAGTCGGAGTCCGAGGTGTCCGATGACGGGCGTCGGGTCTTCGAGGACGCTCCGTGGTCGTTCTTGTAGAAGCCGTCCCCCTTGAACGAGATGCCGACCCCTCGGAAGACCTTGTTCACGGTCCCGTTGCAGGACTCGTCGACGCAGTGGGTCAGCGGATCGTCGGCAAAGGACTGCCGGATCTCGAACTCGGTGGCGCACTTTTTACAGCGGTATTCGTATGTGGGCATGGCTCGGTGGCTGGGTGGATCTGGGTTGGGGGGGACTGGGGGGATGGCTGGGCGCTCGGGGGCGACGGTTCCCGATGCCGGGTGGCGAGTCTAGCGGCGGTCCCTGAATGCTCAAATCCGCCGCAAGGGGACAGTTTGCGGTGATCATGGGAGCATGACGGATCAGGTCCCGCTTGCGCTGGTGCTCCTCGGCTGCGCCTACCTTCTCGGCACCTTCCCCTCGGCCCACCTGTTCGCAGGGCGCCGTGGCGTCGATCCCACGAGGGCCGGGTCGGGAAACCCGGGTGCCACCAACGTCTACCGGACGGTCGGTCGCCGGTCCGGCCTGTATGTGCTCGCTGCCGATGCCGGGAAGGGAGCGATCGCTGCCGGCCTCGGGTGGGTGGCCATTTCGCGGTCGTGGGCCCTGTTCTGCTGGGCAGCGGCGGTGCTGGGCCACGTCCTGCCGATCACCCGTCGCCTCCGCGGGGGCAAGGGGGTGGCGACCGCCGGTGGCGGCGTGTGCGTGTTGTTCCCCCTGGTGGCGGTCGTCGACCTGGCGCTCTTCGTCGTAGCGGCGCGCCTCAGCCGTACCGCCTCCCTGGGGTCGATCGTGATGGCGGTGGCCAGCCCGATCCTCATCTGGGCATTCGGGGGCACGGGGAGGGAGATGGGCGTCGCGGTGGTGATCTCGTTGCTCGTCCTGGTGCGACACGAGGGCAACATCCGGCGGCTCGCCACGGGCAACGAGACGACATGGAGCGGGCCGGGTCCGGGCGGCGATCCGGACGGGTCGCCTGGGTAGCCTCGCCACGACTCCTGCCGATCCCCGTTCCCGACTCTCCTGGAGCATCCGATGATTCCGCTCGACGAGGCACAGGCCCACGTGCGTGGCTGCTGTCCGGCGCCGGTGGCTACCACGGCGGCGCTCGACGGGGCGCTCGGGCTGGTGCTGGCCGAGGCGGTGGTCGCTTCTGAGGCGGTGCCGCCGTTCGCCAACTCGGCCATGGACGGGTTCGCGCTCCGTGCGGCTGACACCGCTGGGGCGCCGGTCCGCCTGGCGGTCGTCGGGACGTTGGCTGCGGGTGCTGCACCCGGCCGGGCCGTGGGTCCGGGCGAGGCCATTCGGATCATGACCGGAGCCCCCATGCCGCCCGGCGCCGATGCCGTGGTGATGGTGGAGCGCACGAGCGTGTCCGGTTCCCTCGAGGGGGAACAGGTCGAGGTGGAGGTCGAGGTGCCGGTGGACAACCATGTTCGGCACGCCGGCGAGGACCTCGAGTCCGGGCAGGTGGTGTTTCCGGCCGGCACCGCACTCGGCCCCGGACAGGTCGGCGTGCTGGCGAGCATCAACCTGGGCGAGGTACCGGTCTACCGACGACCTCGGGTCGGGGTCATCTCGACCGGCGATGAACTCGTGGCGGACGGGAGTGTGCTCGCCCCCGGCCAGATCCGCGACTCGAACCGCCCGGGCCTACTGGCGTTGCTCGCGGAGTCGGGGTTCGACGGCGTTGACCTGGGCCTCGTGCCTGACGACGAGTCCGCCATCGAGTCGGCCCTCCGTACCGGCGTCGGGGCCTGCGACGCCCTCCTGACCACGGGCGGGGTGAGCATGGGCGACTTCGACTACGTGAAGGTGGTGCTCGACCGGATCGGCGACATGCGCTGGATGCAGGTGGCGATCCGGCCGGCCAAGCCACTGGCGTTCGGGATGGTCGATGGGGTGCCGGTGTTTGGCCTGCCGGGCAATCCCGTGTCGTCGATGGTGTCCTTTGAGTTGTTCGTGCGACCGTCCCTGCGGGCCATGGCGGGACATGTGGGGACCGAGCGGCCGTTGGTGCGCGCCGTCGTCGAAGGCGGGATGCCACGTCGGCCCGATGGCAAGGTCCACTTCGCCAGGGTCGTGGTCGACTATCGGGACGGCGCCTACCGGGTATCCAGCGCCGGCGGACAGGGATCGCACCAACTAACCGCGTTGGCGGGCGCCGATGGACTGGCCGTGCTCCCCGACGGTGACGGCGTTGCCGAGGGCGATGAGGTCGAGGTCTTGCTGCTCCGCTGAGGCCGGTGGCCCGCTTTCCCGGTCTCCCCCTACGCTGTGCAACGTGAAGCGCCTCCTCGTCGACGGATTCGGCCGGGTCCACCGTGACCTGCGCATCTCGGTTACCGACCGGTGCAACTTCCGGTGCAGTTACTGCATGCCGGCCGAAGGGCTTGAGTGGCTTCCCCGTGACGACCTGCTCACCTTTGAGGAGATCGAGCGCGTGGCCCGCGTGCTCGTCGAGCGGCACGGCATCGACAGCATTCGGCTCACCGGTGGTGAGCCGACCGTTCGTGCGAACCTGCCGGAGTTGGTCGGGATGTTGTCGGCGTTGCCGGTCGACCTGGCGCTGACGACCAACGGCTCGACACTCCGCCTCCTCGCCGGACGGCTTGCGGATGCCGGGTTGTGCCGCATCAACGTCTCGCTCGACTCGTTGCGGGCCGATCGCTTCGCCGAACTGACCCTGCGCGACGAGTTGCCCAAGGTGCTCGACGGCATCGATGCGGCGATCGAGGTCGGCTTCGACCCCGTCAAGGTCAACGTCGTCGTGATCCGTGGCGTCAATGACGACGAGGTCGTCGACTTCGCCCGCTTCGGACGGGAGAAGGGTGTCGTCGTCCGCTTCATCGAGTTCATGCCCCTCGACGCCGACGAGGCGTGGAACGAGGGTTCGGTGTTCAGCCAGGAGGAGATCGTGGCGGCCATCGACTCGGTGTTTCCGCTGGATGTCGTGGAGCGGACCTCGGCACCGGCCACCCGTTTCCGCTATTCGGATGGGGGTGGCGAGATCGGCGTCGTCGCCAGCGTGACCAGGAAGTTCTGCGACTCGTGCGACCGGGTGCGCCTCACCGCCGACGGCCAGTTCCGCAACTGCCTTTTCGCCGTTGACGAGTTCGACCTCAGGGCGACGTTGCGCTCAGGTGCCGATGACGACGAGTTGTCCAACGTGTTCGAGGGTGCGGTCGCCGCCAAGTGGGCCGGCCACGGCATCGGCCACGTCGACTTCATCCGCCCGGCTCGCTCGATGTCCCAGATTGGCGGCTGAGGAGCGAGGTGGACGATCCGGGGGATGCGGTAGCCGGGGACCGGACGTTCACGCACCTCGACGAGGCCGGCCATGCCCGCATGGTCGATGTGGGCGACAAGGAGCCCACTCGGCGCCGGGCGGTGGCTCGTGCCCGCATCGAGATGTCGCCCGAGACGGCGCTGGCGCTGGCCGGGGGGACCGTCCCCAAGGGCGACGTGCTGGCCGTGGCACGGGTGGCAGGCATCCAGGCGGCGAAGCGCACTTCCGAGCTGGTGCCGCTCTGCCATCCGCTGATGCTGAGTTCGGTGGTCGTCGACCTCGAGGTGGGGGAGTCCCATGTTGTGGTGGTGGCCACGGTCGAGACGGTCGAGCGGACCGGCGTCGAGATGGAGGCGCTCACGGCGTGCACGGTGGCCGCTCTCACGGTCTACGACATGTGCAAGGCACTCGACCGTTCCATGGTGATCACCGACGTTGCCCTCTGGGAGAAGGACGGGGGCCGGTCGGGCGCCTGGCGTCGCGGCACCTGAGTCCTCGGCCTGCCGGCTGAGTTTGGGAAATATACGGTTGCGCGCGCAACGCGCGTAAATTCGCGCACCACGCGCGTGGAAATCCACCATTTCGCAGTGATGGAGCGCTACGTTGAGCGCCGGATGGATGATCGACAGATTCGAGAGGACGAGGGCCGATGCTGATCCTGCTTGGACTCGCCGTGTTGTGGACGGCACTGCTGCTACCACCCATCATCCGACGAACGAGGAGACCCGCCTCGCCACGTCCGATCGCCGCCCTGTCGGCCTCCAGTCGCCTTGACGCCCATGGCCTCCGCGTCATCCAGCGGGCGGCCACTTCCGTACCGGGTGACCCCGGTTCTGCCCGCCGACGTCGCCGCGACGTGTTCTTCGCGCTCGCCGGGGTGGCCGTCTTCACCTTCTTCGGTGGGGTCGCCGTGGGCGGCATCGTCTGGACGGTCCACTTCCTCGTCGACCTGGCCCTGGTGGGCTACGCCTTCCTCGTTACCAGCCGCCACCAACGGGAGTTGGAGAGCAGTGAGGTCGTGGTGCAGTTCCGCCCGTCGACCTCGATGCTGGTCAACGCCGGTGGAGGAATGCAGGACGAGGCGGTTCTCCGGCGCCAGGCGAACTGAGCCACTCCGGGACCTCGTCCCGCGCCCCTTCCCACCGATACGCTCCATCCCCCGCGGGGGTGTAGCTCAGTCGGCTAGAGCGCTACGTTCGCAACGTAGAAGTCGTGGGTTCGATTCCCATCACCTCCACCATCGGCCCGGTCCGCCGGCGTCAGCCGCCTTGGTCCGCCTCGACCGCCTTCACCAGCCGTTCGGGGAGGTCGGGGACCTCCGTCCGGACCTGTGACCAACTGGGGCTGCGCGAGTCGGCGTTCGGGTCGGCCAGGAATTGTGCGCCGGCCTCGATCACGGCCCGGGCGAACACCTCGACGGCGCCCTCCTCCCGGTGGCGGTCGTGGACGAGGCCGTTGATTGCGGCGTCGTTCCCGTACTTGTCGACGAGGTCGAGGGCTGCCTGCGTATAGGTGGCGTCGAGGCTCTGGAACCCCTCATGGGTCAGGACGGTTCCCGATGCGGCGAGTCGGGCGAAGAGGGAACGGGCCGTGTCGATGCTCATCTTGTGAAGGCCGCTTCCGGCGTCGTCGGGGGACAGACCCTGGTGCTTGTGGTCGTAGCGGTCGGCGATGTCGACCTGGCAGACCTGCGCCGTGGTGTAGCGGCGGTACACCTCGGCGAGCAGGCCGATCTCGAGGCCCCAGTCGGCCGGGATGCGTAGGGTGCGGACGAGGTCGGCGTGCATGGCGTACTCGCCGCCGAGCGGGTAGCGGAAGCTGTCGAGGTAGTCGAGGAAGTCGCTGCGGCCGAACGCCAGCCCGAGCGCCCGCACCAGCGGCGTGATGAAAAGGCGGCTCACCCGACCGTAGAGCCGGTCGCCACCCTGGCTTGCGGAGACGTCGGAGCCGCTGGACGCGGCCGAGGCCCGGTAGTAGTAGCCCTTGCTGAATGCGTACTCGAAGGAAGGGTGCGCGACCGGGTAGAGCAGGCGGGCGACCATGCGGCGGTCATAGGTGCGCACGTCGGCGTCGTGGAGTGCCACCGTCTCGGCGCGACCCGATGCCAGGAAGTAGCCGAGGCAGTACCAGACGTTCGAGCCCTTGCCGGGTTGCTTGGGAGCGAGCCCATGGGCCGTCAACTCAGCGTGGATGGCGGACAGGCGCGGGCCGTCGTGCCAGAGGATGCGATGGTGTTGGGGCAGACGGTCGAAGAGGCGACGTGCCCGGTCGAAGTCGTTCGCATCGGCCTGGTTGAGGCCGATCACCACCTCGTCGAGGTAGGGGATGCGGGCGATCTCGTCGACCATGGGTCCGAGGGCGGGCCCGTCCATTTCGGAGGCCAGACAGGGGATGGCGAGCGCCATGGGCCGCTCGGCCGCCCACGACGAGAGTTCGGCCTCGAGGTCGTCGGTCGGCCGGTTGCCGAGGTCGTGGAGCGTGGTGATGACGCCGTTCTGGAAGAAGTCGGCCATGGACTCAGGCTAGGTGCACCATCACGATGCCCGGTGGTGTTGGGCGACGGTGAGGGTCGGTGGCCCGATGTCCGGTTACCGGGAGTCTGTCTCTACGCTTGATGCCGATGGCCCTCCCACGAACCCTTGTGATCTTCACGCGCGCCCTTGTGGCGTTGGCCTTGCTGGCCGGCTGCTCGGGTGGAGGCGCCGGGTCCGGCACCCGGTCGATCGTGGTGCTCAGCGCTGACGAAGACGTCGAGATCGTCCTGCCGGACGACGCATTCACGAAGGAGGTCGTGACGACCACGACCACGACCACAACCACGGTGGCGCCCACCACCACCGAGGCGCCCACGACCACGGTGGCGCCCACCACCACCGGGATCACCCCCTCGGAGACCACCGAAGGGACCGTTGGAGACGCAGCAGAGCCCGAGGACTTGACGACCTCGACCATCGCCCCGACCACCACGACCACGACCACGACGACGACCACGACGACCACGACGACCACGACGACCACGACCACCACCACGACGCAGCCCCCCAAGGAGACCATCCCGCTGGCCGAGGAGGACATCAACCCCGGCCTCAAGCTCATGGATGCCCTCGGGGGCTTCAACTCCTGTCTCGCCGAGGAGGGGTTCGAGTTCATGGGCCTTCCCAACGAGGAGGCCGGAGCGGGTGCCCTCGTCAACAGTCCCGACTACCTCGAGGCCCTTGGCCTCTGCAATAGCCGCACCGGCATCGGCGACGCATTCCAGGAGTTTCAGGCCGCACGGAGCAGCCTCACGCCGCAACAGATCCGGGAGGACAACGAGGACTTCATCCTCCTGACCGAGTGCCTGCGCCAGAAGGGTTGGACGATCGGTGAACTGTTGCCGGACGAGAACGGGTTGCTGGGCCCCGGTGGGTCGTTCCAGAGTTCGGGCGGCGAAATCAACACGGATGAAATCCGGGACTGCGTCAGCGAACTGAACCTGGCCGCAGATGATTCCTAGGGTTTGTCGAGGGAAAGAGGACATGCGGTCATGAAGAGGTACCTGACGACTCTCGTGGTGCTGGCGTTGGCCGTTACGGGTCTCGTCGTCTGGCAACCCTGGGCGGATGACACCGTGGTGGTCGACCTCGAAACCGATCGGGCCATCGCCGAGGTGGTCAGCATCCGGACCCTGACCGATGAGATCACCGTGCGCGGTGAACTCCGACGCGACGAACTCCAGGTCATCAACTCTGCGGTGGACGGCAAGATCAGCGACGTCCTCGTCGATGACGGCGACACCGTCCAGCCGGGCGACGTGCTCTTCGCCCTCGATGGCCGTCGAGCGGTCGCCGTCAACGGCGACTTCGCCTTCTATCGACGGCTCGACGTCGGTTCCGAGGGACCGGACGTCCTCCAACTCGAGACGATCCTGTCCGAGGCGGGCTACGACGTCGGGAAGGTCGACGAGTACTACACCGAGGAGACCCGTTCAGGATTGGCCGTGTGGCAGGTCGACCACGACTACGGCGGGGCCACGATGGAGGTCGACGAATTCGTCACCGTGTCGCTCGGAGGAAACAGCGCCGGGTATTCGGTGGGCGCACAGAACACGGCGACGCTCGAGATCCGGGCGGTCCTACCCGACGAGGACGAGTTCTCGGGGGAGACGGGAACGAGTACCACGACCATCGCCCCGTCCATGCCGACGACGACCCTCGCCCCGCTGGACGAGGAGGTCGTCCTGCTCGCTGACTTCACCTGGAATGAACGGGGTGAACGGGTCGAGATCCTCCAGCAGGTGCTCGGGCTGGAGCAGGACGGGACCTACGGATCCGGCACCCGGGCGGCCCACCTCGACGCCAATCGGTCCCGGGGCCTCTCCCTGGAGTCGATCCCCTGGGCGTTCCGGGCCTCAGTGGCCTCGCTGGTGGTGACGGAGGCCGGGCTGTCCGCCACGTTCACGGTCGCTCTCGGTGCCGCACCGGAGTCGGACGTCGTCATCTCGCTGGCGAGTGGCGATGCAAGCGAGTTCGCGGTGGCGCCGGCGGGCCTTCTCTTCACATCGGCCGACTGGTCGACCGAGCAGACCGTCACCGTCACCGGTGTGGACGATCGACTTCTCGACGGAGACCGGTCCGCCTCGCTGGTGCTCTCCGTGCTCGACCTCTACTCGGACGACGACTTCGACGGCGCGGTCGATGTCGTCGTGTCGGTGACGACCACCGATGACGACAATGCCGGCTACGAGATCTCGACGGCCGGCGCGGCCGTCACGGAAGCGGGCTCGACGACGACGTTCACCGCGGTCCTCGACGTCCAACCGACGTCGGCCGTGGTGTTCTCGATCTCGAGTCCCGATACCGGCGAGGCGACGGTGTCGGCTTCGACCCTCACGTTCACGGCCGACAACTGGTCCACCGCCCAGTCCGTCACCGTCACCGGCGTCGACGACACGCTGACCGACGGAAACCAGACCTCATTGATCGTGGTCGCCGTTGACGCTTCTGCGTCCCCTGATGCGTTCAACCTGCTCGGTGACCGTTCCGTCCGGTTGACGACGATCGACGACGAGTCCCCCGGATTCACGCTGTGGACCACCGCCGCCGTCGTCGGTGAGGACGGGACGAGCGACACGTTCACCGTGGTGCTCAACCAGGCTCCGACGAGTGACGTGGAACTCGCCATCTCGAGTGCCGACACCGGTGAGGCAACCGTGTCGCCGGCCACCGTCACGTTCACGGTAGACAACTGGTCGACGGCACAGTCGGTGACGGTTTCCGGTGTCGACGACACCGTCTTCGACGGTGAGCAGAGCACGGCGCTCACCGTGTCCGTGGTGGATGCCACCTCGGACGACGCCTTCGACTCCCTGGCCGACCAGACGGTCACCGCCGCCACGATCGACGACGACGCTGCACCGCCGGAAGCAGGTCCGGAGGCGGGAGCCACCTCGACCGCGCCGTCGATAACCGTCGAGGCCTCCGCCACGGAGATCATCGAGGGAGAGCAGGTCATCTTCACCTTCTCGGCGCAGCCGGTTCCTGAGGAGGACCTGATCGTCGACATCAGCGTGGGTGGCGAGGTCACCGCCGAGGACGACTTCGACGAGGTCGACGACACCATCCTGTTCCCGGCGGGCATCGGGGTCGCCGAGCTCGTCATCACGACGCTCATCGACGACGACGTCGAGCCGGACGAGGACCTCGACGTCGGGATCTCCGCCTTGTTCGGCGACAACGTCCGCTACAACGTCGGGGGTCGGTCCGAGTCGACGGTCACGGTCATGGACCCGAACGTCCCCGACCTGCCGATCCTGACCCTGCGTGCCGCCGCCGACTCGACCGAGGAGAGCGGTTCGGCGGACTTCACCATCGAGACACCCGTCGAGGTCGTCGAGGACATCGACGTCTACTTCGTCGTGGGCGGCACCGTCATCGTGGACGAGGACTATGGCGAGCCCGACGAGTTCGTGACGCTCACGACGGGCAACGACTCCGTGGACATCAGCATCACGTTGCGTTCCGATGACCTCGTCGAGGTGGACGAGTTGTTGACCGTGACCCTGGTGCCCGATCCCAACCACTTCCCCGGGTTCGTGGAACAGGCCTATGGGTTGGGCGAGCAGGTAACGGCAACGATTGCCATCGAATCCGACGACCTTCCTGAACTCACCCTCCACGGTTCCGACATCGTCGTCGAGGGAGACACGGGTTCGGTGACGATCGTCGCTGACCAGGCCCCCGAGGTGGATACGTCCGTCAACTACAGCGTGTCGGGCAGCGCCCAGCAGGGAGTCGACTTCGAGGTGCTGACGGGCACCGTCCTGATGCTCGCCGGACAGACCGAACTCGAGATCCTGATCCGCACCATCGACGACGACGTCCTGTTCGAACCGGCCGACATGCTCGTCGCCGATTGGCCGGCCAGGATCGGCACGGTCAACGTGGACGAGGGCCAGTTCGTCCTGCAGGGCAACAACGTCCTCAGCCTCACGGAGCCGGAGTTCACGATCAAGATCTTCGCCACGCCGTCCGAGCGGGCCAAGCTCAGCGTCGGCCAGGTGGTCACCGTCAACCTCGACGCCGGAGACCAGGAGTCCGAGGGCGTCATCACCGAACTCGACGACTCCGCCAGCACGGGAGGCGGCAGCGAGACCTACGAGGGCGTTGTGGAGGCGGTCGACGAACTGGTCGGCGTGGACGGCGCCGTGGTGATGATCGACGTCGTGGTCGAGGAGGTCGTGGATGCCATCGTGGTGCCGATCGCAGCGGTCCTCGCCGAGGGCGGCATCAACCAGACACGGGTCGTGACCCCGGACGGGGTCATAGAGCGCCGGGAGATCGAGACCGGGATGCTCGACGGTGCATACGTCGAGATCGTCTCCGGGGTCTCGCCCGGCGAATACGTGATCCTGGAGATCGACCGGCGTTGACCGGTATGAACCCGAGCCCGATGGGCGAGTCCCTGTTGTCGCTCGAGGGGGTGTCGCGGGTCTACGGCGAGGAGGTCCTCGTCCACGCCCTTCGGGACGTTTCTCTCGACATCCGCGCCGGCGAGTACCTCTCGATCGTCGGCCCGTCCGGTTCGGGGAAGTCGACGATGCTGGGCCTGCTCGGCGTGCTCGACCTTCCCTCGTCCGGGTCGATCAGGATCCAGGGCGTCGAGGTGAACACGCTGCCCGACGCCGAACGGTCACGTCTCCGCGGCCAGGCCATCGGATTCGTGTTCCAGCAGTTCCACCTCGTGCCCCACCTGACGGCACTCGGCAACGTCGAGACAGCATTGCTCTACCGGGATCTGACCCGGAAGGAGCGACGTCGTCGCTCCATGGAGGCACTGGAAAGGGTCGACCTTGCTCACCGGCATGACCATCGCCCGGTCCAGATGTCGGGAGGCGAGCAGCAGCGCGTGGCCATCGCCCGGGCGATCGTGACCGAGCCATTGGTCGTGTTGGCCGATGAGCCGACAGGTGCGCTCGACACCCAGAACGCCGCCAACGTCATGGAGATCTTCGCCGGCCTCCGGTCGGATGAGAGGGCGATCTGCCTCGTGAGCCACGATGTCGACGTCGCCGGGGCCACAGACCGGCGCATCTCCATGCGTGATGGCGAGATCGTTGGGGACGAGTGGCAGGGGTCGGTGTCATGAGGCGCTTTCGGGAACTCGTCGGTGTGGCGTTGGCCGGGCTGACGGCCCGCAAGATCCGGACGTTCCTGATCATGCTCGGCCCGATCCTCGGCGTGGCGGCCATCGTCTCGGCGATCGGCATCAACGAGAGTTCCAAGGGAGACCTGAAGGCGAAGTTGCGCGAGCTCGGCACTGACCTGATCGTCGCCAACGCACAGGACCAGCTCGGAGGCTTCGGCGCCAATCCGCGTATCCCCGAGGAGGCGACGGCGAGGGTGGCGCGGCTCCCCGACGTGGTGTCGGTGTCGGCAACCCTGCAACTCTCCAACATCGTGACACTCCCGTTCGCCGAGGCCTCCGACTACTACCGGGCCTTCCCCGTGCCCGTCATCGCCACGACCCTGGAACTGCCGGAGACGCTCGAGGTGCCAATCGTGAGTGGTCGGTTCCTCAACGACTACGACGAGTCCAGCGGCGCCAGGGTCGCTGTGATCGGCAAGGACCTGGCCAACGAGTACGGCTACATAGCCAACGAGCCGAGGAGCATCGAGCTGAACGGCATCTCGTACGGCGTGGTCGGGGTACTCGACTACGTGCTGCTCGAACCTTCGATGGACTCGGCGGTCTTCATCACCTTCTCCAATGCCGTCGAGGACTGGGACATCGAGGAACCCGACCCCACACGCCTCTACATCAGGGCGCCGACCAACACCAAGTATGTGGCGGAAGAGATACCGACGGTCGTCAGCCTCGGCGGTCCGGACGGTGCGAACACGAGCGTGCCGACCGACCTGCTCGATGCCCAGTCCCAGGTCGACGAGAACCTCAACAACCTGACCAAGATGATGGGTGGACTGGCCCTGATCGTCGGCGGTGTCGGCATCGCCAACGTCATGTCCATCTCGGTCATCCAACGGTCCTCCGAGATCGGCATCCGTCGTGCCCTCGGCCACAGCCGGAGCACGATCGCCCTCCAGTTCCTGTTCGAGGCACTCGTGGTGGGGGTCCTGGGAGGGATCATGGGTGCCGGCGTGGGCGCCGGCGTCGTGTGGCTGGTGTCCGAGATGCGCGACTACACGATGATCCTCTCGGTCTCCGGGCTCTTCCGGTGGGCGCTGGTGTCCGTCGGTGTCGCCATCGTGGCCGGCCTCTATCCGTCGAACAAGGCCGCCCGGTTGGAACCGCTCGAAACGCTCCGCCTGGGCTGACGCCCGTCTGCCCGGTGCCTGCGCCGTAGCATCGCCGAAGATGGCGATCGACCTGGACGACTACGGCTGGCCCGGAGGGGCTGTTCCCGAGGGGGGCATCCTCGGTCGCATCCTGCGGGTCGACCGCGGCGAGTGCGACGTGGCGACGGCAGCCGGTCCCGTCCGTGCGCTGTCCGACTCGCAGCGGGCCCAGTCCGAGGTCGCTCCGGCGACCGGCGACTGGGTGCTCCTCGACGACGATCCGGAGATCGGTGCGCTGATCTCGCAGGTGCTGCCGCGTGCCAACACCCTGTCGAGGCGCGACCCGTCGGAGGCGGGCCTCGAGCAGGTGCTCGTCGCCAACGTCGACGCCGTGTTGATCGTCCACGGCCTGGACCGGCCGTTTCCCGCCGGTCGCCTCGAGCGCCTCCTGGTGATCGCCTGGGACAGTGGCGCCGACGTGGCGGTGGTCCTCACCAAGGCTGACACCCGGGCAGGGAAGGCCGCCGACGAGGTGGCGGCGACCATCCGGGCTGTGGCGCCGGAGACGCCGGTGCTGGTGGTCGGTGGAGACGAGGGCCTCGACGCCGTCGTCGCGAGGACCGGGCCCGGTCGGACCGTCGCCCTGCTGGGTGAATCGGGCGCCGGCAAGTCGACGCTCGTGAACGGACTCCTCGGCGAGGATCGCCTCGCCATCGGCGAGGTGCGTGGCGGGGATGCGAAGGGCCGGCACACGACCGTCAGCCGCGAACTCGTGCACCTGCCCGGGGGCGGCCTCGTCATCGATACGCCGGGTATCCGGGCGGTGGGCCTGCTCGACACGGAGGAGGCCCTGGATCGGGTCTTCGGCGACCTCCAGGACCTGTCGGCCGAGTGCCGCTACGCCGACTGCGCCCACGACACCGAGCCGGACTGCGCCGTGACCGGGGCGGTGGGTGACGGATCCGTCGATGCCCGTCGGGTGGTGCGCTACCGGGCGCTTCGCTCGGAGTTGGCCGAACAGCGGGTCCGGGACGAGGAGCGTGGGCGTCGGTCCCGGCGGGGCCGCCGCTGAGCCCGGTCAGTTGCCGCGTTCGTCGGCGGTGAGTCGCCGCCGGTCGACCTTGTCGCCGCTGTTGAGGGGGAGTTCGGGCACGATGCGGAGCGCCTCGGGGAGCTTGTAGGAGGCGAGGTGGGCCGCGCCGTGTGACCTCAGGTCGTCGAGCGAAGGGGGCTCGGCCGGGTCGGTTGGCACGACCACGGCGACGCCGACCTCTCCCATCACGTCGTCGTCCCGTGGCACCACGGCGACCTGGGCGACGGCCGGGTGGGTGCCGAGGGCGGCCTCGACCTCCTGGGGGTGGACGTTGTAGCCGCCCCGGATGAACATCTCGCCGGTGCGTCCGGTCAGGCGGAAGCAGCCCCGGTCGTCGACGTGGGCCAGGTCGCCGGTCCGTAGCCAGCCGTCGACGAGTGCATCGGCCGTCCGTTCCGGGTCGCGCCAGTAGCCCGACATTGCCGTCGGGGTGTGGAGCCAGAGTTCGCCGACGTCACCAACGGGGAGTGCCCGTCCCTCGGGGTCGCGTACCTCGGCGGCGATTCCCGGTCGGGGCCGACCCACCGTGTGGAGGGCCTCGTCGTCGTCGGCGTCGAGGGCCGTGGCGAGTCCGGTGCCTCCGGACTCGGTCGATGAATAGCGATTCGAGTACGGGGCATCGAAGCGTTGGCGTGCCTCCCGGACGAGGTCGGGGGGTGAGGTCCCGGCGCCGACGACGATCGCCTGGACGCACGAGAAGTCGTGGTCGTCGAAGTCGGGGTGGCGCAGCATGAGGGCGATCTGGGCGGCGACCCCGTTCACGGCCGGCATGCGGTGGGTGTCGACCAGGTCGAGGACCTCACCGGCCGACCAGCGGTCCATGACGTGGATCGTGGCACCGGCGGCCAACTGCCAGGGGATCTTGGTCATGAATCCGACGTGGGCCATGGCCGTGCCGGCGATCAGGTGCCCGTCACCCCAGGCGCCTCCGCTGTCGAGGTCGGCGGCTGCCAGCAGTTGGCGCCCTCCGAACCAGGCGGCCTTGGGTCGGCCGGTCGAACCCGAGGTGAAGCACAGGCAGACGGGCTCGTCCGGGTCCAGGGCGACCGGGGGAGGCGCCTCGCCGGACGACCGGAGTTCGGCGAGCGGTGGGCCGGAGTCGGGGTCGACCGTCTCGATGTGAAGGTGGTTCGGGAGGCCGTCGGTGAGCCCGGGGGCGGTGAGGACCAGGTCCGGTGCGGCCCCGGACGCGAGGTCGCCGCGTTCGGAGGCGCTCAGGCGGGGGTTGATGCCTCCGGTGGCTGCGCCCAGCTTGGCGGCGGCGACGTAGGCGACGATGTAGTCGAGGCCTGACGGAAGGGACAGGAGTACGAGCGATCCGCGGGTGATCCCGAGCGCTGCCAGTCCGACGGCCGCCTCGTCGGAGGCCCGGTCCAGGTCCCGGTAGCCGAGTTCGTCGCCGTCCGAGGTCCGGACGGCGATGCGGTCGCCGTAGCGGTCGCCCGCCTCGGCGACGGTCGTGGCCAGCACCGGCTCAGGTGGGGTCGGGGAAGCGGCCCGGGCCGTCGAGCCAACCCAGTGTGTGGGCGAGGTCCTGGAGTTCGACGGTGTCGCCGTTGGGCCACGGCAGGCTTTCGGGGCCGTCGTTCGCTGCGGCGACGACGTGGGCGAGTGTCCGTCCGATGACTTCTGGAGGGGCTCCGTACTTTGCGATCAGTTCGCGGCTTCGGCCGACGGCCATGATCCGTTCGGTGGCGACCATGCCGGGCTGGGCGTTGAGGGCCACGATTCCCCGGTCGCCGTACTCGAAGGCGACCTGGACGGCGATCCGGTGGAATCCTGCCTTCGAGACGGCGTACGGCATTCCCCAGCCGCCCTTGCCGGGAAGGGCGAAGGGGGCGGCGTAGCCGGCCGGGCTGGTCAGGTTGACGATGGTGCCGCATCCACGCTCGACCATGTGGGCCAGTGCCCGCCGGGTGACGTCGAGTTGCGAGGTGAGGTTGCCGAGTACACGCCGATCGAGGATGTCGGCGTCGATGTCGAGGAAGCGGTGGTCGTTGCCCGGACCCACGTAGATGGCGTTGTTGACGAGTGTGTCGAGGTGGCCCAGGCCTTCGATGGCGATATCGACGGCAGGAGCGAGGCATTCCCGGTCGAGCAGGTCCATGACGATCGGGACGACGTGTCCTCCGAGAGCCTCGATCCGGGCGGAGGTGTCGTCGAGGCTGCCGGGGATCGCCACGTCGCCGTCGACGGATTGGTGGACGGCGTCGCCTTCATGGACGGTGCGTGCCGTGATGGCCACGTCCCAGCCCGCTTCGGCGAGGGCGATGGCCGTGGCCCGGCCGATGCCGCGGCTGGCGCCGGTGACGAGGGCGGTCGGCCGGGTAGCGGTCATCGGTCTTCGAGGTGGTCGGGCGCGTCGAAGGGTGGGTGGGGGAGTTGTTCGACGCCGTGTTCGGCGAGCAGCGACCGGAAGCCGTCTTCGTCGGCGGGGACGGGGAGGGGGTCGTCGAGCCAGGTCTCGAACATGATGCAGCCTTCGTCCCCGTCGGCTACCAGAGGTCCGAAGGCGGCGCCTTCCTCGAGCACGATGAGCGTGCCGGACGGGCAGTGTCGGCCACCGATGTCGACGGAGCCCTCGAGTACGTAGACGAGGTGGTCGCTGCGGTGGCCGTGGCGTTCGATGATCATGCCCGGGTCGTAGTGGCCGAGGACGACCATCCGGTCGCCGGACCATTCGAGGAACTTCTCGTGGACGGACACCCGGCGGTCGCCGTGCTGTTGGGCGCGAACCTCCTGCCAGGGGACGTCGGATTCGTGGACGATGGAGAAGCGCGGCAACGGCCGGGTCGGGCGTCCGGTGTCGACGACCTGGACGGGGTCCTCGGCGTTGGGCGGGACGTGGCGGGCCATTTTCAGTCGATGAGTTCGAGGATCAGTTCGAAGGGTCGGGCGATGACGGCCCGGCCCCCGAGGATCGCAACCGGCCGCTGCATCAGGTGCGGGTGGGCGAGGAGCAGGTCGACGACGCCGTCGGAGTCGAGCGTCCCGGGGTCCGGACAGAGCTCGTCGTCGGCCCGTATGAGGTCGGCGGGCTCGCCGGGCAGCATGGCGAGGAACCCCTCCAGCGTCTTTCGGTCGAGGGGTTCCTTGAGGTACTCGATGACGTCGAACTCGACGCCGCGCTCCTCGAGGATGCCGAGGGCGCCACGGGACTTGCCTCAACCCGGGTTGTGGTACAGCAGCAGGCGGTCGCTCATGGCGACGATCCTAGGAACAAGCCCTCGATCAGGCCGAAGTGGCCGCGGCCGGCAGCCAGACTTCGGGGGGCTGTTCAGGTCGGGGTCGGACGTCGTTATCTCGCTGCCTTCTTATCCCTCTTTGCCTGTCGCTTCTCTTTGGCGGTCTTGGAGGCCGGAGTCTTCTTGGCCCGATCACCCTTGTCTTTGCCAGCCATGATGGCCTCTCCAACTTTCTGTAGTCTTCTTGGTGCCACTCGACCCTAATGCCCCCGCTTCGGCGGGGGTTTTTCTCGTTCTCCGGCGCCCCTGGCGGGACGACTATGAGCGGGGCCAGGACGTGCGGCCAAAGGCCCGTTCCGGCTTTGACGTTCCGCCCCGGGGGCGTCCCACAAAAGACGGGACCTTGGTTCCTGATCCAGCGGCCAGCCACGGCGCCTCCGGGGATGGCATGGCCTTGGGTCGCCCCGACATGCGACGGACTCCCTTACCGGACGAAAGCCGGACCCCGGTTCGGCTCCCGGACCGATCGGTGCGGTGTCGGGTTCGCTTGACATTGCGGCAACCACATTCCGGAGGCCCCACCCTTGTACGACCTCAAGGTCAGCAGGTGTGGATGTGGACTGTGGTCGCGGCAGGGCCGGTCTGGCCTGTGGTGGGGTCGAAGAGTCGGGCGGTGACTGTGTAGGTACCGCCGCAGACAAGGTCGAGGTCCACGCCGTCGGTGAACCAGATCACCCAGGGGTCGCCTTCGGATGGCGTCGCGACGTTCCTGGTGGTCGTGGTCGTGCCGTCGTCCAGTGCGATCTCGACGTACCAGTCGTCTGGGGTGTCAGAGGGGGTGTAGCCGCCGACGAGGACCATGTCGAGGCGGGAGTCGAGATCGGCGATGCTCGGGCCGTCGAGGTCGGCGGGCGTGGTCGGAGCAGCCGTGGTGGTGGTCGACGTGGTCGTGGTGGTCGTTGTCGTTGTTGTCGTGGTGGTGGTTTCGGGTGCTTCGGTCGTGGTTGTCGATGTGGTGGTGGTTTCGGGTGCTTCGGTGGTGGTTGTCGATGTGGTGGTGGTTTCGGGTGCTTCGGTCGT
>ERZ651768.62-NODE-62-length-72762-cov-5.534925_pt1 | contig 72762 bp, 69 predicted proteins | sample MGYA00514754_ERZ651768 | MGnify/ENA metagenome assembly ERZ651768
TACCGACAAGTTGGTGCATGGGGGGCTGTATTTGATTCTGGGCCTTTCCCTTGCATGGGGTAAGGCGAGGATCGGATCCGGCGTCCCGGTGGTCGTGCTCCTGCTCATGGGGGTGGCGTACGGTGCGTTGGATGAGTGGCATCAGAGCTTTGTTCCGGAGCGGGACGTTAGTGTTGGGGATTGGGCGGCGGACAGCATCGGCGTGATGCTCGGCTTGCTGTTGTTCTCGAGCTTTTCTTCTCGATTCCGTGACGATGATGCGGCGCCGAGCGAAAATACTATAACCACAGGTTCAGAAGGCTGTTGAGGAAGTACAGCGGGTTGCGCACATGGCGCTTGTGCGCGTTCAGCCAAGGAACGACGACGAGGCATAGCAAAGCTACTCCGAGGAGGAGAGACGCAGGATCAACCGCACAACCGCCATGTGCCCACGGACAGGAAGGGAATGACCTTACAAGTTGAATGGTTGCGGTGGCACGACCCCATCTCCGTTGTTGGAACTCCTAGCCGTAGCGAATGCTATGGCGCGTCGCTCCGCCTGGGAGTTGGGCCCGTGGCATCCGCAACGCGGCCCACTGTACTTCCTCAATAGCCTTCTAATGAACCAGATCGATATCGAACGGACCGCATTTCGCTCTCGAATGCTGGGCGGCATACGCTCCGCTGACGAGGGGGCCGAGGTAGAGTTGGCTGGCTGGGTTCACCGCCGAAGAGATCTGGGTGGGTTGGTCTTCCTCGATCTTCGCGACCGAAGCGGGCTGGTCCAGGTTTCGCTTGGCCCCGATTGGACGGATGCGGCATCGTTGGCTCTCGCCCATCAGCTGGGGGCTGAGGATGTCGTGGCCGTGGATGGATCCGTCGTGGTTCGGCCCAGCGAGAACCAAAACCCGGACATCCCTACGGGCGAAATCGAGGTCCGCGCGTCGGTTCTGCGTCGCTTGACCGATGTCGACACCCCGGCCATCCCTGTTTACCGTGGACCCGAAGACGAATTGCCGTCGGAGGAACTCCGGCTGAAGCATCGTGTGCTGGATCTCCGTCGCACCGAGCTCCAGGAGAACCTCCAACTCCGGCACCGGCTGATTCTCGCCTGCCGAAATTATTTGGACAGGTTGGGGTTCATCGAAGTCGAGACTCCGATTCTGACCAAGCCCACCCCCGAGGGTGCCCGTGACTATCTGGTGCCTAGCCGTGTGCATCACGGAGAGTTCTACGCTCTCCCGCAGAGTCCGCAGATCTATAAACAGCTCTGCATGGTAGCGGGCTTCGATCGCTATTTTCAGATCGCGCGGTGCTTCCGGGACGAGGACTTGAGGGCGGACCGGCAGCCCGAGTTCACTCAGATCGACGTCGAGGCTTCCTTTGTGGATCCCGACGATATTTTCGGGTGGATGGAGGGACTCATGGTTGCCCTCGCGGCGGCGGCGCCGAGAATTGAGGCTCAGGCACCCTTCACACGGATGACACATGCCGAGGCGCTGGAGCGTTATGGGACCGACCGACCCGATCTTCGCTACGGCGTGGAGATCCAGGACTGGACAACAGCGCTGGTAAGGCTCGACGCGCCGGTGTTTGAGGCTGCGGTCGCGGAGGGAGGACGCGTCCGTGGACTCCTGCTCGAGGGCGGCGCGGCGCTCTCCCGAAAGCAGATCGAGGCGATCGAAGGCCAAGCCAAGGCGACCGGAGCGCCTGGATTGCTCTGGGCCAAGCGTACGGACGATGGAGGGTCGGGCTCTCTCGCCCGTTTCATGGACGAGGAGGCGTATGACGAGGTGTTAATGAGGCCAGGCGACCTCGCCCTGGTTGCAGCCGGGAGCGACTCAATGACCTCGCCGGCCCTTGATGCGGCGAGGCTGGCCGCGATCGAGGCGCTCGAACTTTCCCCGGACCGCGAACACGCGTGGTTATGGGTCGTGGACTTTCCCGTCTTCGAGGAGGGGCCCGATGGCGCGTTGACGGCGAACCACCATCCGTTCGTCATGCCTCATCCTGAAGACGAAGACCGGCTCGAGCAGGAGCCACTCAGCGTGCGCGGACTGGCGTACGACCTGGTGTTCAACGGTGTCGAACTCGGGTCGGGCAGTATCCGTAACCACGATACGGCGCTCCAGCGTCGAATCCTTCGCTTGCTCGGCTTGGATGATGACGAGATCGACATGAAGTTCGGGTTTCTGCTGAACGCCCTCTCCTCGGGCGCGCCGCCCCACGGGGGCGTGGCATTCGGCGTGGATCGGCTGGTCGCGCTCTTTGTCGGCGCGGCGAGCCTGAGAGAAGTCATCGCGTTTCCCAAGACGACCGCTGCTCGCGCCCTCTACGAGGGTGCGCCGACGGTACTGGGGGCTCACGATCTTGCTGAGTTGGGACTGTCCCTGACGTCGCCTGTGAGCGAGGCGGGCTTCGTGGAAGAGGGCGGATCCCAGGCCAGTGAGGCCGCCCGAACGAGCGAGGCCGAAACGTGACCTCAAAAGGAACGACGTCGGGCCAGAGTACGGTGGTAGAACACCGCCTCGACGCTGAGGGCATCGATGCCCTGCTTCTGACGGGAGCGAACGACACCAACATGCGGGAAGTCGCGAGTCTGTATGACATTCGGCTCGTGCTTCGGGGTGACCGTCTCATCTTATCCGGAGAGTTGGCGGCGGTGGAGAAGGCTGCTCCCTTGGCCCAGCATCTGATCGAGCTGTGCCGTCTGCGCACACCGTTCGACCGGAACGACATCGCTCGTTTTGCCGAGGGTCTGGCGACGCACGGTCCTCACGGCACCGTGTTCCCCGAAACCGACGTCCAGGTCGCGCTGCCCGGGTCCAGAAAAGTGATTCGCCCCAAGTCGGAGGGTCAGCGCCAGTATATGAAGGCGATCAAGGACAACGACGTCGTCATCGGCATCGGGCCGGCCGGGACCGGAAAGACGTATCTCGCGGTCGCGCTTGCGGTGGACGCGCTCTACAAGAAGCGGGTGCGGCGCATTGTCCTGGCACGACCGGCCGTTGAGGCGGGTGAAAGCCTTGGGTTCCTCCCCGGAGACATGCAGGAGAAGGTCGATCCCTACCTGAGGCCTCTCTATGATTCACTGGAGGACATGATGCCCTCCGACCAGATGCGTAGGGCGCTCGAAGATCGGACCATCGAGATCGCTCCGCTCGCCTATATGCGTGGCCGGACGCTCTCCGATGCCTTCGTGATCCTGGATGAGGCACAGAACTCCACGAAGGCCCAGATGAAGATGTTTCTGACACGGCTCGGGTTGAACTCTCAGGTGGTGATCACGGGAGACAAGACCCAGATCGACCTGCCGCGTAAGGAAGATTCGGGCCTGCTTCAAGTGGAGGCGATTCTACGTGGTGTCGAGGGCATCGAATTCATTTATCTGGACGACACGGACGTCATACGTCATCGTCTTGTAAAGGACATCATTCGGGCGTATGCCCGTTCGGACTCGGAGGAAGTCGTGTGACCCGGGATGGCCTCTCCACATACGGCGTTGCCAGTGGGTCGCAGCCGGATCACGCGCGTCCGGTGTGGCCGGACGGAGTCGTGCACCACGGCTTACGTCTGCTGCTCCTGGTTGTAATGGCTGGGGCGATCACCGCGCTTTTCCTCCCAATGGGAACGTCCACACTAGGCCAATATCAAGTAGGGGAGGTTCTATCCGAAGGGGTCATTGCCGAGGTGGATTTCATAATATTGAAGTCGGAGGAGGATCTGTCGCTCGAGAGGGCGCTCGCCGAGGGCGGTATACCCCCCACGTTCAACTATAGGCCCGCGGTCGGCGATAGCATGGTCGTCCAGCTCGGTAGATTCTTCGAGCGACTCGATTCGGCCGTGTCGGATGCCGCGTTGTTGGGCGATTCGGAAATGCTACGGGCGCATTTGGAGGAGGTAGAGTCTGTTACCGCCAGTCCGCAGCAGGCGATTCTCCTCATGGACGAGCCGACCCGGCTGCGCCTGAGAGAGGTCTCTGTCTCCGGCGTGCAGGAGTACGCGGAGATTGGTGTAGTCGACCCCACGGATGAGAGCGAGCTCAACGCAGCGACCATCCGGATTCAAGACCCGGGGCAGGAGGACCGCCGCTCGGTGCCGAGCGCGGACGTTCTGACCGCAGGAGAGCTCAATGCGCGCATCGTAGCCGACCATGAGCTTCCCAGTACCAGCACCGAACTCAGCGAGCTGCTTCGTCTGATCGTGATCAACCACACCGCTTATTCTCTCGTTTTCGACCCCGACGTCACCGGGTCCGAGCGTGAGGCTGCCCGGCAGGCGGTTTCCGAATCCATCGGAAACGTGGTCCAGCAGGAGGCCGTCGTTCGGGCGAACGAGCCCCTCACGGAGACGCATCTGGAGCGCTTGCGGGCGTACGAGAGGGAGCTGCGTACGCAGAATCGGCTCGAGGAGCCAGGCATTCAATTCGGGCTCCTCCTTGGACAGTTCCTCCTGAATTTGTCGCTTCTGACCGTGTTTGGGGCGCTTGTCTTTTTCCTACGGCCGATGATCTACGGATCTCTGCGGTGGTTGCTCCTACAGGCGGCTCTGGTGGTGACCTATTTCGTCGTGGCTCGGGTAATCGCATCCTACGATTGGCCGTCCGAGTTGCTGCCGGTGGCGTTCGTCGTTTTGGCGCTGGCGGTTCTTTGGGATTCCAGAATCGCACTGGTGATGGGGCTTGTCCTGGCCGGCCTCACGGTGGCTCAGCCTCCGTTCGCGGAGCTGGACATTCTGTTTCCGGTGATGATCGGTGGCGCTGCGGCCGCCATGTGCGTCCGGGTTGTCCGTCGCAGGGCGCAGGCGTTGGTGTTTGTTGCAATCATCGCGGGAGCTTATGCGGCGACGCTCCTTGCGATGAGCCTCTTGGGAGAGCAGTCCCCAGTGGAATTCGCCAGCGCGATGGGGTGGGCCGGCGGGAATGCGGCGGCGAGCGCGATCCTCGCGATGGGCCTTGTGCCCGTGTTCGAGTGGTTCACGGGGATCACGACCGACCAGACACTCCTCGAATGGGCGGATCCCAACGCACCCCTTCTGCGTCGCCTCTCTCTAGAAGCCCCTGGTACGTACGCGCACACAATCAACGTGGCCAACCTTGCGGAGCTAGCCGCCAACGGGATCGGGGCTCACGGTTTGCTCTGCCGGGTCGGCTTGTACTACCACGACGTGGGAAAGGTGCTTAAGCCCCATTATTTCGTGGAAAACCAGCATGAGGGCAGAAATCCACACGACAAGCTGAAGCCCGATGCCTCGGCGGCCATCCTGATCGAGCACGTCGTCGAGGGGCTTCGGCTCGGGAAGGAGGCGAAGCTCCCCAAGGTCGTTCAGCGGTTCATCTCTGAGCATCATGGGACTCAACTCATCGCCTACTTCTATCATCGGGCGAAAAAAAACCTCCGTGAGAACAATATCGACGAAGCGGACTACCGTTATCCCGGACCCAAACCGCAGTCGAAGGAGACCGCCATTGCGATGGTGGCGGATTCGATCGAGTCGGCTACACGGGTGCTTCAGGAGCCGACACCCGATCGAGTCCGCGATCTGGTAGACGGGATCATCGAGAGTAAACGGCAAGACGGCCAACTCGACGAAGCGCCGTTGACGATGCGCGAGATCAGCGCACTCAAGGACACCTTTGTGACGGTCTTGAGTGGCATTTATCACCACCGCATCGACTATCCGACCACGAAGCACTTGACCGACGCACCGGACGAAACCTCCAAGGGGGTCTCCGCTTCGGAGAGGAAAACGATCGCCCCGGCGCCTGTCTCGTCAGCGGGCTCGGCGGCCTCCGACGGGGAGGCTGGGGCGGATGGGGAGGCAGTGGTCAGCGGGGATGCCGGGGCTAGCGAGCAAATGGAACTCGGCGACGACGAACGTCTGTCTTAGGAGGATGAACGGAGTTCGTGGAAATACAGGTCTCCGGCGAGTCCCTTGCCGCCGCGTCGAAGGCTTGGCTGCAGCAAGCGGTTTCGCTGGTCTTCCAGAGTGCGGGGCTCAGCGAGGGGGAGATCTCGCTGACGCTCTTGGACGATGACTCCATCCGGGAGTTGAATCGTACGTACTTGGGTAAGGACGTCCCCACCGACGTCATCTCGTTCGCCCTCCATGAGGGCGATGAAGCCGTGTTAGGAGACGTCTACGTCGGGTACGAGCAGGCGGCTATTCAGGCGGTGGAGGCAGGCGTCTCTGTCGAAGAGGAGTTGGCCCGCCTGTCGATCCACGGGACCCTGCATGTCCTGGGGTACGATCATCCCGACACGGAGGCTCGCTTCTCCAGCGAGATGTTCGTTCTCCAAGAGAGCTTGGTCCAGAGCCTACTGGACGAAGCGATCTGAAGACCCCACTCTCCGGGGCATGACCACCAGCGATACCAACGAATTACCGGATCTCCAGCAACGCATGGCCGCGCTGATCGGCGCCGGCGACGTGCCTACGCTGGAAGCGGTTCTGGAGGAACTCCACCCCTCGGATATCGCGGACGTGGTGGAATCGCTCAGCGACGAACTTCGCTTGGCGCTGGTTCGTGCGCTCCCGGCCGACTTGGCCTCGGAAACGCTCGCCGAGATGGAAGAAGGAGAGGCCCGGGCCGAACTGTTGACCGCCTTGGCTCCCGCCGAGGGTGCGGAACTCCTGCACGAGTTGCAGGACGACGACGCCGCGGACCTGGTTGGTGAGCTCGCGCCTGAGGCTCAGGATCGGATTCTGGCCGAATTACCCACGGATGAGGCAGGCGACATCCGTGACCTTCTCCAATACGACGAGGATACGGCCGGAAGGATCATGACCACAGCCCTCGTGTCGGTGCTGGGCCACGTCACGGCGGGTGAGGCGATCGAAGCAGTGCGTGTGAAGGGGAGGGAGGTGGAAGACTTCTACACCGTGTTCGTCGTCGACGAGGACACCAAGCTGCTCGGTACCGTCCCGCTGGACGACCTCATTCTTTCGGGTACAGAAGATCGAATCGGTGATTTGGTCCAACCTACGGTCGCATCAGTGTTTCCAGACTCCGACCAGGAGCAGGTTGGCCACATGATCTCCCGCTACAACCTCGCATCCATCCCAGTCGTTTCGGACGACGGGGTCTTGTTGGGCCGCGTCACGTTCGACGACGTGATCGACGTTATCGAGGCGGAGACCACCGAAGACCTTCTCCTCTTCTCCGGTGTGTCGGAAGCGGAGGAACTACGCGGTAGCTCGTTCGAGGCGGTCCGCGCCCGGCTTCCCTGGCTCCTACTCAACACGATGACGGCGAGCCTCGCCGCCTGCGTGGTGTGGTTGTTTCGAAGTGAGATTGCCGCAGCGACGCTTCTTGCCGTGGTCATGCCCGTGGTGGCTGGACTCGGAGGAAATGCGGGCCAGCAGGCGCTTGCAGTGACCGTCCGGCGGCTCGCGACATCGGCCGGGCCGCTGGAAGCTCGCGGCCGGGTCGTAGGCAAGGAAATCCTGGTGGGGTTGTTGAACGGAGGGGCTATCGGCGCCCTCGTGGCGGCGGCGGCGGCGATGCTCGCTCTGGCCATGGGGGCGGACCCGCGGCTCGGCGCGGTCGTGTTACTGGCCATGTGGGGGAACATCGCGATGGCTGGGTTCGCCGGCTCGTTCATTCCCACGTTCCTCGATCGAATGGGCCAGGATCCTGCGGTCGCTTCCACCGTGTTCTTGACGGCCCTGACCGACCTGACGGGATTTCTCCTGCTCCTCGGTTTGGCCACGCTCATCCTGTGACGGAAGTTTCATGAGGCGTTACCTCAGGGGAATCCGAGTTCTCGTGAGCCTCACACCTCTGGTCTTGGGCTTTCTGAGGGATCGGAAGAGATGGATCACCGTGGGGGGGCCAGCACGCCGTTCCGAGCGGCATCATGGGCGGCGGGCGGAGAAGTTGGTGGCCCGCGTGGCCAAACTGGGGCCGACGCTCATCAAGCTCGGCGTATCAACTTGAGTATTTTCGCCATGGCTACGGCGGTCATCTCGTCGATTATTATTATTTCGGTGGAAAATGTCTGGCTGCTCGGGGGTGGTATTGCGATCGCTGTGCTCATGTTCGTACTGGTGTTTTCATCCCGACTCATGTGCTGGAAAGTCCGCTTAGCCACGCTCGCCGGGTTCGGCTTGGTGAGCGTGGCCGACGATAAGAGCCGATGACCGAAGTAGATCCGACCGACGCGCTCCCAGAAGCACTCGGGCCACTTCTCGAGAGCTTCCAAGCCGGGAAGAAGACAGCCCTCGCTCGTGCGATTTCCCTGATCGAGAACGAGGGACCGGGGTTCCAGGGGTTCCTCCACCGCGTGCTGGCCGCGGGCCCTCGCGCCAGGCGCGTCGGGGTGACCGGTCCTCCGGGCGGCGGGAAGTCGAGTTTGGTCACGGCGCTGGCCCACCTGTGCCGTGTGCAAGAGGAAGAAGTCGGGGTAGTGGCGGTGGACCCAACCTCCCCCTTCTCGGGGGGGGCACTTCTCGGGGACCGGATCCGCATGAACGATCTGGCCACCGATCGGGGCATATTCATCCGCTCCATGGCGACCCGCGGATCGCTCGGGGGGCTGGCCGCGACCTCCAAAGAGGTCATTGACCTAATGGACGCCTTCGGGCTCCCACGGCTCCTCATCGAGACGGTTGGAGTAGGCCAGACCGAGCTCGGAATTACTGGGGCAGCCGACACGGTTGTAGTCGTATTGGTCCCTGAGTCGGGAGACGGAATCCAGGCCATGAAGGCGGGACTCATGGAGATTGCCGACATCTTCGTCGTGAACAAGGCCGATCGGCCGGGAGCGGATCGTGTTTTCAACGATCTGAAGGCCGCGCTGCACCTTCGGGCCGAAAACGCTTCGGGCGATGGTGCAGCCCATCGTGGCGTTGATCTCTCGCGCCTGGGGGAAAAGGACGCCGCCACTTCGCAACCCGCTCCGGACGACCTTGAGCACTGGGACGTTCCCGTGCTCAAGACCGTGGCCCAAACGGGGGAAGGGGTATCAGAGTTACTTGAGGCCGTGGACCAGCATCGGGAGTATCTAGACGAGTCCGGTCAGTTGAAGATCCGGCAGCGAGGGCGTGCGGCAGTGCGTGTGCGCGAAGTCACGGAGCGTTCGCTCCGCGGAATCCTTTGGGGGGGTGAAGCGACGGCCGGGCTGCTCGACATCGGCCTGGACGACATTCAACAGGGGATGGCCACCCCCTATTCGGTCTCGGCCTCGATTCTGAAGGTGCTGCTGGCGAGAGGCTAATAAGGAACCCGTCTTTTTCTAGATCTTTTCGATGGAGTAGCTGATCCGCCAGTTGCTCATCGCTTCGGGGTCCGTCGAACCCTCGTCAGCGGGTTCGTAGAGTCCCACCCAGTCGTCCAGGGGACCCCGGTGCTCACGCTTATAGTGATCGAGCTCGTCGTTCGCACTCAGCAAGTCGATCTCTTCACCAAACAACTCGACCACGAGGTGATTGTCCGCGTCACCCTCGTAGAGGGTCTTGTTCAGTGTGACGTAATTCCACCCAGGTTTGTCGGAGAGTGAGTAGTGTCCCTCTTCAGGGAAGCGTGTCTCATGCTCGAACCCTTCACCGCTTTCGCTCGAAACTCGCGAGCGAAACCGAAATTCTCCCGTTTCCTTGTAGGGCGGCTCGAGGTCATCAAGAATCTTGATCGACTTGAGCGTGACACGAATCCGCGCCATCGATTGGCTCCTCCAGCCCGGAGAGTTCGAGGGTCCCCGACCGCCTGCCACCTACGCTCCTAGCCCTAATGTCGCCGAGGTTATGGCCGTGGGGCCGGTTTGTCCAGCGGGCTGGACCTTCCCATCAGTTGCCTGAGCTGCGTTGGGAAGTCCCACAGGGACGCCATTGTCGGCCCGCAGGAGGAGCTCGCCGAACGTTGGAGACGCGGATCGGGTCTTCAGACGCCATATACGCAAGCATCGCAACTATGGTGGCGTTGTTCCTCAAGTCGTCGAAGACGATCTTGTCGTAGGTGTCGAGGTCCGTATGCCATGTGTACTGCCGGTAGTCCGGATAATGCGATAGGAGCCGGAACCCCGGCGCGTCTCTGCAGATGAACGACGCTTCATCGCTGCTTCCGCTCTCGGGCACCACCTCCAGGTCCGTTTCCATGTGCCCCGTGAGATCTCGTGGGAGTTCAGCGATCCATCGGTTGAAGTTCTCCGCAGCTCCGGGGAAGTCCTGCATCTTAAAAAACTGCACTCGCCAGGTGCCGTTATCCTGGTTGAACCCGGCTTGGAGGCCGTCGATCACCTCGGGATGATCTTCCCCGAACGCCAGAGAGCCGTTGGTTCCTTGTTCTTCGCCTCCCCAGTGCGCCACCAGAATGGTTCGCTGTGGCTGTGGCAAAACCTCCTTCAGGATGCGCATGGCCTCCATCATCATGATCGTGCCCGTTCCGTTGTCCGTTGCGCCCGAGGCTCCGTCCCAGGAGTCGAAATGTGCGTTTAGAAGAACGTACTCATCAGGCAACTCGGTACCGCGGATTTCGCCGACCACGTTGAAGACAGGAACCTCACCCATGAATTCCGCCTCCGCGTCCAGTCGGAGTACGGGACTTTGATCGTTCGACGCCAACCGATGGACGAGCCCGTAATCTTCACAACTCAAGTGGATGGAAGGAATCTGGTTCGTGAGAGAAGAGAAGATCTTGTTGGCGCCCCATCCGGCCGACCACCGGGCGGTCAGGATTCCTGCCGCTCCGGAGCCCTCGATCCCCTGGGCAATCCGCCCGGTGCCTCCGGCCCTTTGGATGCCGGCGCTCCACTCACCCTGAACCTGTTGTTGGAGTTCCTGCATGCGCCTCTGAGATTCCGGAGTGGCCAGGGAGGCCCAGCTTTCGGGTGCACGGCAGGTTGGCTCGGCGAATGAGAGCGCCACGAATTTCCCAGCCACGTTGGGCAACCAAGCTTCTAAATCGGCCGGGCTGTTGAACGACGGCATCGCGACCACTTCGCCCTCTACCGGTCCGTCGGTACCCGGGCTCCAGGCCAGCATCGTCCCATTGAGCGTACGCTTGCGTGGAGCCACGAGATCGATATGTGTGTACCCGCGGTCCCAGCCTCGCCATGTACCGTATTCTTCTGCTTGGACCGAGACGTCCCAGCTCTCATACATCGACACGGCCCAGTCGATCGCAGCGCGCTGACCGGGGCTCCCAGAGAGGCGAGGGCCGATGGAGTCCATAAGCGCCTGTGCGAGCGGCTCGACCTGTGAGCCTTCTTCCATGCCCTGCGCCCAGATCGCCCGGATGATCGGGTCGTCCGTGGGAAAATCCTGAGCCTTCAGGCCGTCTGGGTTGAGCCAGGCTACGAGCGCGGCAGCGAGCGAAAGGACGAGCAAACGAGACGAATTCATTCGATTCTCCTCATGAGCGGTCGACTTTCTCCTCGTGAGCAGTCGACTGTCGGTTCCTCCATTACGTTGGGGCAACCCGACCCAACAACATCGCGTGGCGTGATCGAGGTAAGCAAGCTACCCCACCCCCGCCGGGAGGGTGACCTTTCCGGTCACCCTCTTAGATTGGTAGTTTTCTGCTCGCCCCACTTTCTTCAACAGGCTTCAGAAGCCTTCAGAAGGAGATGTGAATGTCGTCGGAGGAACGGAAGATCCGCGTCCTCGTGGCCAAGCCTGGTTTGGATGGCCATGATCGCGGCGCCAAGGTCATCGCGGCGTCTTTCCGGGATGCCGGTTTCGAGGTGATCTATACCGGGCTCCACCAGACGCCCGAGATGATTGTCAACGCAGCTATCCAGGAGGATGTGGACGTCGTGGCATTGTCGGTTCTCTCGGGGGCACACATGACACTGTTTCCCAGGGTCCGCGAGTTACTAGAGGAAGAGGGCGCCCGCGATGTGTTGCTCACGGGGGGTGGAATCATTCCCGAGGCGGACATGGAAGCGCTCAGGGAGGCGGGAGTGGGGCGCCTGTTCGGTCCCGGGACTCCGACCACGGAGGCTGTTGGGTACATCCGCGAATGGTTCTCCACGCGCACGGAGCAGGTCTGAAGTGCTCTTGTCGCTGTTTCACCGATCGAGGGGGGATAACGCCCTTCTCGAGTGGAGGGTTGGGGCCTTCTTGCTCGCCGCCGCCCTTGGACTCGCGGGCATTTCCTTGGAGATCTCCTGGCTCAGGACGACCGCGTTGATCGTGTTGATGGGAGGGTTTGCACTTCGAGCGCTTGCGGCCCGCACTTCGGGTTCCGATGGAAACGAGCCGGCGATAGACGAGCAGGAGGCGAAGATAGACGAGTAGGAGTTCCACCACGCTCGGGCGGCCATGGACCTGACTCTCTGCGATCTTCTTGGCCGAAGGACTGCGGGCAGTCCGGGACTACGCTACCACAGAGGGGTCCAGGAGGCGGGCGTTTCTTCGGTGACGAAGCCAGGGTGTGACGTATGTGGAGAGGGTGGGATGGGTACAGCCTCATCGGTCAAGGTGCTTCATCATCAGTAGGCCGACAGTTAGCTTAGAAAAAGACTCGAACGTCGATCGGGGACGCTTTTGCCGCAGAGAGTCATGTATGCTCTCTCGCTCAAACTGGCAAAAGTGCCTTCGAAACCGCCGACACGACACCACGAACCATACTCCACACTGACCACGAATCACATTACGTATTGAGACTGAACACAAGAAGTCTTACAAAGATCAAGGAAGGAAGACCCCTCACGAATCATGGGCTTGGCTGGCGCCAAACGTCTGCGAGATCGCTGAGGATTAACGAAATCCAGCGTCTGGTCATTGGGCGGCAACTCATCAGCGAGATGCTCGGCCTGACGGCGCCGGAATAACAGGGAAGTCCACTCGGGCCGCTGGCCTGCCACTACGGGCTCAGCCTGAAGCCGACGTCGCTCCTCCGCGGAATGAACGGGGGGCGGCGGCGGGACAGATTGAGCGCACCGGCGGGATTGGTCATGGGGGACTGACCGGGAGAAAAAGCAAAGTGAGGAGAGAAATCCTCGTGAGTGCTACGGCCCACGAATCGTGGGTCGCGCTCATGGAAGACGAGCAGTTGGTCGAGATGATGCTCGACCGGGCCGACCGAGGCAAAATGCTCGGAGACATCTACTTGGGCACGGTGGAAGCCGTCTTGCCCGGTATTCAAGCCGCGTTCGTCGATATCGGTACAGGCAAGGCTGGATTCCTTCATGTCTCGGACCTCGAGGTGGGGGACGACGACGACGAAAATGGCGGTGGGGGCGGGCGGCGCAGGCGCGACCGGAAGTACCCACCGATTCAGGATAGTATCAAGAAGGGTCAGCCGATCATTGTCCAGGTCACGAAGGAGCCCATCAGTACCAAGGGGCCTCGCCTGACCGCTGAAATCTCACTCCCTGGGCGATTTCTCGTCTATATGCCCGGTTCGTCCCGGGTAGGTGTGAGCCGCAAGATCGAGGACCGCGAGGAGCGTGCCCGCCTCCGCAAGCTTGCCAAGGGGGTCCTTCCCAAGGACCAGGGAGGCATCATCGTGCGGACGGTGAGTGAGGAACTCAACCAGGAAACCTTTCAGAAGGATTTCAAACGTCTCAGTTCCAACTGGCGCAAGATCCTGAAGAAAAGGGAAGGAATGAAAGCGCCAAGCCCCCTCCACCGTGAGGCGAAGCTCATCAGTGGCGTGATCCGGGACCTGTTCAGCAGTCGTTTCGAGTCGATTACTGTGGACAACAAGGCTGTCCACAGTGAGATCCTCCAGTACGTGAAAAGCGTCGCGCCCGAGCTCAAGGAACGCGTTCAGCTCTACACGGGCTCAGAGTCAATCTTCGACAAGTATGGAGTCGAAGAGGAATTTCAGTCGACGCTCCAGAAGAAAGCTATGCTCCATTCGGGCGGCCACATCGTGATCGAGCCTACGGAGGCGCTGGTGTCGATCGACGTCAACACGGGCCGATACAAAGGAAAGAAGGATCCCGAAAGCACAATTCTGAAGACCAACCTGGAGGCCACCCGGGAGATCGCGCGTCAACTCCGCTTGAGGGACATGGGGGGCATCATCGTGTGTGACTTCATCGACATGGAGTCTCAGCGGAACCGTGACAAGGTGCTGAACGAGCTCCGTACCCATCTGGCCCGGGACCGCGCACGCACCAAGGCCTTCGAGATCTCCAACCTGGGATTGGTCGAGATGACCCGTCAGAGAGTTCGGCCGTCTCTGTTCCAGACTCTCACCGATGCGTGCGATCACTGTGAGGGGGCCGGCCGCGTGTATACGCCGGCTACGGTCGTTCGCCAGATCGAGCGGAGCATCCGGCGTGTTTCGGTGAAGGGAGCCGAGAAGAAGCTTTTGATTCGGATGCATCCCGAGGTCGCGTTGCAGATCATGGAGAATGAGCCGGACTTTATCCGGAACTTGAGGCAGATGACCAGTCTGAAGTTGGACATGAGCGACGATCCGCTGCTTCGGGAGGACGAGTTCCGCATCCTTTCCGGCAACGCGCAGACCGATGTGACTTCCACGTATGCGGCTGCATGACCGCTGGCGCTACGACCACCGAGCCGGTGAGAGGGGTTGACCCTTCAAGGGCATTCCGCAATTTTTTTGGCCATATTACGTCGATTCGCAGAGTGACGAGGGTTTATGTACGCGGTCTTTCGCACAGGTGGTAAACAGTTCCGGGTGGAACCGGGCTCCAAGCTTCGGGTCCCCACGCTGGAAGCGGAGGAAGGCACGACGGTATCTTTCGACCAGGTACTGATCGCTTCCGACGGGTCAGCGGTTTCGGTGGGCCTGCCCACAGTGGCCGGTGCCTCCGTCAACGCCGAGGTGCTTCGTCATGGCAAGGATCGCAAGATCATCGTATTCAAGCGTAAGAAGCGTAAGGGTTATCGAAGGAAACAGGGACATCGTCAGAAATTCACCGAAATCCGAATCGCTGAGATCAAGCTTTAACATCTGGGTTTCGTTGCGACGCTCCCGAGGAGTATCTGATGGCACATAAGAAAGGCGTGGGATCGAGCCGAAACGGTCGGGATAGCAATCCCAGCCGGCTCGGTGTGAAGCGGTACGGTGGCGAGTGGGTGAGTGCGGGTAGCATCATCGTTCGCCAGCGGGGTACGCACTTCCACGCCGGGTTCAATGTGGGCCGCGGAGGCGACGACACACTTTTCGCCACTTCGGAAGGAGTGGTGAAGTTCGAAAATCATCGACGTCGAAGGGCCGTCTCGGTCTACCCCCCGGACTGATTCCGAGCCCATGTGCACCGAGGCCCGCCACGCAGCGAAACGCTGCGGGACGGGCCCTTTCCATTTCGATTTTCCCCCCTTTAGAGGACACCTCACCTGGATCTTTTCCCACTCTTCTAACGTAGGGTGCCGAGCCGACGGAGAGGCATAGATATGTTTCAGATAAAAAAATTGATATTGGCATCTCGCCGCTTGTCCGCGAGCGGGTGGTACACGCAGTGGGGGCGGGCACGCCAATCAGCGATGCGGGTTTCGAAACTCATGGTGCTGAGCATCGCCCTCGGTGCGCTGTTGATCGATTGGACCGAAGTACATCGGTTCGCCGGGCAGGTCGAGGCGAGATGGGCTCGGCACCAGGTCGTTCCGTCGGCGGTTCCCTCGGCTCTGGCAGACATGGGGCGTGAGCTGGCGGACGCACAGCTTCCGATCGACAACGAGCGTGTCGAGCATTGGATGGTGCAGTTTTCCACCACGGCCAAGCTGGAGTTCGAACAGACGCTCTCCCGAGCGGGGCTCTATTCGGACATGATCCGCGAGAAGCTTCGCGCTCGTGGAATGCCGGAGGAGTTGGTCTACCTCGCCATGATCGAGTCCGGATTCCTCACGAACGCCCGCTCGACCGTGTTGGCGACCGGAATGTGGCAGTTCATGGATCCCACGGCGCGAGCGTTGGGGTTGCGCATCGACGCCTACGTGGACGAGCGACGGGACCCGGTGAAGGCCACGGACGCCGCTCTCGTGTATCTCAGCGAACTCTACCAACAGTACGGCTCGTGGTATCTCGCTGCGGCCGCATACAACGCCGGTCCCACGCGCGTGACCCTTGCTCTCTCGCGGCGGTCGGGCGGGCGGGCCGCAAACGGGATCTTTCATCACGCCGCCGCCGACGAGAACCTCGATGGGCAGGGGGATGAGGATCTCTATTGGGAGATCGTCGATCATCTTCCCAAGGAGACCGCCCAATATGTGCCCAAACTGCTCGCCGCCAGGTACCTGGCGCGTTACGCTGATCAATTCGATCTGGATGTGACTCTGGCTGATCCGTACGAGTACGATCTGGTTTGGGCCCCCGGCGCGACATCGTTGGCAGACATAGGCGAGGCCATGGGGTTGCCCGACGATCGCATGCGAGAACTCAACCCGCAGTTAATCCGCGACATGACACCGCCGGGTAGCGTGTATCCGTTGCGGATCCCCGTTGGGAGCGCCTATCAAGCAATGGCCGCCCTGGCCACAACCGAGAGCCGGAGTCGTTTGGCGGACGATTAAGGGAAGGCTGTTGAAGGAAGGACGGCGCTTCCCGGCCTACGGCTCGGGGGAGGGCTCGGTAGGCTTGGGCGGTGGCTCAGAGGAGCTGCGCTGGCTCTGTGTTTGGCGCGCGGAGGAGATGATGCGCCAGATCACGTCCCGGGTGAGTTCTTCATCCACACCTAACGCCCTCGATCGCTCCGCAACGCGTCGCACGACTCGGGCCTCACGGGTTGGATCGAGGATCGGAAGCCCAAGCGATTCCTTGATGCGGCCGATTTCAAGGACCAGGTCTTGGCGTTCCCCGATCAACTGAATGATCTCATCGTCGACGGCGATGATACGTTCTCTCAGTTCCTCGAGTCGTGCCTGGGCCCCCGCGGTCGAGTCCGGCAGGGGGTCAGCACTCATCCGACCCACCATCCTCGACCCACGAGAAAAAACCTTCTCGGGGGGTTTTTTTGAGTTTGCCTTCCTGAACCATACGCTCGAGAAGTTCGGGTGGACGGAACACCTCTGTTACCAATGCTTCGTGAAGATAAGTGGAGGCGTCCATTTGGACATCCAATCCGACCAGATCCACGAGCCTCAGTGGCCCCACTGGATGACCGTACACGAGGGCCATCGCGTTGTCGATCTCTTCCGGGCCAGTGACACCGGCTTCGACCGTGCGGATGGCCTCCAAGCAAAGAACGAGTCCTAACCGAGATGAAGTGAAACCCGGTGAGTCCTGCACCAGAATCGGGTGCTTGCCGAGCGCCTCGTCTCAACTTCAACCGTTTCGCACGACTGTTCGGAAAGCAAGCTATTCCGACTTCGGCCGAGGGGCAACCAACCTCCCTGGAGGGTGATCGGAGAGGTTCTGGATACCGGTGTGAGAAGGATCGTAGACGCCCAATCGTACCCTTTCTAGTCGCGGGATTGCGCGGTGCATACCACGGCGTGGGCTTCCGGGGCGAGACAGGCTTACTTTGTAGAACCGGGTTCCGGTCGTACCTTGGTGAGCGTTCGATACGATGAGCGACCCCAGGAGGGGAATGCCATGCAACGGACTTATTTGGCCGCCGCCGTACTGGTCGCGGGACTCGTGGGCTGGCCGTCGGGTGCCCATGCGCAGGACGCCCCGTTGGTGTTCAGGGTTCCTGTGACTGGAACGGTTGACATGGGGCTCGCCCCGTTTATCGAGCGTGCCATCCGTGAGGCTGAGGGCGCCGGAGTAAGCGTCGTCGTCCTCGATATCGACACGCCCGGTGGACGTGTCGATTCGGCGGAGCGCATCGCCGACGCCATTTCCGATTCGGGTGTCCCTGTTTATGCCTTCGTGAACCGCCGAGCGTTTTCGGCGGGTGCTTTGATCGCTCTAGCAACACAAGGCATATACATGCGGCCCGGGTCGGTCGTCGGCGCGGTAACACCGGTCGATGGTGCCGGTACGAAGGCTCCCGAGAAGATCGTCTCCGCGATGCGAAGTGAAATGCGTGCACTCGCAGAGGCCCGTGGGCTGGATCCGGCGATCGCCGAGGCGATGGTGGACGAGTCGCTGGCCGTTCCAGGCGTGGTGGACGCAGGGCGACTCCTTACGTTGACCACGGACGAGGCGGTGCGCATTGGATATGCGACCGAGACGGAGGATTTCGCCACTTTACTCGACGAGCTTGGGGTCGCCGCCGCCGAGGTCACCGACTTCGGTGTGAACTGGGCTGAACGGTTCGTCCGATTTTTCTCGAACCCCGTGGTAGCCCCGTTTCTGTTGTCGCTCGGGTTCCTGGGGATCGTCGTCGAAGTCAAGACGGCCACCTTCGGGCTTGCGGGGCTGGCCGGCGCACTTTCTCTGTCCCTGTTTTTCGGCTCACACTTGATCCTCGGGCTGGCCGGCTGGGAGGATCTCCTTCTTGTCGGGGCCGGGGCCTTGTTCGTCGCCGCCGAAGTGCTTCTGATCCCCGGTTTCGGTCTCTTCGGCGTTTTAGGCATCGCCGGCATCGCCGGCGGCATATACATGAGTCAGCTCGGCAGTCTTCCCACGGCGGCCGATTTCAGCCAGGCTGGTACCGTGCTCAGTGCGACATTTGTGATTTTGTTGGTCTCGGGATGGGCCCTTCTGCGGCATCTGCCCAAGAGTAGTCGGCTGTTCCAGTCCGGGATCTTTCTCGGCGCGCGGACCGACCGGGCCATCGGGTACGAGTCCTCTGAGCGGAGGACCGACCTCGTCGGCGCTGAGGGTGTCGCCGCCAGCGATCTTCGGCCCTCAGGTGTGGGAATCTTCGATGACGAGCGCGTCGATATCGTGTCTCAGTCGGAGTGGATCAAGGAGGGCACGCCTGTCCGCGTCGTGAGTGCAGAGGGATACCGTCGAGTGGTTCGGCCCATCCTTAACAAGGGCGAGGACCCCGAACTCGCCACGTCGCCGCACCCCGGCAAGGAGACCCAGGAATCATCTGAACAAGAGCCATCTGACCAAGCACCGCCTGAAGTAGCGGACGTATAACCTCCGCCGGACTGATCCTTCGGAGATTCCATCCGTTGGCTCAACCGGCTCAGTGAAAAGGACCACTCGATGCAATCGACCGACATTATGACTCTGTTCGTGATTTTCTTTGGCATCTTTTTTGTCTCGGTGATCGCGTGGGCGGTTCCGGTACGTTTGTGGGTCGAAGCGTTATCTGCCGGCGCGCGTGTTGGGATGGGATACCTAGTTGGTATGCGACTTCGGAAGGTGAGCCCACCAGCAGTGGTTCGGCCCCTGATCTGGGCGACCAAAGCGGGCATCCCGTTGAAAGTGGACGACCTTGAGGCGCATTATCTTGCCGGTGGGCAGGTGGAGCGCGTGGTTCGCGCGCTCATCAGTGCCGACAAGGCGAGCATCGAGATGAGCTTTCAGCAGGCCGCGGCCATCGACCTTGCGGGCCGCGACGTGTTCGAGGCGGTGCAGGTTTCGGTGAACCCGAAGGTGATCAACACGCCTAAGGTGGCCGCCATGGCGAAGGACGGCATCCAACTCATCGCGCAGGCGCGCGTGACCGTGCGAGCGAACATCAATCGCCTGGTGGGTGGCGCCGGCGAGGACACCATTCTGGCCCGGGTCGGGGAGGGCATCGTCTCCTCCATAGGCTCGGCGAACACACACAAGGAAGTGCTCGAAAACCCGGACGCGATCTCGAAAACCGTCCTCGCCAGAGGCCTCGACTCCGGTACCGCCTTCGAGATCCTCTCGATCGACATCGCCGACGTCGACGTAGGGAAGAACATCGGCGCCGACCTCCAGACACATCAGGCCGACGCCGATAAGCAGGTGGCCCAGGCCCGGGCCGAGGAGCGTCGCGCGATGGCGGTCGCCAAGGAGCAGGAGATGAAGGCGAAGGTCGAAGAGATGAGGGCCGACCTCGTGAAGGCCGAGGCACAGGTTCCGCTCGCACTGGCCGATGCGTTTCGGCAGGGTCATATGGGTGTCATGGACTACGTCCGGTACAACAACATCCAATCCGATACGTCCATGCGGGAGGCCATCGCAAGCGGTGATGAAGCGGATACGGAGCCACTAGCCTGAATGCGTATGATTGAGGAAGACGCTCATGGATGACGGGCTGATCCAGGTTCTGGTCATCGCCGTTTTCGTCATCCTTTCGATGATGGACGGAGCCGCCCGGAAGCGGCGGAAACAAGCGCAGAGCTCAGAACATCTTCCGGAGAGTCCCCCGCAGACTCGCGAAGAGATTGCTGCCTGGTTGGCGAAAGACGACGATCTGGGTGAGGCGGCCGAGTCGCCTGAGCCGGTGGCGTTGAAGTGGGAAGGGATCGCCACCTTGGCCCGTAGGGAGGTGCCGGGGCGTGAGGCAGACCCCGTTCGTGGTCCGGCCACCGTCGATGCCGACGCGATCCTCCACGAGAAGCATACCGAGGTCGCCGTCCCGTCCCGTCCCCTCCCCGCCAAGCGGCCACACGAGTTTGTACTCCATTCCCCTGAATTGGCGGCCAGGCCGCAGAAAGAGCTTCGCCGCGCTCAGAAACGGAGGGATCTGCTCTCGGGGGTCAAGGATGGTGCCAAGAACTCCCTCCGGGAGGCCATCATTCTGGCCGAGGTGCTGAGTCCTCCGGTGGTACTACGAGACCCGGGCTGGAAGCCTCAGTTCTAGCCCTCCCTAGCCCCCCCGTCTTACATCTCGCCGGAGGCGATCCTCCGAAGTACCGTGTGCAGGATGCCGCCGTTTCGGTAGTACTCGACGTCCACCGCTGAATCGAGGCGAGCGACGGTCGAAAAACTGGTCTCATGTCCGTCACCGGTACGTGCAACGACGGTCAGGCGGGCGTGAGGCGCCAGTGCCTCCGATATGCCCAGGATGTCGAACGTCTCGCGTCCGGTCAGACCCAGCGATCGGGGCGTGTCGCCTTCTTCGAACTGAAGGGGCAGCACACCCATGCCCACCAGGTTGCTCCGGTGGATGCGTTCGTAGCTCTCCGCGATCACGGCTTTGACCCCAAGCAAGAGGGTCCCCTTTGCGGCCCAATCCCGCGAGCTACCGGTCCCGTACTCCCGGCCGGCGAGAACGATCAGGGGTGTTCCCTCAGACTCGTACCGCATGGCGGCATCGTAGATGCTCAACTCGTCTCCACTCGGCACGTGGACCGTGTAGCCCCCCTCCCGGTCGTCGAGCATCAGGTTGCGGATGCGCACGTTGCCAAACGTGCCCCGCATCATCACCTCGTGATTGCCGCGCCTGGATCCGAAGGTGTTGAACTGCCACGGTTTCACGCCTCGCTCCTGAAGGTACACCCCCGCGGGTTCGTCCTTCGGGATGGCGCCCGCCGGTGAGATGTGGTCCGTGGTCGTGGTTTGCCCGAACATGCCAAGGACACGGGCACCCTCGATGTCTTCGAGCTCCCCGATGTCCTGGGACATCGACTGGAAGAACGGAGGATTACGGATGTATGTGGAGTCCTCCTCCCAGTCGTACAGGTTGTCGTCGTCCGAGGGGAGGGGAAGGGCCTGCCACAAGTCGTTTCCCTCGAAGACTTCGGCGTAGCGCCGCTCATACATTTCGGGTACTAGGGCTTGCTGGACGGTCTCCCGGATCACGTCCGAGCCGGGCCAGATGTCCCGAAGGTAGACCGGCCCGTCGATACCCTGGCCCAGTGGCTCGGTTTCCCAGTCGATGTCCACTCGACCCGCCAGGGCGTACGCCACCACGAGTATGGGAGACGCGAGATAGTTGGCGCGGATTTCGGGGTGGATACGCGCCTCGAAATTCCGATTTCCCGAGAGCACGGCCGCGACCACGAGACCCTGGTCTCGAATGGCCTCACTGACTGGCTCAGCGAGGGGACCCGAATTCCCGATGCAGGTCGTACACCCGTACCCGACCACTCCGAATCGGAGTTGATCGAGATACTCCATGAGGCCGGATGCCTCCAGGTAGTCGGTGACGACCTTTGAGCCCGGCGCCATGCTCGATTTGACCCACGGCTTGACCTGGAGCCCGAGTTCCACGGCCTTCTTGGCCAATAGTCCCGCACCCACCATGACCGACGGATTCGATGTGTTCGTGCAGCTCGTGATTGCCGCGATTACGATACTTCCGTCTCCGAGCTCACACGTCTCCCCGTCGAGGTCCACTTGCACGGTACGTGGACCGTCGCCGTTCACTAAAAATCCGGAGGGCACCAAAGCCGGAAGGTCTCTCGAGAACGCTTGCGGAAGATCCCCCATAGCGATCCGATCCTGAGGCCGTTTGGGTCCCGCCAAACTCGGCTCGACCGTGCCCAAATCCATGTGGAGGATCTCGGTGAACTCGGGGTCCGGGGTCTCGTCGGTACGGAAAAGGCGCTGTTCCTTGCTGATCCTTTCGACGCGCTCTACGACCTCGGCGCTTCGGCCCGAACCGCTCAAGTAGGCCAGAGTCTCGTCGTCCACGGGGAAGAAACCGATGGTCGCACCATACTCGGGAGACATGTTGGCCAGCGTGGCTCGATCCGGCAGCGTCAGATTCGATAGCCCAGGTCCGAAGTATTCGACGAACCGGCCGACCACTCCGTGGGCGCGCAGCATCTGCACTATATGAAGGACCAAGTCAGTGGCTGTGGCTCCTTCTCCCAGCTCTCCGGTGAACTTCACACCGACCACCTCGGGGAGGAGCATGTAGTAGGGCTGACCGGTGAGAACCGCTTCGGCCTCAATCCCTCCTACACCCCACCCCACCACTCCGAGGCCGTTGATCATGGTGGTGTGGGAATCCGTGCCCACCAACGTATCGGGGTAGGCGACGGACATGCCGTTTTCCGTCCTGCGATGTACCACAGAGGCCAAGTACTCGAGGTTGACCTGATGGACGATGCCCGTGCCCGGGGGAACTACCCGGAAGTCCTCGAACGCGTGCTGCGCCCAACGCAGAAGGGCATAGCGCTCCCTATTTCGCTCGAACTCACGCTCCACGTTCTGCCGGTACGCTTCGGGAGTTCCGAAAAAATCGACCTGCACAGAATGATCGATGACCAGGTCGGCTGGCACCACTGGATTGATCCGGTTGGGATCACCGCCCAGCGCTTTGAGCCCATCCCGCATGGCGGCCAGATCGACGACCGCAGGAACGCCGGTGAAGTCCTGAAGAACGACGCGCGATGGCATGAACGGGACGTCCGCCCCCGCGTTGGTGGAGCTCCACGCGGCTATGGCCTGCACGTGATCTTCCTCCACGTACGGTCCACCCGAATGCCGGAGGGCGTTCTCGAGGAGGATACGTATCGAAAACGGCAGGCGGTCCAAGTCGGCTACGCCGGACGCCTCGAGCGTCGAAAGGCTGTAAAACGACGTGGAGCCCTCCATCAGGTCGAGTTTGGAGAGTGCGCCAAATGGATCGTTACTCATGGAACCTCGTGTTGACTCGTCGCCGTTCGTTCTTTGGCCTTGGTTCACGTGCCGCGCGATGAATCATAATACGGCGAGCAACACCAGGGCGCCTCACCAGGCGCCGCCCCAAGCGGGGTACGCCCGGCCCCTCCTTGCGATCACCCCCTAGGTCAGGAAGCCGACCTTGGGCAGCAGTTTCAGCACGCCCCACCCCGCCACGGCGGTCAAGATCAGCCCAGCAAGTCCCCACACCGTATTTCCGTACAGCAGGAAACCCGTGCCAAAGAGTGCGGCGTACACCATCACGCAACCCAGAAACCAAGAGAGCAGGCCCGCGGCAAGCTCGCCGCCCTGGCCGGTGTCCACGTCACCGTCCTGTGCCGGCCCGCGCTTGCGGGGCACAACCGCCTCCCATCCCTTTCCGAGCGGCTGGATCCTGGTGTGGAAGTCCTTCAGCGTTTCGGTGTCCACCGGGGGTGTCAGGAACGTGACCACGAGCCAACCCACGGTCGTCACGGCGACACCCACCACGAGCTCTGCCGATGGATCCCACTTCGTGAAACCGAGCGGCGTGTGCAAGAACCCGAAATACACGGCGACCAAGAACGAGATCACCATCGCCGAGATCTCGCTCCACGTGTTGATGCGCCACCAGAACCAGCGAAGCAAAAACACCAACCCCGTTCCCGCACCGATCTGAAGGAGGATCTGAAACGCCTGCATCGCCGTTTCCAGCTGAAGGCCGACGAAGGAGGAAAGTACGATGAGCGCGACCGTCGAGACCCGGGCCACCTTCACGTAGTCTCTTTCCTCCCGATCCGGCGCCACGAAGCGGCGGTATACATCGTCCACGACGTAGGAAGCCCCCCAATTCAGGTGCGTGCTGATCGTCGACATGTATGCGGCTGCGAGGGAGGCCACGACCAGGCCGAGCAGGCCTGCTGGGAGGAACACGAGCATGGCTGGATAGGCCAGGTCGTTCCCGATGATGGAGGGATCGACATTCGGAAACGCGGCGGTGAGGTCACTCAGGGTCGGATACACGATTAGCGATGCCAGGCCGACCAAGATCCATGGCCAGGGGCGAATCGCGTAGTGCGCCACACTGAACCAGAGCGTGGCCTGCATTGCGTTCTTCTCGTCCTTCGCCGCCAGCATACGCTGGGCTACGTATCCACCGCCGCCGGGCTCGGCTCCCGGGTACCAGGTGCTCCACCACTGCACGGCGATCGGTACGATGAAGACGGCGGCCGCCGTCGTCGGATCCGAGAAGTCAGGCAGAAATGAGAGCTTGTCCGTGACGTTGGCGTGGGCCATCAGTCCCGATAACCCTCCCACCTCGGGGAGCCGGAGGGCGTAGATCGCAGCGGCTACGGAACCGATCATCGAGACACTGAAAAGGAGCAGGTCCGTGACCAGGACGCCCCAGAGACCCGAAGTGGCGGAATAGAGCACGGTGGCTGTGCCGGCGACAAGAACCACCGTATACGGGCCGACGCCCAGCAGAACCCCACCGATCTTGATGGCCGCCAAGGTCACGGTAGCCATGATCATCACGTTGAAGAACACGCCGAGATAGACCGCGCGGAACCCTCTCAGAAAGGCTGCGGACCGCCCGGAGTACCGCAGCTCGTAGAATCCGATGTCCGTGAGTACTCCCGAGCGCCGCCAGAGCTTGGCATAGAAGAACACCGTGCACATTCCGGTGATGACGAATGCCCACCAAACCCAGTTCTGGCTGACGCCGCCGGTGCGCACGAGATCGGTCACCAGGTTGGGCGTGTCGGCCGAGAAGGTCGTGGCCACCATGGACGTGCCGATCAACCACCAAGGCATGGAGCGGCCCGCGAGGAAGTACTCCTCCGTCCCCCGTCCCGCCCGACGGGCAAAGGCCAATCCCACGCTGAGGATTGTGACTCCGTACAACGCCAGAACCCACCAGTCGAGCGCCGAGAGCTGCATTAGTGTTCCATACCGATCACAAGTCCCATCCGGCGCGTGCGAGCATCCAGAGGTTGATGACCACGACGACCAGCGCCGTGAGATAGAACGTTGAGGGCGTCACCCTCTCGGGTGCCGCGAAAAAGGCTCCTCCGATCAACGAAGGCGTGCGCGCGGCATTCAACGCCCATAGGATCCGAGCGAACCAGACGTTACGCCAATGGTAGAGGCCGACAAATCCGAACGCCGCCACTGCGCCGCCGCCGATGAGCCACACCACGGGCGGGCCAAAGCGTGCGGGCAGGGCGCCCGCCCCGAGCATCGCGTATACCGCCGCCTCATAGAGGATGGCTATGTGCAGGTAGACGAAGCCCGCTTGTCGGAACTTCGCCACACGTTCCAGAGGCCAATCTTGCCCCATCAATGTGCCTCGAAAGCAGTCTACTCGCCCTCTTCGGCGGTCAACGCCACCAAAGAGCCGGGGAGTACCCTCGGGATTCTACCAGTTCTGGGTGCAGTCGGATACTGCTCGTACTTGACAAGAGCGGATCCCTGATCCGGTATAGGATACGTAGTTGGACATCACATCCGAGGGTGGAGGCCCCCCATGTCTTGCCGTCACTTCTTAACGCTTACTCTAGTCCTTGCCTTGGGCCCCGTCGTCTCCGCTTGTTCTTCGTCAGGAAATGTGGGCGGGGCAGAACTTAGCCAGACGGAGGCCGCGACCTCGACCGGGGGGACTTCGACCCTCATGGTCAGGGCCCAGTTCGAGAACTACGCTGGCCGAACCGCTCTGGAGGCCGTCCAGCAGTTCAACCGCCGCTGGCTACGCGTCGATAGAAGCGGCAGCGGCGCTTATGCGCGAGTCATCGTCGATGGAGCCCGTGGTGACCAAAATCTAGGCGGCGAATTCCGTGAGCTCGACCGATTGCGTGCTGTTGACGTGGAATCCATGCGTTTCCTCGCGCCCAACGACGCCAACCGCAAGTACGGCGCTAGCTATGGTGGTGGGATGATCGAAGTGACGTTGGTGGGCCGTTGAAGAAACCATAGCCGCGGACTTGCCGATCGAGTCTCGGGGGCACTTTTGGGTGTAGTCCGTGAACGTTAAATTCTACGCCACTAGACGTACTATTCAGCATCCGCCGGGATGGTGGAATTGGTAGACGCACCGGACTCAAAATCCGGCGGGCTTAGGCCCTTGCGGGTTCGAGTCCCGCTCCCGGCACTCCCTTTTCGCGGTTTTTCACGTTGGTACGATGCCGGATCCGTGATTAATCCTGCCACGTGCCTTATCCGCCACGCGGCTTTCCCGCACGTGCTCGGGGTTGACGGTGCTTCCGCGCGCACTTCATCAGCGCCCCGGAATCCCTTAAATTAAGCTCTGTCTAGGTTCGGGAGCACGTCCGTTTCAGACCCTGTCCGATCTCGGATTTGAGGCGTGCACGGGCGGTGTGGGTTAACGGAGAGGAAATGACTGAAAACGGGAGTGGGGGGAAGGATAGCCTGACGATTCGGGACAACCGGACTGGGCGCGAGTACGAGGTCGACATCCACGAGGGTGATGTCATCCGCGCCATGGATCTCCGGCAGATCAAGGTCGACGACGGCGATTTCGGAATGATGTCGTACGATCCCGGGTTCAAGAACACGGCTTCGACCCGCAGTACGATCACCTACATCGATGGGGGGAAAGGGATTCTTCGGTACCGCGGATATCCGATCGAGCAGCTTGCGGAACGCAGCACCTTCCTCGAGGTCGCGTATCTACTCCTGAACGGAGAACTGCCGACCCAGTCCGAACTGGACGAATTCGTGCACGAGATCACGTACCATACGTACGTACACGAGAATATCCGCACGGTCATGAACGGCTTCCGGTACGACGCGCACGCCATGAGCATGTTGATCAGCAGCGTAGCCGCACTCGGAACATTCTACCCCGAAGCGCGTGATGTGCATGACGCGGAAAACCGGCGGCTCCAAATCCACCGACTTGTGGCGAAGATGCCGACGCTGGCGGCGTTCACGTACCGACATCATCAGGGCCTCCCACCCGCGTATCCCGCGAACGAGCTTTCGTACGCGGCCAACTTTCTCAACATGCTGTTCCGCATCGGGGGGGATAAGTATAAGGTGAATCCGGCCGTGGAGCGTGCGCTGGACATACTGTTCATCCTCCATGCGGACCACGAGCAGAACTGCTCGACCACGGCGATGCGCGTCATCGGGAGCAGCGAGGCAGGCCCCTACCCCGCTCTCTCCGGAGCGATGGGGGCACTCTTCGGGCCGCTCCATGGGGGTGCCAACGAGGCGGTCTTGAGGATGCTCCAAAGGATCGGAACGATGGACAACATTCCTACGTTCATCGAGGGGGTGAAGCGCAAGGAGGAACGTCTGATGGGCTTCGGGCATCGGGTCTATAAGGCATATGATCCCCGCGCGAGCATCATCAAGAAGGCTGCCGACGAGGTTTTCGAGGTCACGGGCCGAAACCCTCTTCTCGACATCGCTCTTGAGTTGGAGAAGATCGCACTCCAGGACGACTTCTTCGTCTCCCGAAACTTGTATCCGAACGTCGATTTTTACTCGGGCCTCATCTACGAGGCGCTGCAGTTTCCGGTGGAGATGTTCCCCGTGCTCTTCGCGATTCCGAGGAGCGTGGGGTGGTTGGCGCAGTGGGATGAACTCATGGAAGACCCTGAGCTGAGTATCGCCCGCCCCAGGCAGATCTTCATGGGGAGCGCTGAGCGCGACTTCGTCCCCATGGAGAAACGGTAGGCTGAGCCACCCGCTGAGCCACCCCCGCGCCAGGACGCCCGTATGACCGTCGTGCCCATCGATGTCGTCCACCTCGGTCTTCGTGGGGTGATCGCGTCTTATTGGATCGACGGTCCCGAGCCGGCGATCGTAGACCCGGGCCCTTCCACGTCGCTCGACGGCCTCGAGGACGGCTTGGCTCAACTGGGCGTGGGACTCCCCGACATCAGCCATGTCCTGCTCACGCATGTACACCTCGATCATGCGGGTGGGACCGGCCACCTGGTTTCCCGCTTTCCTCATCTCCAAGTACATGTTCACGCCGATGGCGCGCCCCATATGGCCGACCCCGAGCGCCTCGTGGCCAGTACACGCAGGACGTTCGGCGAGGCACACGACCGCCTCTGGGGAGACGTCATGCCGGTCCCGGCAGAGCGTATTCAACCTTGGGAGCCGGCGGAACGTGTACCAGCTTCCAAGCCCGTTCCTGGGGTCCGAGCCTTCGCCACGCCGGGGCACATTTCGCATCATGTTTCCTACCTGGCCGAGGCCGACGGGATCTTCGTGGCGGGAGATACTTTAGGGGTGATCCTCGCGCCGGGCGCGCCGAGCTATCCGCCGACCCCGCCCCCTTCCGTTGATGTACCAGCTTGGTTGGAGACTCTCCACGCCCTTGAGTCGGTTGACCCTGACGCATTTGGCGTCTCCCATTTCGGTATACACGACGATTTTACGGGCCGCCTGTCCGAAATGCGGGAGCGGCTGTCGGCGCTCCGTGACAGAGTCGAAGCGGCCCTGGCGTCGGGGGATGACTCCGATCGAGACGTATACGAGGGTGAAATCCGGGAGGCGATATCAGCGTTTCGGCCGAGGGACGAGGTAGACGGGTACTTCAACGCCTTCAGCGCCGCCGTCGATTGGGATGGGATGCGGCTCCACCTCGAGCGGGCTGCCCGCGCGTAGTCGAAGGTGGGGGTTGCGAACCGAGAAAAACGGAATAATCTGAGAAGATGGTGCGAATAACGTGCGCCCTTCGGCGGAGGATGGAAGAGATAAGGCGGGGAGGCCCATGATGGGACAACTCCGCTCCATAAGCCCCGTCCTGCTCGTTTTCGTCGCTGTGTTTCTTGCCAATCTCGCCAGCGGCGATCCCACCGGTCCGGAGAGCCCGCCGGCCGACGTCACGATATCCCCGCGAGGCCTGACGCCGGCAGAGACGCAGGAGCTCCGGGCGGGCAACGAGTTCGGCTTGAAACTGCTTCGGTGGCTGTATGCGGACCGCGAGGATAAAGCAGCCAACCTCTTCATCTCACCGCTCAGTGCGTCCATGTCGCTGGGGATGATGCTTAATGGTGCGGGTGGTGAGACCTTCCAGGCCATGGGGAAAACGCTTGGACTGACCGGCCTCTCGGTGTCCGGGACCAACGCGGCGTACAAGGCCCTGGTGGAGCTGCTGGTGCACCTGGATCCCAGCGTCGAGTTCCGGGTGGCCAACCAATCGTGGCTCGAGGAGGGCTTTCGGATCCGGAGTGACTACCGGGACCGGCTGGTGGAGGCCTTCGACACGGGGATTGAGACCGTGCACTTCGAGGAGGCCGACATGGCCGGTGCGATCAACCGTTGGGTGGGTGAGAGCACGGACGAGAGAATTACGGACATGGTCACGCCGGAGGAGTTCACCGGTTTGGTCGCTCTACTGGTCAACACAGTCTACTTCAAGGGGGAATGGGCCCACCCGTTCAACCCCGCTAACACGCAGATGGTAGAGTTCCGGCGGGCCGATGGCTCCACGGTGAACGTGCCGTTGATGGGTCAGGAACTGGACGCACAGGTGGGCGGGGGTGAGGGCTTCGGTGAGGACTTCGTGGTGATCGACCTCCCCTACGGGGGGGGGGCGTTCTCGATGATGGTGGTGGTTCCCGTCGGTGACGCCACACTGGCCGAGCTCGTAGAAGGGATGGATGTGGAACGGTGGCGGGAGATCGTGGATGCGCTACGCGGCGAGGCACGAACGGAAGTTCGGCTGCCCCGCTTCGAGCTTACCTACGAAAAAGTACTCAATGACGTCCTGCGGTCGTTGGGCATGGAGGTGGCTTTCGATCGGTCGAGGGCGGACTTCGGTTGGATGTTGGCGGACGCGGACGCGGCGCGCAGGGTCAGGCCCCACATCGGCTTCGTGAAACAGAAGAGCTTCCTGAAAGTAGACGAGGAGGGGACGGAGACCGCCGCCGCTACGGGCACGGCTTATGCCACCGTAGAGACTCCCATCATCCGGGCCGACCGGCCGTTTCTGTTCGCCATCCGTGAACGGACGTATGACACGATCCTCTTCGTAGGAACCGTGACGGACCCGTCCCGTTGAGGCTAGTCCCCTAGGCTCTGGTCCTGACAGCATGCGGCTCGGTCCAGCAGCCCGAGACTACTACTCCGTAGACGACCCGGGCAGCCTGAGTCCCGAGGGGTATTCGGCCATCGTCAGCTATCTGCTGAGGGAAAACGGTTACCCGGCGGGCGAAGAGGAGCTGGTGTCCGACGTATCTGTCCTTCGAGACATACGCGTCGAGGTCGGTGATCGGTAGTTTCGTCACCCGAAATTCTTGATCCCCGGTGGAGATTGCCTGAGGGCCGTCAGGTAACGGAAGGGAGCGTGAGGGCTGCGCTCCTGCCCGGCCCACGATTCGAGGGTCCCCGGCAGTGCAGGATGGAGAACCTCCGCCGGCTCCCCTCCCGGCTGCTCCGCTTCACGGACCCGAATCGCCTTCACAGTATGGGCAAACACATTCATGGTCAGCCCATCCTTTTGGAGGCGTCCACGAACCACGAGGAATGGTTCCATCCGCACCGTCGTCCGGCACTTTTCGTAGATCTTGGACTTAACAATCACGTTTATGGGACCGGACTCATCTTCCATCAGTACAAACACATACCCTTTCGCAGTGTGAGGACGTTGACGGGCCACTACAATGCCGGCCACCGTCACCGTGGAGTGATTGGGAAAGTCCGAAAAACGATCTCCGGTCACGGTTTCGGGGGGGAGTTTGTCCCGCAGTAGGGAGAGGGGATGGAGATCCGTGGAGAAGCGGAGCATGCGGTACTCCGCCACTATCCGCTCCGAGTCATCGAGGTCGGGAAATCTGATCCGAGCGTACGGGTCCTCCAATCCGAGTTCGGTCTGGGGATGGTCGTCCCGGCCACCGCTCCGCTCAGAGTCTTCTTCGGGGCCCAGCCAGAGTCCCGCCTGCCACAGCAGCTCTCTCCTGGTCATGCCAAAGTTCTCGAATCCACCCACCCAGATCAGGTTCTCGACCGCGGGCCTCTTCAGGGAGGCAGGTGTTCTCCGGAGGAAATCCGAGAGGGAGACGAAGTGCCCATGCCGCTCTCGCTCCTCCACCACTCGCTCGGCGATCTCGGCTCCCCAGCCCCGGATGAACCCCAGGCCGATCCGAATGTCGGACTCCTCGGGTGTACACTTCACCCGGCTTTGGTTGATGTTGGGCAGGCGGGTTCCGATACCCCGACGTCGGGCGTCCCGGCCCAGGGCATCCAGAGAGTAGAAGCCCATCGGTTGGTTGTTGAAGAGTGCCACGTAGAATTCGGTACCGTGGTAGTAACGCAACCAGACGGATTGATAGGCCAGTAGGCCGAAGGCGACGGCGTGAGACTTCGGGAACCCGAACTCGCTGAAGGCGGTCACTTGCTGAAAGACCTTCTGGGCCGTGGTTTCGTCGACGCCGCGCTCCCGCGCGCCATCGCGGAACGCCTCCCAGTGGACGTCCATGGCCTCCTTCGAACGTTTTCGACTCATGGCGCGCCTGAGGCTCTCCGCTTGGCCGTCCGAAAATCCTGCGAGGGCCTGGCACACCTGGAGCACCTGATCCTGGAAGATGATGACACCCAGTGTCTCTCCCAGAGCCTCTTCGAGGAGGGGATGGTCGTATGGGACCCGGAAGTTCGGATCCTCACGGAGGAGCTCGCGCCGGCGCACGTATGGGTTGACCGCACCCCCCACGATGGGGCCGGGACGCACGATGGCCACCTGGACCGCCAGGTCCTCCAGATTTCGGGGCTGGACGCGCCGAAGCATCTGGATCTGGGCGCGGCTCTCCACTTGGAACGTACCGATGGTGTCACCCGTGCAGATGTGCTCGTAGAGTGCCTCATCGGCAAAGTTGATGCGGGAGAGGTCGGGCGCCCGGCCGTGTCGCTCCGAGATCAGGTCCACGGCCTCTTCCACGAGTGAGAGCATGCCCAGTGCGAGAAAATCGATCTTGATGAATCCCGCGTCGTCGCAGGAGTCCTTGTCCCACTGGCACAACACCCGGCCCTCCCAGGCCGCGGGCTCCAGGGGCACGATTTCCACTAACGGACGGCTCGAGATGATCATCCCACCCGGATGCTGGGAGATGTGACGGGGAAGGCCCTTGATGTCGTCGGCCAACTCGCAGAGCGCTCGCCACAGGGGTGAACCGGCTTTCTCACGGAACTCGGGCAGACGTTCGAGCTCCGCAAGCAGGCCTCCGCCCGAGTGCCGGTCCGCCAGCTTGGAGAGTTTCTCCAAATCTCCCATCGGGAGGTCGAGGGCCTTCCCGATTTCACGGAGCGTCGACTTCTGACGGTACGTGGGAAACGTGCACACGAGCCCCGCATGCTCGCTTCCGTATCGTTTGTAGACCCGGAGGATCAATTCTTCCCGGATATCCCGTGGAAAGTCGAGGTCGATATCCGGGACGCTTCGCATGGCTTCGTTCAGGAAGCGGCCTAGGAAGAGGTTCGTTTTGACAGGATCGACGTGGGAGAGGCCGATCAGGTAGCATATGATCGACGACACCGAGGAGCCCCGCCCCCGCCCCGGAGGTAGGCCGGCGTGGGCCCTGGGGGAGCCGCCCCGGATTTCGGCGGCCACGTCCCGGGCCAGCTCCATGATGTCCCGGTAAACCAGGAAAAATCCCGATAGACCGTGACAGTTCACCAGCTCGAGTTCCTGGTGGAGGCGGTCGCGAGCTTCGTTTTCCAGTTTGGAGCCCCGGTAACGCTCGTCCAGCTCTGCGAGACAGACGGCGGTCAGCGTCTCGATCGCCCCACCCCGGTCGCTCCCGTCGAAATCCGGAAACGTGTAGCCCAGGTCTTTGGTCAAATCGAAAGCGGCGCACCGCTCGGAGATCTCCAGGGTGTGGGCTACTGCATCCGGGCGGCTCCGGAAGCGATGGGCCATTTCCTCGGGCCCAGCCAAGTAAAATCGTGCGTTGGCACGGCGTTGCTCATGCGAGCCGTTCAGCGTTGTCCGATTCCGGATGGCCACCATAACGTCTTGAAGCCGATGCCGTTCGGGGCGGTGATAGTGGACGTTTCCCGTAGCCACCACAGGGATTCCGAGCCGGTCTGCGAGTCGGCCGAGGGAACGTTTTCTGTAGCCGTCCCCCTTCTGCTCGTTGTCATGGAGTTCGACGAAGAGCCCCCGGGGGCCGAAGGCGGCGTGGAGACGCCGGGCGAGGAACTCGGCAGTGGCTACGCTGTCTTCCAGCGCCCTCGACAACGGGCCTCGACGGCACCCGGTGAGGGAAACGAGGCCCTCAGTGCGTGCGAAGAGGGACGAAAGGAGAAGGGTGGGCCGGCCGCGTTCACTCTGGTGATGCGCCTCGCTCAGCAAGCGGCAAAGGTTGGCGTAACCGGTTGGTGTTTCGGCCAGAAGGGTCATGTGGCAGCCACGGGCCAGCGGGTCGCCATCAGGATCGTCGAGCGAGCCGCTGCTCAATCCGTCCAAGCCTTCCGGGATCCCCGCAATATCCAGAGCCACCGTGACTTCGGCGCCAGTGATGGGCTGAAGTCCTTCAGCGCGGGCCGCCTGGGCGAATTCCATGGATCCGTACAAGCCGTTGTGATCCGTGAGTGCCATCGCTGGATAGCCCAATTCGAGGGCCTGAATGACCAGCTCTTCCGGATGCGAAGCGCCATCGAGGAAGGAGAATCCGGAATGGCAGTGCAGTTCGATGTAGGGAGGTATAGGCATTATTTCGGTGTTTGTTCGGGTTTACTCGAATCATAGAACACAAATCGGTGGAGTGCTAGTTTTCTCCCCATGGAAATCGGCATCTACACCTTCGCCGAGACGTCCTTCGATCCTAGGACTGGGTGCCAGCTCGACGTGGGCCGCTGACTGCAGGACCTCAATGATTTCACGAGGACAGGGACCCTTGGAACTCTCCATCGACTCCAAGAGCGGCGTTCCCTTACCGGGGAATCATCGAGCAGGTCAAGTACGGAATCGGTTGGCTGTTCTTCACCTTGAGTGGTTCCTTCAATAGTTTCCTTGTCACGGGGACACACGGGATTGGGGGCCTACGAACTGATGTGCTGCATTAAGGTGCTTACATGGATATCAGTGTTGGGGACCGAGTGAGCCGGGGCGGGCTTCGAGTCCGCGGCCAGTTTCGGGTCGGCCCTGGCCTTTGGATCTGGCTGGCCCTACTTAGCGGCTTCGTTGCGCCCCTCTCTGTGCATGCACAGAGCGCTCGCGACATCATGGACCTTGTCGATCAGCTCATGAGGGGAGAGTCGAGCATTGCCCGAATCACGATGGACATCCAAACCGAAAACTGGGACCGGTCTCTTACGCTGCGTGCCTGGTCCCTCGGCACCGACCACTCACTCATCCGGATCGAAACACCGCAGCGAGAGGCCGGAACGGCTACGCTCATGGCCAACCAGGAGGTCTGGAACTACCTCCCTCGTGTAGACCGCACCATCAAGGTGCCGTCTTCGATGATGGCGGGCTCGTGGATGGGATCACACGTCACGAATGACGATCTCGTGAAGGAGAGCCGGTTGGTGGACGACTACGAGATCGAAATCGACTTCGAGGGTGAACGGGAGGGAACGGAGGTGTGGGAGTTCCTTCTCACGCCGTTGCCCGAAGCTCCGGTGGTTTGGGGGAAGATACGGTACGCGGTGCGGAAGCAAGACTTCATGCCGTTGTGGGCCCGATACTACGACGAGTCGGACGAAATTGTCCGGACCATGACCTTCAGCGATTTCCGCCTCATGGGTTCGCGGCTGGTCCCGGCCGTCATGACGATGCAGCCCGCGGACAAGCCGGAGGAGACCACCGTGATACGGTATCACGAGCTCGACTTCGACGTCGACCTCGACGAGGACGATTTCTCACTCCGGAATCTGCGCCGCGAAGGTAGATGAAGTCGCACCGCGACGATCGGTGGATCTGGTGGCGCCTTGCCTGGCGCAACCTTTGGCGGAACCGGAGACGTACTTTCATCACGGCCTCTGCCCTCGCCTTCGGCTACCTGGCCGCCGTGACCATAATCGGGATCTGGCGCGGCATGCTCTCAGAGATGATCGCATCAGGCACCGATCTGGTCACGGGCCAGCTACAGATTCACGCTCCCGACTATTATCCCGAACGGAGCATGTATACCACGCTGGGCGGCCGGGAGGGCATCGACGTGGACGAGCTCGTCCGACTCACCCGGGAGACTCCTGGCATCGTGGCGGCCTCCCCTCGGGTCCACGGGGGGGGGCTCGTCAGCTCCGGTAGCGAGACCGTGGCCGGTTTGTTCATGGGCGTGGATCCCGATCACGAAGTGGAGGTAACGCGCCTCCTCGAGTCGCCGGCCGAGGGTCGCGCTCCGCGAGCGGGTGAGAGAGAGATCCTCATCGGAAGGGGCATGGCCGACCGCCTCGGTGTTGAGGTCGGTGACGAAGTCGTCCTGGTAGCTCCCGCCAGCGACGGCTCACTCGGGAACGACCTGTACCGAGTGAGCGGCATGTTCGCCACCGGGATGGTGGCCCTCGACGGATCACTCGGCATCCTTCCCATCGGTTCCCTTCAGGAACTGATGGCCATGCCGGAAGAGTGGATTCATGAGGTCGCTGCCACCGTAGAGGACCCATTCTCCGCTCCGGCTGTGGGAGACTCCTTGGCGGTGGCGCTCGACGCTCGTGGCCTCGGCTATCCGGTGCAGCCACGGCCCTGGACCGTTTTTCAAGCGCAGCTGGCGGAGTACGCCAGCCTCGCGGGCGCGGTCAACTTCATCATCGTGGGCATCATATTTATCATGGCGGTCTTCGGCGTTGCCAACACCATGCTGCTCGGGACGTTCGAGCGCCGCCGCGAGTTCGCCGTCGTGCGAGCCCTGGGCACGCAGCCTGGTATGGTGGCGCTCACGGTCGTGTACGAAGGGCTCATTCTGGGGGTCGTGGCACTAGCCGTGGGCGTCTTGATTTCCGTACCCGTCCTGTATTGGTTGCACAACTACCCGCCCGATCTATCCAAGGCGTTCGGCGACATCACCATGCTGGGCTCCGTCTGGCGCCCCGTCCTTCGTGCCGAGTACAGCGTGGATGGGCCAGTGGTGAGCGCGGTGGCCCTACTCATCACGTCGATTCTGTCGGCCCTCTACCCAGCGTACCGGGCGGTGAAAATTCTGCCGGCCGACGCGCTCGCCGACCTATGAGGAGAATCCCCACGCTCCTCCGACTGGCCGCCCGGGGTGTGCGGCGGGAGGCGAGGAGAAGCCTGCTTACCGCCTCGGCCATGGCGTTGGGTCTGGCGTTACTCATGTTCACCCGCTCGTTGGCCGATGGGGGCCACGAGGATTGGATCGACGCAGGCGTACGGATGGGTGCGGGGCACGTTCTTGTCCAAGCACCGGGTTACAGGGAGAGTCAAAGCCTGGACGACCGGCTGTCGGGAAATCAGGCAGGCGCTGCGCTGGCGGCTTTGGCCGTGTTGGAGGGGCCCTTGGCGCCCCTGGCCACGACGGTGCGTCTTTCGACCAACGGGCTCGCCAGCTCAGCGTCCTCGGCGCTCCCCGTGGTGATTGACGGTGTGGACCCCAAGACCGAGGCCGGCTTCTCCCAGGCGGCGGAGCGAATCACGGAGGGTCGATACCTCGAACCCGGTGATCGACTAGCGGCGTACGTGGGTCAGGGCTTGGTCGAGCGCCTCGGCCTTTCGCTCGGGTCGCGATTCGTGCTCACGGCTCAGGCGACGGACGGCGAGATTCAGGGGCAACTCGTCCGCGTAGTCGGGGTCTTCCGCACCGGCCTACCCGAAGTGGACGAAGGTTTGGTTCATATCCCCATTTCCATTGCGCGGTCTTGGCTGGGGGCGGGCGATGCCGCGACCACGGTCGGGGCGCTCCTGCCTGTCAGTGCGGTAGCCGCCGAGGTTGCGGAGGCAGTCCGGTTCGATATGGGGACGGACGACGTTCGGGTGTTGGGCTGGCGAGAGGCATATCCGGAGCTCGACGCGGCGTTGCGAATCGACGACTATGGCGACTACGTCTTCCACGGAATCCTGTTTGCGATCGTGGCGCTGGCTGTGCTCAATACGGTGCTCATGGCCGTGCTTCACCGGAAGCGAGAGTTCGGCGTGCTTCAGGCTCTGGGCCTCACGCCTGCCGAGACCGGTCTCGTAGTGTTCACCGAGGGATTCTTGCTCACGGCGCTCGCGGGCGTGGTCGGCATGATCGCCGGGGCCACATTGACCTGGGTCTTCTTCCGTAACGGTCTGGATTTCTCCTTTTTCATAAGTGAGGAAATGACCTTCGCAGGAATCGTCATCGATCCCGTAATCGTTCCTGAGTTTCGCATGGTGCAGGTAATGCAGAGCTTCTTGTCCATCGCCGTCGTGGGAACGGTGGCGTCCATTTATCCCGCCTATCACGCTACCAAGATCGACGTCGGGGAGGCACTGAAATTCGAATGAGTACTGAGACCCTCACTGATATCGCTGTACGGACCGAGGATGTTTGGAAGATTTACGCCCAGGAGCCGGAGGACGTAGAGGCGGTCCGCGGCGTGTCCATGGAGATCCATGAGGGAGACTTCATGACCATGGCGGGCCCGTCTGGCTCTGGAAAGACCACCCTGCTCAATATGCTGGGAGGGCTGACGCGCCCGACGCGCGGGCGGATCTGGGTGCGTGACCTGGAGATCACGGCTCTCTCCAACAAGGAGCTGGCTCGCCTCCGCCTCGAGAGCATCGGCTTCGTATTCCAAGCCTTCAACCTTCTGCCCGTGCTCTCGGCTCTCGAGAACGCCGAGTTCTCGCTGGTCCTGCGGGGCATGCCGCCCGAGGAGCGTCACCGACGGGTGCGGGAGCTCTTCGACGAGATCGGGCTCGAGGGCCTGGAGGACCGAAAGCCCGGGAAGCTCTCGGGGGGCCAACAGCAGCGTGTGGCCGTCGCACGAGCCGTGGTCGGCCAGCCCACGCTCGTCCTCGCGGACGAGCCCACGGCCAACCTCGATTCACATAGCAGCGCCGCGCTTCTGGACATCATGGAGCGTCTCAACCGGGAGCACGGTACGACCTTCCTGTTCTCGACTCACGACCCTCGTGTAGTGGAACGGGCCCGCCGACGGGTAAGTCTCGTGGACGGGCAGATCGAATCGGACGAAAGATAATGATCGCGCTCGCACTCGCCCCCTCTTCGAGCCGGCGCCGGGAGGGGTAACATATTGCGGGTCCTGATCACGTCGGTGATTTGTGTTGCTCTCGGTGCCGCGGACCTACCTGGTCAGCTCCTCGATTTTTCGGCCTATTATTTCAACGCGGCGAGCGCCGCAGGTAGTAGTCCAGTCCGAGACGCTTCTGTTTCGGACTTTCAGCGCATTCGCCTCATGTGGGCGCCCGACATCGGGCCCTTGTCCTTCGACATCGCTTATGAACAAGCGCTCACGTTGAGTAGCACGGGCGAGCTCGGCAGGAGTTCGGCGTTTCTCGCGCCGCAAGCCCGTGTCAATTGGTGGACGTTGGAATGGATGTTGGACGAGGGCGACCACTTTTCGTGGCGGCATCGATTCGACCGTCTCAGCTTCACGCTACCGCTGGGTGGGGCGACGGAAATCACCGTGGGCCGTCAAGTCATTTCATGGGCGAGCACCCTCATTTTCACCCCGGCCGATCCTTTCACTCCGTTCGAGCCTGCGGATCCGTTTCGAGAGTATCGTGCCGGCGTGGATGCCTTTCGGTTCCAGGCCTATCCCGGTGCCTTCAGTGAGATCGACATCGTGGTGAGGCCCGTCACGACGCTCGACGGCGACCAGATCACGGCGCTGGCCCGCGGGAAGACGAACTGGCGTGGTTGGAACCTCGGCGCCTGGGGTGGAGTCCTGTACGACGAGCCGGCTGCCGCCATAGACGCGGTCGGGGCGTTCGGGCCGTGGGCCGTTCGTAGCGAGGTCTCGATCCGCTCCGAAGCGGATGACGTAACCATAAGAGGCACGGTCGGCATCGACCGACGGTTTTCGGTCGGTCGGCGGGATCTCTACGTGATCGCGGAATATCAGCACGACGGATTTGGGGCCGCGAGTTCCGGCCAGCTCTTCGACGTCGTCCAGTCGGATCCGTTCCAGCGGGGAGAGCTTCAGGTTCTCAGCCGGGACGTGGCAGCCCTCCAGGCCTCCTACCAAATCCATCCGCTCTGGGGAATCGACCTCCTGACCCTCACAAGCTTGGTGGACGGGAGCTTCCTTCTGTCTGGGGGTGCGACTTGGTCGGTCGGATCCAATTCGACGCTTCGCGGCGGGTTCTTTCTTGGCTTCGGGGACGACACGATCGATCCCGAAACGGGCGTGCTCGGGTCCGAGTTCGGCGCCCAGCCGAACGTCGGGTACGTTTCGCTTGCGCACTTCTTTTGATGGGTGGGACTAGAGACCCACGGCTTCTCTAGCGCCGGTCTCGGCTTCCTCGAGCCCTGCGCGGATGACATCCGAACCGAATCCGCGACGGCTCAAGAACGCGTGGAGGCGCCGCCGGGCTCGCTCACGTTCCGCCGAGCCGTCCGTGCCGGCCAGGCTCTCGATAAGGGTCGAGCCTTGACGGGCAAGCCAACCCCGAGCAGCCGCACGAGCCAGGTCCTGCTCCGACGTTTCTTCGTTGTTGAAGGCCTGGTCAATGGCTTGTTCCGCTACCTCGGCGGTCACGCCCTTCTCGCGCAGCTCCTGGCTCAAACGGAAGCGTCCGCGCGGCCGGAGGCGGATCCGGCTGCGCACAAAAGCCGAAGCGAAGTTGTGGTCATCGATGAGCCCTTGTTCCTCGAGGTGGCGGAGGCACCATTCCACCGACGCGTGCGGGAAGCCTTTGGAGCGGAGGCGGACACGAAGCTCCTGCTCGGCCCTCGGTCTGTACGAGAGAAGGTGAAGGGCTGCCTGGCGAGTCCGCCACTTGGTATCGTCTTCCTGGAGCTGCGCGAGATCCTTCGCGGTCAAGGAGTCTCCGACGTGTATGCCCGAGCGCTCAGCGACGTCCAGGGCGATCTCGAGAGGTTCTATATCCTCCAGGTCCTGCAGTCCGTCCAGATGCACGAGGACTCGGTTCTTCTTGCGCGGCATGAGTTGGATGCGGAGGATTTTCATTGCCCGTACCACCTTCCGGCCACGAGGTCCCGAAAGAGGACGACCGGTCGTCCGTTTTCCAGAACCAGGGCGTAGTACTCTCTGGAAATCGGATCGCGCCACCACTCATCGTCGATCCTCCATCGTTCTCGAACCGCCACAACCCGGAGTCGTTTTCCTTTTTGATGAAGTTCGGTCGGCAAACCTTCGTCGTCGGTGCGAACTCGAACCGGGGAAGGAGATTTCAAGGGCCGTAGCCTCTGCGGCTGGAGCCTACTATTGCGCCCGTGTCCGACGTGGTTGGCTGGTGGAGTGCTGGTATTCATGAGAATCGGGTTCGGGATATACCGAAAATAAACCGAAACTCGGGGCGATGCAATTCCGAGTGGGGACTCGCTAAAACTCGGATTCGGTTTGGCGGAGAAGGTCCCTGGTCCGGTATCTTTCACGCATCGAGGAATACTCGAAGAGCAGCGCATTGGGGTCCGACCACAGTCCCTTCTGCAGATCCAGAACTGGCTCCTGCGCCGGGAAAATTCCTGGGTCGAGAATGAAGGCGGGTTCGTCGGAAAGGGGGCTCGAGACGCCGGGCGCCAGGTCCACCTGGACCGAAGTGCGTGTGAACTTGGGAGCCCAAGCGACGATCGCGATGACGACGGCCAGACCCACAGCGGTGAGCACTGAAACAGCCGAAGCTCCGGTGGCCCGGGCGAGCATATTCTCGTCTTCGAGGTGGAACAAGCGGTGTTCCAAGGTGGGCCGGAAGCTTTCAGACAACTCGACTCGGGGTAATGTTTTCAGCAGTGCGGCCCCGCTCGCGACAGCCCGTCCGTAGCGCGCGCACTTCTCACACCCTTCGAGGTGCACCTCCGCTTGCCGCCGAAGCGGTGATTGCGGTGGCGCATCACAGAAGTCGGAAAACCGACTCAGAAATTCCGAACATTCCACGCGTGACGTCACTCCCGTCCGTGTTACTTGCCCCCACCCCTGTGTGGGCGAATTCGAGTATTACGTGGTTCGGCCGGCCGGTGTTCCCACGGTCGCGGATTATGGCGAACGACCATAAGAAGGCTTGGAGGTTCCCGAGCACGTAGGCCGTCGCGATCCGATGAGCTATAACGCCTTCGTCACGGATCGAAATTCAGCAACGCGTGTCGTCGCTCCGGGATCCTGGACCAAGGATCGATCTCCACGACGCGGTAAAGCGGAGAGAACCCCAGCTTCAGCTTCAACTCCGTCACGGCCTCTCGAAGCGAGGTGGGGACGGCTCCCTCGGATAGCTCCCGTCCGTTCTCCTCTCTGCCGCCAGGGTTCGCTTGACCGAAGAGGTCGTTCTGAGACGTTGCGGGACCGAACTGGAAGAATTCCACCATGAGGGCCTCGACCGCTCGAAGGGGAGGGGCCAGGGCCATCCGAGTTCGGATGGTGAAGGCGATTCGGTCTCGCTGGGACGTGGGCTCTCGAAGGATCGTCTCCAGGGCCCACGAGCCCTCATTCTCAAGACGTGCCCCGAGGCGCACCCCCTGTATGCTCCGGCCTTTACGCTCCAGACGGGCCAGCGCCCGTTCCAGGAGCCGGTCGAGCGCACGGTGGAGCGTGTCCACCTGGCCCACGGGGGTGTGGAATTCCATGGAGGCACGGATCGGTTGGGGGCGGTAGTACGGCTGGACGGGGTCGATGCGCTCACCCATGACCCACGCCCGGGCTTTCTGCCCGTCGGGGCCGAACTGTCCGACAAGGGCATGATTCGGAAAGCGAATCAAATCGCCCAGGGTCTCGATGCCGAGTCGCTCGAGTCGCTCGGTCATGACCGCATCCACCGGGAGTACGGAGACAGGACACGGGCTCAGGAATTCCGGCAATTCCTGGTCCGGAACGATCACGGCCCGGCCCGGCCCCGCTCCGGCTGCGGCCACCCAGGCTCCGAATTTTCCGGGAGCCCATCCGATTCTCGTGGCGGCCACCAACGGGCTAGGGAAAATCTTCAGGAGTGTGTGCAGAACTCTCTCCACCTGATGCGATGGTGAGCCGTACAGCCGGCCGAGTCCATCCATGCCGACGAAGATCCGCCCACGGCCGGCGGGTTCCACGATGGGACTCAGGCCCGACAGAGTTTCCAGAAGCTCTTCCTGCGTAGCGTCGTAGTGGGCCGGGTCGGGCTCCAGAAGGGTGAGGGAAGGGCAGAGAGCGATGGCCTGCGAGATGAGTTGCCCCGGTCGTACGCCTGCGATCGAAGCACGCTCGGAGGCCTGCCATATGGTTCTCCGGGTGTTCTCCCCCGGGGAGAGAAGAGCCACGGACGTGCTGTCCAACTCCGGGGTTCGAACCAGTTCCAGCCGAAGCTCGAATGTGGGTAGCCAGGCACACAGAGCTTGGCGGCTTCCATGCTGGGTGGTGGTGGTGCCCCTGTGTTCCCACCCACGAACGGTGGGGTGGGTGGGAACACCATATATGCGTGAACGGGGCTTCGACATGGTCGGATGGGCCATCGAATGAAGCGGGGACGAATACCGAATAAAAACCGAAAGTCGAAGATAGAACTAGAAACCCGAAGGGGCAAGCAGATCACGGTTTTGGCACCGAGCGGATGCTCGATCACCCCGGCTGGGTTCTGCCTACGACGACTCTCTACCACCCCCCCCAATCAGCTTGTTCAACACGATCACCGGCACCAGCCCGACGACGATGATAAGCAGCGCCGGCACCGCAGACTGGGCCAGCTGTTCGTCTGTCGCGAGTTGAAACGTGCGCGTCGCCAGCGTGTCGAAGTTGAAGGGGCGGAGAATCAGTGTGAGGGGAAGCTCCTTGAGAACGTCGACGAAGACGAGCAGCCCCGCACTGATCAGGGTGCCGCGGAGCAGGGGTAGATCGACCTTCCACAGCGTTTTCAACGGGGGAACACCCAACGATCTCGACGTGTCATCGAGGTTGCCACAAAGCCGTTTGAAGCCGGATTCGATCGGGTTCAGGGCCACGGCCAGGAAGCGTACGACATAGGCGAATATCAGTGCCGCCAACCCTCCGCTCAGCAGGAGGCCGGTGGGAGTACCGAAGGCCGCCGTCATGAACGCGTTCAAACGCCGGTCCATCCATACGAAGGGGCCGAAGACGCCCACTGCGACCACCGCACCCGGAATCGAATAGCCGAGAACGGAGACTTTGGAAGCCAGCCGGAGCAGCGGAGTGGGACTCAGCCGTGCGGCATATCCGATCAGGAGTGCCCCCGACACCGCGATGAATGCGGCGGCGAGTGCCAGGGAGAAGCTGTTCAGAATCAGTCGTAGAAACCGGGCATCGAGGGCTCCCGATCCGGCGTCTCCGGCCCACGCCACCAACTGGGAGACCGGTACCAAGAAGCCCAACGCCAACGGAAGGAGGCACACAACAGTCGCAACCCAACGGCCCCTCCCGCCTAGCTTTTGTCTCACAGCCGGCCGATACCCCCGTGTGCCGTCATCGAAGCGCGCGCGTCCACGCTGCATACGTTCGAAGATGATGAGCGTGAAGACGAACAGGAGTAGAATCCCGGACAGGCGCATTGCCGCGATCGGGTCGTTCAGGGGGAACCACGCTCGGAAGATGCCCGTCGTGAAGGTTGGTACGCCGAAATATCTTACGGCTCCGTATTCGTTGAGTACCTCCATCAGAACCAGCGTCAGGCCGCCGGCCACAGCTGGCCTCGACATTGGGAGAGCGACTCGAAGAAACGTGTCCCAGGGACCCCGCCCGAGGGTACGTGCCATCTCCAGCACGGTACTCGATTGCCGAAGGAAGGACGCGCGGGCGATGACGTAAACGTACGGGTAGAGCACCAGCGCCATCATGACCATGGCTCCCTCTCGGGACATGACAGCGGAGCGGATACGCCACACCTCCATGCCGGGCCATATGGTGCTCAGTGCGCTCGGTAGTAGACTGTCGTACTCGAAGATCCCCGCGTAGGTGTAGGCGATGATGTACGTGGGGATGGCCAAGGGCAGGACCAACGCCCACTCGAATGTCCGCCGTCCCGGAAAGTCGTACACCGATACCAGCCAAGCTGGCGCGAGACCGATCACGAGTGACAAGACGCCCACGCCGAGCATCAGGACAATGGAGTTTCCCACGTACACAAGCAGGACCGTTTCGGCCAGGTGGCCCCACATTTCGCTCCCGCTCCCCAGCATGCCGAGCAGGATCGCGCCGAGCGGCAGAACCGTCAGGGCGACCGCAATCAGGGCGGAGATGCTCCACCAGGTGAGGCCCCCCCGGAAATCCCCGCGCCACTGATGACGGAAAGCCCGGAGCGCGTCAGAAACGCTCCGGGCCTTCGTGCCTACCGTGTTGGCCACGACTCAGCCTGTCGAATTGTCTGTAGCTGTCGTAACGGCTCTTCTTACCGCCATCCGGCCCGTTATCGCCATCCGGCCCGGTCGAAGAGCATGACAGCCCGAGCGTTGAGCTCACCCAGAACGGAAAGATTCAGGGTGTCCGGACGAAATTCTCCCCATCCGATCAGCGTCTCTGCCCACTCGATGCCTGGCTTCACGGGATACTCGTAGTTGGCTTCGGCGTAGCCGGTTTGCGCTTCGGTGTCCGTCAAGAACTCCAGCAGCAGCAGCGCGTTGTCCGGGTTGGGCGAATACGCGGTCACGCCGGCGCCACTGACGTTCATGTGTGCGCCGCGATCGCTCTGGTTGGGAAAGAAGACGCCCACTTGGTCGGCGAGCGCACGATCGCCTTCGTCTTCGCCGTTGAACAGGAGTCCGAGGTAATAGGTGTTCACGATGGCGAGGTCACCTACGCCGGCCGCGACGTCCCGGACCTGATCGCGATCCGAGCCCTGCGGCGTACGAGCCATGTTCTGGACCACACCCTCCGCCCAACGTTCGGCTTCTTCGTCACCACGCACGGCGATGATCGAGGCGAGAAGCGACTGGTTGTAGATGTTCTCCGAACTGCGTACGAGGATCTTGCCCTGCCACTTGGGGTCGGCAAGGTCTTCGTAGGTCGAGAGGTCGTCGGGCGAAACGCGATCCTTGGCGTAGACGATCACGCGGCCTCGCTGGGTCAGGCCGTACCAATAACCTTCCGGATCCCGGAGATTGGCCGGGACATTCTTGTCCAGCGTCTCCGAGGACACCCCGCGAAGGAGTCCACGAGCTCTGGCTCGCTGAAGACGCCCCGCATCCACCGTGACCAGAATGTCCGCTTGCGTGTCGGCTCCTTCGGTCTCGAGACGGGTGATCAACTCGTCGGCGGATGCCGTCTGGACGTTGACCTGAATACCTGTCGACTCGGTAAAGCGTCGAAAGAGTTCTTGATCCGTGTCGTAGTGCCGGTGGCTGTAGACGTTCACGACACCGGGGTCCGTGGAGGCGCTCTCACTGCCGCCATCTCCTGAACAAGCCGCCAAGAAGACGAGACCTATGGCAATCAAGGGGCGAGGTCTTGTCAAACGCTTCATCGAAAAACCTCCCAATGGGAATGGTATAAGAAACGGTCGAGCCGCTAGTTGAGAACCGATCTCATCTAGCGGCCCAAGAAGATCGGTTGGACGGACGATCCGTGCAAGTAGCCATTGGCATCCACTTCCCCCTGGGGATATCTTTCGTGGCTTACCAGCCCTTTTCCGACAGACAATCCGAACATTTACGGCAACACCCTGGGGTGCTCATTGGCTAGCTACACACACACGGTCGTACCGGCGGACGGAGACAAGATCACCATGGAAGGCGCCAACTGTGTGGTGCCGGACCGGCCGATCGTCCCCTTCATCGAAGGAGATGGCATTGGCCCCGACATCTGGCGTGCCACGCAGGCCGTCATCGATGCTTCTGTCGAGCACGCCTACCAGGACGCCCGGCAGATCGTCTGGATGGAGATCTATGCCGGCGAAAAAGCCAATACCAAGACTGGTGAGTGGATTCCGGAGGAAACGTTCGAGGCGCTTCGGGAGTTCAAGGTGGGTATCAAGGGACCTCTCACAACGCCGGTCGGGGGCGGGATCCGCTCGCTGAACGTGACGTTGAGGAAGGTTCTCGATCTCTACTCCTGTATCCGTCCGGTCCGATGGATCGAGGGCGTTCCGTCACCGGTGAAGGAGCCCGAGAAGCTCGATGTCATCATTTTTCGGGAAAACACGGAAGATGTCTACGCGGGTATCGAGTGGGCTTCAGGCACCCCTGAAGCGGAAAAGGCACGCGAATTCCTGGTGAATGAATTGGATGCGAACATTCGCGACGGGAGCGGAATCGGGATCAAACCGATCAGCCCCTTCGGCACCAAGCGCCACGTGGCCGCTGCGATTCGTTACGGGCTCGACCGAGACCGCCGCTCGGCCACGCTCGTCCACAAGGGCAACATCATGAAATTCACCGAAGGCGCGTTCCGTGACTGGGGGTACGAGGTGGCTGCGGACGAATTTCCGGACAGCACGATCGCCGAATCCGCCGTCTGGGACGGCGCCGATCCGACCGGAAAACTCGTGATTGGCGACCGCATCGCCGACGCCATGTTCCAGCAGGTTCTGCTGCGTCCGGACGAGTATGACATCTTGGTCACACCCAATCTGAACGGTGATTACCTGTCGGATGCATGTGCTGCACAGGTGGGTGGATTGGGGATGGCACCCGGCGCGAATGTGGGTGACGAAATCGCTCTCTTCGAGGCGACCCACGGTACCGCGCCCAAGTATTCGGACCTAGACAAGGTGAACCCGGGGTCGCTGATCCTATCGGCGGTCATGATGCTGGAACACATGGGCTGGGACGAGGCCGCCGAGGCCGTAATACGCGGCATGGAGGGTGCGGTGGGCGCCAAGACGGTGACGTACGATCTCGAGCGGCAGATGGACGGGGCCCGCACTCTGAAGACTTCAGAGTTCGGCCAGGCCGTTATCGAGCACATGTAGGTGGGGGGCGAATAAGTGGGCGCAAACCTCATGAACGTTGGGCACGTTTCGTCGGCCGGAGCGGTCAGCCACGATACACCGCTCCTTGTCCTTCCCGTTCACGAGTCCCGGGACCACAAGGCCGAGGTTCTGGCGCCAGCCGGTCTCTCAGAGGTGATTTCCGGTGTTTGTCCGGCGGAAGATCTAAAACACAAATCGGGCGAGAGCGCTCTTGTCTATCTGAAGGAGGGCGGCGGGCCCAGGCGTGTGCTTCTTCTCGGGGCTGGAAAGCCGTGGGAGTTCGACCTGGAGGCCAGGAGACGTTTTGCGGGCCATGCGGTTCGGGCTGCGGAGTCCGTCGGGGTCTCGGCCCTTACAGCATATCTTGGATCAGATGTGTCCGCGGATTCCGCACAAGCCGCCACCGAAGGAGCCGTCCTGGCGGCGTGGCGATTCACGGAGATGAAGAGCCCGGATGAGGGCGACGCTCGCGTCGACGTGGTGGACTTCGATGTCATGGTCGACCCTGACGACATGGATGCGGGCCAGACCGGGGTCGAGGCGGGCGGAGCCGTGGGACGGGCCGCCAACTTTGCCCGGACCCTGCAGTCGCGACCGGGAAACGTCGCGACGCCTTCGCATCTTGCCGATGAAGCCTCGAGAATGGCCGGTGAGCGAGGCCTGGAGGTCACGGTCCTAGGGCCCGAAGAACTCGAGGCCGAGCGTATGCATGCGCTCCTGTCCGTGGCTCAGGGATCGGATCAGGAACCACGCCTGATCGTACTGCGCCACAACGGAGGACCGGATGGCGAAGCGCCCCTGGTCCTGGTCGGGAAGGGGCTCACGTTCGATGCGGGGGGGATCTCGATCAAACCCGCCGTCGGCATGGAGGATATGATCTTCGACATGTCCGGGGGTGCGGCCGTCATTGGGGCGATGCAGGCAGTCGGCGAGTTGAACGTTCCCCTCAATGTCGTGGGGATCGTGCCGTCGTCCGAGAACCTCCTCAACGGCCGGGCCATGAAGCCGGGCGACATCATCGGGTCGCGGGAGGGCAAGACAATCGAGGTGGTCAACACCGACGCTGAAGGGCGCTTGATTCTGGCGGATGCGCTTTCTTATGCCCAGACCTTCAACCCGTCTGCGATTGTCGACTGTGCCACACTTACAGGGTCCGTCGTTATCGCGTTGGGCCACCACGCCGCAGCCGTCTTCAGCACGGATGACGATCTGATCGAGGAGTTGAGGGACGCCGGAGACCGTTCCGGGGAGCGCTGTTGGCCTCTCCCCCTCTGGGATGACTATCGGCGGCAGATCGATAGCCAGGTCGCGGACCTCGTCAACGTTGGAGGCCGGGCGGGCGGGAGCGTTACAGCGGCTTGTTTCTTGAAAGAATTCGTGGGGGAATGCCGTTGGGCGCATCTCGATATCGCGGGTACGGCCTACGGGGAAGGCAAGCTCTCGTACCAGAGGAAAGGGGCCGCCGGATTCCCGACCAGGCTTCTCGTCGATTGGGTGCGGAGTCGAGCGGGGTGAGGGGACCTTTCCGACGATTTCTCTTGCCCCGGGCTCACAAGGCCGGGGCGTTCTGCTTTGGAGCCCAAGCGACGACCAAGCTCTCTCTCTTGAAGGCAGCTTTGTTTGCCGTGCCGCTGGCTCTTACCGCAGTGATACTTTCGGTAGCCGTCATCCCCATGGTCGCGGTGGCGCAGATTCCTGGCATTGGGGGCCCACCCCCGGACACGATTCTGATTGGAGCGGATTCTACCGGACTGGCACCCGAGCTGGCTGAGGCTGATTCCAGCGCGATCCTCGCCGATTCCCTCGAGATCCTCGCCGATTCAGGCAAGGTAGCACCGAAGATACTGCCGGTGATCTCGTCCGGTGTGGAGCCCTCGTACGGGTTGGCCGTCTGGTCGTGGGATCGTGATGCGCTCCTGTCGACGAGAGCGCTCACACTGGCTGAGCTCGTCGCCCTGATTCCGGGCGTGATCACGCTCCGAGGGGGTGACTACGGGACCCCGGTCACGGTGATGGCTTTCGGGACGGGAGGCGGCCGCATAAGGGTCTTTTGGGATGGCTTCGAGTGGCTCCCCCTCGATGGCGGAGTGCCCGACCTGGCCCGAATCGGCCTTGCGGGCTTCGAAGAGGTCCAAGTGGAGCGACACCCGGGAGAGCTGCGTATCAACCTCAGGACCAGAGAGCCGATATCACCGGATCCAGCCACACTCCTACAGGTAGGAACCGGAGATCTAGGGACCAATATCCTCAGCGGGGTTTTCGTTCATCCCAACGTATTCAAGGGGTCGTTCACCCTCGCCTTCGACCGGCTGGAGACGCGAGGCCCCGGCCTGTCGGCGGGCGGTACCCTGAGCGGCATCGGGCTCCGTTACTCGCTCGCCATAGGGGATCGGGGTGGCATCGTGGCGGAGATGAGGCGATTCGCTCCACGCACGGAGGTCCTTAACCTCGCCACTGGCCTGACGCGGAACGACTGGAATATTCGAGCGCGGTGGCGCCTCGCGGAGGGGTTGATCGGGGAGGGTTATTGGGGTGCTTCGTCGTTGGCCGGCGGCCCGGAGGACCCGATTTACGGTGGCCTCGATACCCGTCGTACCCAATTGGGAATTCGGACACAATACACCCGCAGAAACCTGTGGGCCCAAGGCACCGCTCGTAAATTCTCCGGGCACGGCGGGCCGGGTGCGAATCTTGAACTAGCGGCGGGAAGCGCCCGAGGCCCGGTGGCATCACTGGATGGATTGCTGCGCGTCGAACGCTGGGCGAGTGGCTACTACCCGTCCTGGAGGGCGAGGATCGAAACGGAGCAGCTCTGGGGTTTTTCTCTATTCGCCTCCTATGAGGATGGAGAGACCGGGGCGCCGTTCGTGTCGGAATACGAAGCCTACCTTCGGTCTCTCAGGCCCGGCCCACCGTTTCAGGGAGACCCACTGGAAAGACCGCGTCCACGTTTCACGGACCGCACGGGGATCCGCGCTGGCGGCAGGTTCTCTTGGCGAGGTATCCATCTCTCCGGAGCCGGGCTGTATATGGAGGTGGATTCGATCCGCCCTCTGGGACTCGTTCTCGACCCCGAGGGGATCGCTTCGCCAGGAGGGGACCGACTGGGCTTCGAGGCGGCGGTAAGCATGCCGATTCCCTTTCCCTGGGAAGGGTTCATGTTGCAGGGGGCCGTTCAAGCGTGGGATCAGGATCTCCCGTACCTTCCGAGGCGTCTGTGGGACGGGACGGTCACGTATCATGGAGTTTTCAAGGAATCGCGAAATCTGGAATTGTGGGGTGGACTCGGTGTGACCAGCCGAGATCTCATGCCGATCGGGATTCCGGAGCCCGGCGGGGGTGCAGTCCCGAATCTCATCGTGGTGCCTCGGTCGGAGGAGTGGTACGTCCATATTCAGGTGCGGGTGGTCACACTCAACCTCTTCATCCGCTGGGAAAACGTCAGGCGCAAGGCCGACAACATCGATTTCCCGGACCGCCAGCAGCCTCAAGCTCGAACGCTGTACGGTGTGCGCTGGACCATGAACAACTGATGAGAAGTCTTGTGATGCAAAATCTCGTGAACCGAAGATCAATTTTGGGATACGCTAGATGATCAGAAGCATGACCGGCTTCGGAGAGGCTGAGGAAGTGACCGCGGCCGGCGTCGTGCGCGTCGAGATCAAGACCGTCAATCATCGCTTCTTCAACGCCAACATTCGAACTCCAACGGGGTTCGATCGACTCGAGGGCGATATCCAGTCCTGGCTCAGGCCTTTCGTCAGTCGGGGTCACGTCACGTACACGTTGTCCATCGATCGGGATACGAGGGAAGTGAACGACACGCTCCCGGAATTGGATCTGGAGCGCGCAAAGCGGTACGGTGAGCTTCTTGAGACGCTTCGGCTCGAACTCGGGGTCGAGGCGCCGGTAGATCTGTCCCATGTCTCCCGGTTCGGTGAGATTTTCCGCGCTCCGGATCCGGGAAGTGCGTCGGACCAGGTAGAGGCGGAGGTGATCCGCCAGCTCACACAAGCCGCGGCTACCGAGGTGGTGGCGTTGAGGGAAGCCGAGGGAACCCGGCTCCAACGAGACCTGGAAGAACATCTGCAAGCCATCGACGAGGCGCTCGTCCGAGTCGAGGAACATGCCCCGGAACGCCTGGTCGCGGAGCGCGATCGGTTGCGGGCCGCGGTGGCCGAGCTCACCGAGACCCTTTCTGTCGATGAGGATCGCCTGGAGAGAGAGATCGCCTACCTCGCCGAGAAGTGGGATCTCAACGAAGAAGTCGTTCGATTCCACTCCCACCTCGAACTGTTCCATGAGACGCTACAAGCCGATGCCAGTGAGCCGGTCGGGAAGAGGCTGGGCTTCCTCATCCAGGAGATGAACCGGGAAGCCAATACGATCGGATCCAAGGCCAACGACGCGCAGATCGCCCAGACCGCCGTCGCTCTCAAGGAGGACGTCGAACGTCTTAGGGAGCAGGTGGAGAACGTCGAATGAGTTCGCTCCAGCACGCGACGTACCCTGTTGTGCTGTCTGCGCCCAGCGGCGCCGGAAAAACGACGATCGCGAAAGCGTTGGTAGAGCGCGGTGAGGACGTGGTCTTCTCGGTTTCCGCGACGACACGACCCGCCCGGGACCACGAGGTGGACGGCGTCGACTATCACTTCCTTTCCGAGCCGGACTTCCGCGCGATGATCGAAGCGGACGAATTCGTGGAATGGGCCAAGGTGCACGACCACCTGTACGGGACGTCCCGGAAGGCACTCCAGGACGCGCAAGAACAGGGGCGTTTCTTGATTCTGGATGTCGACGTCCAGGGTGCGATGCAGGTGCGCGAGCATGTCGCGGACGCGGTTCTCGTGTTCGTGCTTCCGCCCTCGGCGGACGCGCTCCGGGAACGTCTCCGCGACCGGGGCACCGAGGGAGAAGACACCCTGACCCGGCGGCTCAAGAACGCCCGAGGAGAGCTGGAGAAGGCGTCTGAATTCGACTACGTTGTTGTGAACGAGAAGCTGGACCAAGCGATCGACGACGTTCGAGGCATCGTGCAAGGCGAAGACCTTCGGACCGATCGAGCCATCGACTTATCGAACCGGATTCGCCAACTTCAACACCAGATCGATCAGATTCTCGCGGATGATTCGGACTCCGCGACAAAGTGACGCGATGCAGGCGTCTGTAAGAGAACCACACAGGGGGCTAGGCCCAGGAGCTTCATCATGCGCGTATTCACGCCCGACGAGTCCGCCCGACACACGCAGAGCAAGTACCTCGGCGTGCTCGTGGCGGCGAAGTACGCTCGGGAGCTCAATTCCCTGCCTAGAGAGACCCTCCCCCTCGGGGAAGAGAAGAAACTCACCACCAAGTCCCTCGAGGCCCTCACTTCGGGTCAGATCGAGTTCCGCCTGGTCGCTCGCAGGCGCCGGGAAGACTAAGTCTCGGTAGGCGGGCCACTCACCGCGGAACGGTAGCCAGGAGCGAGTGCGTTGCCCGGACCTGTACTTCACCCCCGACGCCCGTGGGAGGGACGAAGCATCGTCCTCGGCGTCACAGGGGGCGTCGCCGCCTATAAGGCTGTTCAGCTTGCGCGGGACCTGACGCGGCTCGGCGCGGAGGTCGACACGATTCTTACCGCCGGGGCGGAAGAGTTCATCCGACCTCTCTCGTTCGATGCGGTTACAGGACGATCCACCGCGACCGAACTGTTCTCCACCGACGGAGCTGCTCTCCACATCAAGCTGGGGTCGGAGGCTGACGTAGTGTGTGTGGCACCGGCGACCGCCGACCTCATTGCTAGGGCGGCCCATGGGCGGGCGGACGACCTGCTCACGACGACGCTACTGGCGACGAGGGCCCCGGTCCTCATCTGCCCGGCGATGAACGACCGGATGTATTCCCACCCGCAGACGCAGACCAACCTCCGTCACTTGGGCGAGGTGCTGTCTTACCGTATAGCGGGCCCCGGAACCGGGCCGCTGGCAGCCGGTGAGGGGAGCGGCCCTGGGCGGATGCTCGAGCCGCACGAGATCGTCGAAGAGATCGGCCGGGCGCTGTCAGAGGCGTCGCCGCTGCGGGGTAAGAAGGTGGTCATCACGGCCGGGCCTACACGAGAAGCAATCGATCCCGTGAGGTTCATCGGCAATCGGTCCTCAGGCAGGATGGGTTTCGCGTTGGCTGCTGCGGCGCGGCGTCGGGGAGCCGACGTGACGGTTGTTGCGGGCCCAGTGTCGTTGCCGGTTCCCTACGGTGTGGAGGTGCTCAGTGTTGAGACCGCCCGGGAGATGCTCCAATGTGTTTCCGAGCTCCTACCCGAGGCAGACGTATCAGTTTTTGCTTCCGCAGTGGCGGACTACCGCCCGGCGAACTCCTCTGAAGAAAAGCTGAAGCGGGCCGACGTGGGTCCAGAGATGACGCTCGCGCTCGCTGAGAATCCAGACGTGGCGGGGGAGACTCGTGTAGCGCGGAAGGCCGGATCTGTTTCAGTCGGGTTCGCCCTCGAGACGACGTCCCTCGTGGAAAACGCTCGGGCGAAACTCGAGTCCAAGGGTTTCGACATGATTGTCGCCAATGAGGCGGAGGGGGGGGGTGCTGGATTCGAAGTGGACACGAACCGGGTGGTGTTGTTCGGCGTGGACCGGGAGCCCGAGGAACTTCCTCTCCTGGCCAAGGACGAGGTCGCAGAGATGATTCTGGACCGCGTTTCGGAGATTGTGGAGTCCGGCGCGGAGCCCGGCGTGGAGTCCAGCGGGTGAGTGCCGAACCGCGAGACATTCGAGATCTTGCACGTTTTCTGAGCCAGCGGGAGGATCTGGGCCTCGACGAGGTTTTCCTCGAAGGACTCACACGGGAGCAAGTACTCCGGGCGGCCGGTGAAGCCCGTCAACCGTCAGGCCTCCCCTCACGCGAGACTGTAGGTGCCGCTCCGAAAGAGCGCGGTTCTGTGGAGTTCCCGGTGCCGGGGGTCGCGTCAGCAAGCGAGATCGATCTCGCGGGTTTCGAATACTCCGAGCTCGCGGTTGTGGCCGAGTCCTGCCAACGGTGCCGATTGGCCAAAGGAAGGACTCGAGTCGTCTTCTCCGATGGAAACCCGCGGGCGCGCCTCATGGTGGTAGGCGAGGCGCCCGGTGCCAACGAAGATCGTACCGGTCTGCCTTTTGTCGGCCAAGCGGGCAAATTTTTGGACCTGTTGCTCGCATCAGTGGATCTCTCGAGGAAGGATTCGGTCTACATCTGCAACGTCCTCAAGTGCCGGCCGCCCGGAAATCGAGACCCCATGGCGGACGAAATCGAGCACTGCTCACCTTTTTTGAAACGTCAGATTGCCCTGGTTGCGCCAGAGGTTATTCTGGCTGTTGGTACCTTCGCAGCGCAGTTGCTCACCGGGACGAATCGCCCGCTCGGAAAACTCCGAGGCACGGTGTACGCCTACGAGGGCGTGCCGTTGGTGGTCACGTATCACCCCGCTGCGCTGCTGAGGAATGCGGGCTGGACCCGCTCTACGTGGGACGATTTCCAGCTCCTTGGACAGGTCATGGACGGAAGCTGATGGAAACTGCGTCAATCCCTGCTGCACCATCGGAATACGATCGGCAGCCGCCGTACTCTCTGGAGGCCGAGTTTTCGGTCCTCGGCGGCATGCTCATCGACAACGATGCGGTCGCGAGAGCGGTCGAGGTCGTCGACGAGTCTATGTTCTACCGGGAGGCCAATCGCCGTCTCTTCCGAGCCATGGTCCGTCTGTTCGAACGTGGGGACGTGGTCGACGTCATCACGCTCAATGAAGAGCTCAAGAAGGCTGACGAGGTCGAATCTGCGGGCGGAGCGCCCTACCTCGCCGAACTTCTCGATGCTGTCCCGACAGCGGCCAACATCGACTATCACGCCCGAATCGTCCGCGACAAGGCGCTGCTCAGGCGCCTCATCGACGCAGCGTCCGATATCATCCGGGACGTACACGACCAAGGGGAGCGCTCAGTCGAGCAGGTCATGGATCAGGCGGAGCAGCGGGTATTCCGGGTCGCCGAGAGCCACGACCGACAGGGTTTTGTCTGGATCAAGGAAATCCTCTGGCCGACGTTCGAACACATCGAACGTCTTCAGGAATCCGCCGGCGGCATCACCGGGGTCCCGACGGGCTTCAAGGATCTGGACCGGATGACGACCGGTTTCCAAAAGGGAGACTTGATCATCGTCGCAGGGCGCCCGTCGATGGGAAAGACCTCCTGGATATTAAACGTGGCTCAGAGCGCCGCCATCGAGCACAACGTTACGGTGGCCATCTTTTCTCTGGAGATGTCCAAAGAGCAACTGGTGCAGCGCTTTCTTTGCGCCGAGGGCCGGGTCGATGCGCAGAAGCTCCGGCGGGGAAAGATGAGCCCCGAAGAGTACCAACGGCTTGCCGCATCGGCCGGGCATTTGAACACCGCGCCTCTCTGGATCGATGATTCACCGGGGAACACGGTCCTCGAAATGAGAGCGAAGGCGCGGCGGCTCAAGGCCGAGACCGATCTGGGGCTCCTGATCGTCGACTATATGCAACTCATGTCGGGTAGCAGGCGTGCGGAGAACAGGGTGCAGGAAGTGAGCGAGATCTCGAGGGGCCTCAAGGCGCTTGCGAGAGAGTTGGAGGTTCCGGTGGTCGCGCTCAGCCAGCTCAGCCGGGCACCGGAGCTACGAACGGACCGGCGGCCGCAGCTTTCGGATCTCAGGGACAGTGGATCCATCGAGCAGGATGCTGATTTGGTCATGTTCTTGTACCGTCCCGAGTACTATTTTGGCCCGGTGGACAACGATGGGAACTCGCTCGACGGGAAGGCGGAGCTGATCGTCAGCAAGCAACGGAATGGCCCCACCGGCCTGGTCGAGTTGTACTTCCACAAAGCCTACACGCGTTTCGACTCGATGGCCCGCAAATCGTCCGGGGATGAGGGGCCGGGGCTGGAGGCGCGCGAGGCGTCGTGAGCCGGCCGCCCGGCGATCCATCGAATTCGGGGGAGGGGGAGTTCACCGTCGGCGTGGTGGTACCGGCCGCGGGGTCCGGGCGGCGTATGGGTGGACTGGCCAAATCGTTTCTCGAGCTTTCGGGTGAACCGATCTTGATGCGAGCGTTGCGGCCCTTTCTCAAACACTCTGGGGTTCGGGAAGTGGTCGTTTCCCTTCCGACTCCCGATGCCGAATCCCCCCCCGCCTGGTTGATCGAAGCCGACCAGAGAATCCGGGTGGCTGTGGGTGGCAAAACTCGCCGAGACTCCGTATGGGCGGGCCTTCAGGCGTTGTCCGGGACCCTCGATGTGGCCGTCATCCACGACGGTGTCCGCCCGCTCGTCTCTGGAGACGTCGTCGACCGGTGTATCGGCTTGGCGGGACGTGGCGTGGGTGGGGTCGCGGGAGTTCCGGCGGTCGACACGATAAAGGAGGTAGACGGTGACTTACGCGTGCTGGCCACACCAGATCGGTCGCGTCTCTGGCACGCCCAGACGCCCCAGGCATTTCCGCTGGAGCTGATCATGGACGCCTATCACCGGGCCTTCAAAGAGGATGTTCCGGCGACCGATGACGCGTCTCTCGTGGAGAGGGTAGGGGGCCAGGTCGTGATGGTGGAGTCGTCGGGGAAGAATCTGAAGATCACGCGGCCAGAGGATCTGGACCTGGCCGAGTTGATGTTGTCTCGCGGTGACGGTCGTTGAAGGATGACTCCCAGAGTCATCGATGTCCGAGACACCACGCGAGCGGCACATACCCTGGATTCCGTGCTGGAACACGTCAGCGTCGGGGGATTGCTCGCGTATCCGACGGAAACTGTGTACGGATTCGGTGGCGTTTTGACCCGTTCGGTCATCGAGGGACTCGTGGCACTCAAGAGGCGGGACCGGGCCAAGCCCATGCTACTCCTGGTTCCGGACAGGGAAGCCGTGAGTGATCTGACCTGGACGCCCGAGGCGATCGAGCTTGCAGAGGTTTTTTGGCCAGGTTCGGTCACATTAGTGTTGTCGGACCCTGGAGCCCGGTATCCAGACGGAGTCCGAGGACCGGCCGGCAACGTCGCGATCCGCGTGAGCCCCCACCTGTTGGTAAGGGAGTTGGTGCGCGGGCTCGGTGGCCCCATTTTATCAACGAGCGCCAATCGGTCCGGGGAGCCCCCGGCCTTGGATGCTCAGAGTGCCCTCGGCACGGCCGTCGCGGCCGGAGCGGGGGAGGAGTTATGGGTTCTCGACGGGGGAGATCTAGACCCGTCTCGGCCTTCGACGATCATCGACTGCTCGGGGCCGGTCCCTGTGGTCTTACGCCAAGGCGCGGTACCGTTGGGGCAGGTTCGCTGTGTACTTCCTGGGATAAGAGCCGATGGCATGGATAATCCATGATTGATCAGGCCAACTTCAGACTCCTGCTCGTCTGCACGGGCAACACTTGCCGAAGTCCGATGGCTCAGGTGATCGCGCGACGTTCGGTGGAGCGTCGGGGTTGGGACGGCGTGGAGATCCGGTCTGCGGGCGTCTCGGCATACCGCGGAGGTGAGGCCAGCGAGGGGGCCCGCGTTGTGGCAGAGTGGGGCGAGCTCAGCCTGGCGGAACACATGACCACGCCGCTCGACCCGGAGTCGGTGGCCTGGGCGAGCCTCATACTGACCATGGGACCGCGTCATGCGGATGCCGCCGAGGCACTCGGGGGTCATGGCAAAGTGTGGATGCTGACCGCGTTCTCAGACGGAGGGGAGGATACACGTGGGCCTGGGGTGCGAGACCCGTTCGGTGGAGACGCTGCGGACTATCTGGAGTGCTTTCGTGCGCTCGAGGGTTTGGTGGAAGCTGCCCTTGGACGTGTTGAAGCCGATTTCCTCGCTCCTAGAAAGGAGGCCGCTCAGTGAGCGCGCTGACGGCCCGAACCCGGGTGTTCACAATCCTAGGAAATCCCGTCGAGCACTCGCTTTCGCCCGTGATTCAGAATGCGGCGTTCCAGGAGGCTCAGGTCGATGGAGTGTACGTGGCGCTCCGCTGTGACGCCGAACAGATGGTCGGATTCATGTCGGGGCTCGGCCGGAGCGGGGGGGCGGGCAACGTCACGCTTCCTCATAAAGAAAAGGCCGCGTCGGTCCTCGACAAACCGCTCGAGGCCGTCCGTAGGACGGGGGCATGCAACACGTTTTGGGGTGAATCAGGAAAACTCTGTGGGGACAACACCGACGTCGAGGGCTTCAGGCGAGCTCAGCGCCACTTTCTGGGTGGCGCCGCGACCGGGTACCGGGTGCTGTTGCTCGGTGCGGGAGGCGCCGCGCGCGCGGCGCTCGTCAGCCTGATTGATGATGAGGTCCAGGATGTGTTGATTCTTAATCGTACGGTTGAGCGGGCCCGAGCAGTGGCGCGCAGGATCGGTGGGGATCGTGTTCGCGTTGCGGAAAGCCATTCCGATGTCGATGACGGCGAGTTCGACTTGGTTGTGAACACGACCCGTCTGGGGCTCCACAGTGACGACGAACTCCCATTCGATCTTGAGCGCCTTTCGCGGGCGGATGCCGTGATGGACCTGGTGTATGGCCCGAGTGCGACGGCGTTTGTGGCTGCGTCCAAGCGTCTTGGGATTCCGGCTGTAGATGGCGGGGAGATGCTGGTGCACCAGGGCGCCGCGGCCTTCGAACGTTGGTGGGGTGAAGAGGCTCCCATCGATGCGATGAGGCAGGCCCTAGAAGCCGCTCGGTCTTCTCAAGCGGGCGCGTGAACGGACGGGCGCTGGCGACCAAGGTCCAGGATTTTCCTGCCGGCGGTTTGTGTCGGCTGCCGAGACCACCTTCCGCTGGAGCGTTCGGCCGAGTTGGTCTGTGGTCGTTGCCGAATTCGCCTGTGCGCTCCACCGTGGCTGAGTTGTGGCCGATGCGGATTTCCGGTCGGATCAGGTGCTTTTGCCGCCGACACTTGCTTCGAATGTGCGGAATGGGGCCCCGAGCTTTCGGCCGCGAGTTTCGCAGTCGTTTTGCGGCCTCCGGCGGACGCGCTTGTTCATGGCTTGAAATATGGTGGCTGGAGCGGTCTGGCGCCGTTTATGGGTGAGCGCATGGCCCAGTCCGCCATCGTGCGAGAGTTGGAGTCCGAGCGGTACCTGATTACGCCGATACCGACCACGCGCCGTCGAGCCCGCACGGGCGGGTACAACCAGGCGCGCTTGCTCGCGGAAACTATCGCGGACCGGGTCGATATGCCTCTGATCGACGCCCTGGAACGGCGGCGCCACGGGTCGACCCAGGTCGGGTTGCACCCGGCGGAGCGTCGGGCTAACGTCAAGCGAGCGTTTTCGGTTCGGGCCAATGCGCGAGCCACACTGACGGGTGCCCGAGTCCTATTGGTCGACGATGTGCTGACAACCGGATCCACCGCGATTGAGGCGGCTCGACCACTTCTCGAGGCGGGGGCGCAGCCGGTCTTCCTCAGTACTTTTGCCCGTGCCTTACCCTATGTGAAGTAATCCCATCAAGCGAAATACCAAGAGGAGGCGTGTGGATGCCAATCCGCGTTGCCATTAATGGATTCGGCCGCATCGGCCGTAACGTGCTTCGAGCCGTGCATAAATCGGGCGATTCGGAGATCGAGATCGTCGCTCTGAACGACCTCACAGACAATGATATGCTCGGTCACCTGTTGAAGTACGACTCGGTGCATGGGGCTTTTCCCGGGGAAGTGAACGTGACTGCGGCTGGCTTGGACGTCGAGGGCCGTTCTATCAAGGGTTTTTCCGAGCGTGATCCGGCCAACTTGCCTTGGGGCGATCTGGGCGTCGATGTCGTCGTGGAGTCGACCGGCTTCTTCCGGGCCAGAGACCAGGCGGCCAAGCATCTCGCCGCCGGAGCGAGGAAGGTCATCATCAGTGCTCCGGGCAAGAACGAGGACATCACCATCGTTCTGGGTGTCAACCAGGAAAAGTACGACCCAGCGCAGCATCACGTCATTTCAAACGCGAGTTGCACGACGAATTGTCTGGCGCCGGTGGTTAAGGTCCTGATGGAGGAGTTTGGGTTTCGGCGAGGATTGATGAACACAGTGCACGCCTATACGAACGACCAGGCCCTCCTCGATGTGCCTCACTCGGACAAGCGGCGTGCCCGCGCCGCGGCACTGTCAATGATTCCGACGACGACGGGTGCCGCAAAGGCCACTGCCCTCGTGATCCCCGAGGTCGAAGGCAAACTGGACGGGATGGCCCTGCGCGTTCCGACGCCGGACGTTTCGGTGGTGGACCTTGTTGCCGAGCTCGAGACGGATACGACGGAAGAGGCTGTGAACGAAGCGTTCCGGCGGGCGGCCTCCGGGCCGCTCAATGGAATCCTCGACCTCTGTGACGAGCCGCTGGTGTCCGTCGACTTCACCGGGAACCCTCACAGCTCTATCGTGGACGGTCCAAGCACGAAAGTCATCGATGGGGGGTTGGTGAAGGTGCTCTCCTGGTACGACAACGAATGGGGCTACTCGCAGCGTGTGGTGGACCTGGCACTCTACGTCGGCGAGCGGCTTTAGTCTCTCGGATGGCCAAGAAGACGCTCGAGGACTGTCCCCCGGAGACCCTCGCCGACCAAGTCGTGGTCGTTCGCGTAGACTACAACCTGCCGCTCAATAGAGACGGCGAGGTCGTGGACGATACACGTCTCGTTCGTACCTTACCCACGATCCAGTACCTCGTCGAGGCGGGGGCGAAGGCGGTTCTCCTGTCTCATCTGGGTCGGCCCGGAGGTCGGCCGGACCCCGCCCTCTCCCTCCGTCCGGTTGCCGGAAAGCTTGAGGAATTTCTTGGATATCCGGTTGGTTTTTGCCCCATGACGACCGGTCCCCAAGCACAGGAAGCGGTGCAAGGTATGAAGAGCGGAGAGGTTCTGCTCCTGGAAAACACACGCTTCTGCCCCGAGGATGCTCGAAATGATGCGGAGTGGGCGGAGGAGGAGATCAGTTTTGGGACGAAACTCTTCGTTAACGATGCCTTTGGAGCCGTGCACCGCGCCCATGCATCTACGCAGGGTGTCGCCGACGCCGTACGGAGAGGCGGGGGAGATGCGGTAGCCGGGTTTCTGTTGGAACGGGAGCTCCGCTTCCTTTCTGATGCGATGGCCGACCCGGAGCATCCCTTCGTTACGATCATCGGCGGGGCGAAGATTTCGAACAAGATAGACGTGATCGAGGCGCTACTTCCCGCCGTGGATCGGCTGCTCATCGGCGGGGCTATGGCCAATACTTTCTTCAAAGCGCACGGTTGGGCCGTTGGCGATTCTCTCGTGGAAGAAGACCGGATCGATACGGCGCGCAGACTGATGGACTTGGCCGGAGACAAGCTTCTGTTACCGGTGGACGTACTCACCGCGCCCTCTATCACCTCTGACGTTTCCACGTGTGTGTCCGCGTGCGACGAAGTGGGGGAGGCGCAACACATTGGCGACATCGGCCCACGCACGGTCGAATTGTTCACCGACGTGGTGGGTGGTGCCCGCACCGTAATATGGAGTGGGCCGATGGGCGTCTTCGAGTTGGCGCCGTTCCGGTCGGGCACTTTCGAGGTCGCACGCGCCGCAGCCTCGACAGCCGATCAAGGTGCCACGGTGATCGTCGGGGGGGGCGACTCGGCCGCCGCCGCGGTGGCGGCAGGCGTCGTGGATCGAATCACCCATGTCTCGACAGGTGGTAGCGCTTCTCTCGAGCTCCTCTCGGGCAATGAAATGCCTGGTGTCGCGGCGTTGTCAGACCGTTAGAGTGCTGTTAAAAGGTGTCAGGAGGGCATGACGTGAGACCAAAGGTGATCGCGGGAAACTGGAAGATGCATCATGGACCCAGTGCCACCCGCCGGTTTTTCAGTAGGTTCTTCAGCGAGTTCTCTCCCCGATTTGAGGGTGCGGAGCCGACGATCTTGATCTTTCCTCCGGCGATCTCACTTCCCGCTGCAGCCGAGTCGAGGGGGGGACGTCCAGAGATCGGCCTCGGAATCCAGAATATCCACTGGGAGTCCAAGGGTGCTCTTACTGGAGAACACTCAGCCAGCATGGCGTTGGCGGCCGGTGCTCGCTTTGCTCTTGTCGGACACTCGGAGCGGCGACACGTGTTTGGTGAAACCGACGCGCAGGTCGAACGCAAGGTGGCGGCCGCAATACGTGAAAGCCTGACCCCCGTGGTGTGTGTCGGAGAGACACTGGACGAGCGCCGAGGTGGACAGGTGGAAGAAGTGATCGTGCGCCAGTTGGATGCCGCCCTACTCGGCGTTCCCGAGGGTGCGAAGAAACCCATTCTGGTGGCTTACGAGCCCGTTTGGGCGATCGGCACTGGAGAAACTGCGACCACGGACGATGTTGCCGAGGCCCACGGGATTCTTCGCCGCCGGCTGACAGAGGTACGGAGCGACGGCTTTGCGCAGGGGGTGGCCATCCTCTACGGGGGGAGCGTGAAGCCTGATAACGCGGCCGACCTGCTTGCGGTAGCCGACGTCGATGGTGTCCTCGTGGGTGCAGCGAGCCTCGACTCCGAGAGCTTCGCAAGAATCGCGGAATCCGGCTGACTGTAAGGGTTTACGGGTTGACACCCCTAAAGGACAGGGCGACGTTTAGCCATTATTTCAACCCCTGAGCGATGGGCGATTCATGATCACCTTGTACGACGTTTTGCTGGTAGTCTTGATTCTCGACGGCATCTTTCTAGGTGTCGTGGTCCTTCTCCAGTCAGGGAAGGGCGGGGGGCTGGCTGCGATGGGCGGCGGCGCTGCCGCCACGGACGGAATCCTTGGTGGACGCCAGGCCACGACCATGCTCACGAGGGCCACGTGGACGACCGGATCGGTTTTCATGTTGTTGTCTCTGGTCCTCTCCATCATGTCGTCGCGTGCCCAACTGCCTCAGTCGATCTTGCGCCAGGACGCGGCGCCCGCTGTGGAGGCCGGTCAGGCCATTTTGCCCGGTTTGCTCGATGAGACAGGAGACGTGGGTGACGGATCTGCCGAGCCGATCGAGGTGCCCTCCGACGGCGCCGGGAACGACTGACCGGGCTGCTGCACCCGCCTTGGCCGAGCACGAGACGCGTTTGGCGATGACGACGTCCTCTGAGGCGGTTCACTGACATGGCCCGCATCGAGGTTGCCATGCCCCAGATGGGTGAGTCGATCGCTGAGGGTACGGTATCGAAGTGGTTGAAACAGGTCGGTGACCCGGTCGAGCGAGACGAGCCGATTCTGGAGATTTCAACGGACAAGGTGGACGCTGAGATCCCATCACCTGAATCGGGCACCCTCGTGGAAGTCAGTATCCAGGAGGGTGAGACCGTCGAAGTTGGTACGGTCGTCGCTTTTATCGATACCGAGGCGGGTGCGGCCATCACCGTCACTACCGGGGAAGCGGGCGCCCCCACCCCCGTTGCCGACGCGGATGATTCGATCGGCGCCTCCGAGGGATCGCAGTCGGACGTGGGGCCCCCGGATGCTCCTGCGGAGCCGGTCGGCGCATCATCATCATCGCCCGACGGCCACGCGGCTCAGGCCGCCTCCCGGGAAAGTGCCTCCGCGACGGCGGAGGAGCGAATACAAACTCGAGCGACTCCGGTCGTGAGGAAGATCGCTGCGGAGTATGGCATTTCGATCGCAGACGTTCCGGGTAGTGGTCAGGCCGGCAGAGTGACCAAACGGGACATCCTCGACTTTATCGAGAATGGTGGGGCGAAGACTTCCACGGCCGCATCGGCGTCGAGCAGCGTGGCGGCAACGCCTCCCACGGGTTCTACGGTTCCCATGGGCTCGGGGTCGTCGTCGGAGCTATGGGCGGCCTTCTATGGAGATGTGCAGCACCCCGAGTTCCCGATGCGGGCAGAAGACCAGGTCGAGCCCATGGACAAGATCCGTCGCCTCACCGCGGAGCACATGGTTTTGGCGAAGAGGGTGGCTCCCCATGTGCACTCCTTCATCGAGATCGACTTTTCGCGTGTGGACCACCACCGGGTGGCGCACAAGGCTGAGTGGGCGGACCAGGGAGTGAGGGTGAGCTTTACCGCGTTCGTGGTGTGGGCATGCTCGCGTCTACTGCGCAAGTATCCGTCGATCAACGGCACCGTCTCGGGCAACAACATCATCCATCGAGGTAGTGTGAATGTCGGGATCGCCGTGGACCTCGATCCGGGCCTCATCGTCCCTGCAATACACGCCGCCGACGAACTCGGCCTCGTAGGGATCGGGAAGAAGATCATCGACCTCGCCGAGCGCGCTCGTTCCCGGAAGCTGGCTCCCGCTGAAATCCAAGGAGCGACGTTTTCTATCACCAATCCGGGGGTCCTCGGTACGCTGGTCGGTATGCCCATCATTCCGAAAGGCACGGCCGCGATCCTCGGCACCGGAGCGATCGAAAAGCGGGCGGTCGTCGTCGAGGATCCGCTCACGGGCACGGACGCCGTCGCGATCCGCAAGCGGGCGTTCTTTTCTCTCGCTTACGACCATCGTCTGGTCGACGGTGCGGACGCCGCCCGGTTTCTCTCGGACCTGAAGGCTCTTCTGGAAGACTTCCCCGAAGACGCCTAGAAGCCCTGAGAGGCCTCCGACCCTCCTAGCATGAATGACGCTATAGCGCTCGAAGTACAGGACCTGGGCTTGGTTCCCTATGCAGAGGCGTTGGCCTTGCAGTCGGACCTGGTTGGACGCCGGCGAGCCGGCGACATACCGGATCAACTGTTACTCCTTCAACACCCGCATGTGATCACCCTCGGCACGGCGTCATCCCGGGCGCACATAGTCGCTGACCAATCGAGGCTACAGGAGCTGGGAATCGATTTGGTCGACGTGGGGAGGGGGGGCGACGTTACCTATCACGGACCAGGGCAACTCGTGGGGTACCCGATCCTCGACCTGGAGCCGGACCGAAAGGACGTCCACCGGTACTTGCGCGACCTCGAGTCCGTGCTCGTCCACACGCTCGGCGAGATGGGGATTCAAGGCGAGCCCGTCCCCGACCTCACCGGCGTGTGGGTGGACGGACGAAAGATCGCCGCGATCGGCGTGCGAATATCGAGTGGCTGGATCACCTCTCACGGGTTCGCGCTTAACGTCTCGAACGATCTATCCTTTTTCGAGACCATCGTTCCATGTGGTATCCAGGATGTGTCGGTTACGTCCGTTTCCCAGGAATTGGGGCGACCGGTTGGTGTGCCTGATATCCTGGGGATCGTCTCCCGGGCGTTCTCGGAAGTCTTCGGACGCTCCATCTCCTAGCCGGAGGCCTGGACTTACTATTGGCGGGCCAACAAAGAGACTCCACGTCAGCACCGATCCGGCGCTTTTTCCCCCGCGAGTTTTTCGAGGTCCCATGACCTAGAACACCACGTTTTTCTTCGCAAATGCCCGTCTAAACAACCTGTTTCTGAGAGTGCATGAATATCTATAAAATACATTAAGTAAAGCGTATAAATAAATGTACACAATACACATGACTTAATTAAACAAACTGGGTTATCCCGGATTCTCAGGCTTGACGGTGCCCCTCCTGGTCCACATATGAGTCGTGCGTTTCCGATGTGGTTCGCTGATTCGATGGCGTTAGTCATCCCTTCATGCGATTCGTGAAACGTGTGCGACCGGGTGAGACGTCGCAGCGGTGGAAGCACGCAGAGGAATTGGAAATCGGTATGCCGATGGAGGAGCCGTTGGTCTCCGTCGAAGCCTTCAGAGCTCGGAGGGCCCAGGGTCGCTACCACTCGAAGATTGGGTTAAAAGGGAAGCTGAGTCAGCTACCTGAAGGAAAGGTAGCCGGGAGGCGAGCCGGAGGCTTCAGTTCTTGCCTAACCTGGCGGCGCCAGTTCCAAGTAGTCGCTATAGCGGCCACGCCGGTTCCGCTCGTTCTCTAGCCAAGCGCCGAACCCACTCTCGATCAATCCGTCCGAGGACGTGCCCTCTTTTGCGGCTGTTGTGGCGAGGTGATCGGCGTATTCGTTCTTAGGGTGTTCCGCGTGACCTCTTACCCAGGCCCATTCGATGTCATGCTTGTTCCTGACCCGATCCAACTTCTTCCAGAGGTCGAGGTTTTGGATCTTACCACCCTTCCGCGTCCAGCCCCGTGCCTTCCACCCCCCGACCCATTCTTTCATGCCGTCGACTAAGTACTTGCTGTCCGACACGAACTGGACTTTGCAAGGGCCCTTGCTGAGCAAGCCCAGTCCCAGAATGGCACTACGCAGGGCCATGCGTTGGTTGGTGGTGTCCGGTTCGGATGTCCAATAGTCCCGGCGCACCCACCGGTCCCCCGTCCAGTACTCCATCATTCCGGCCGCGCCGCCGGGGTTGGCCCGTCCCTGAAACTGGTTCCCCAGACACGATTCGTCAGCGAAAATGGCCACTTCGTGGGATTCGATCATTCGGGAAAGGTAGGGCAGTGCGGAGATCGATGGAACGACCGGTGTGACTCGCTTGACTAGCCCCCTCTCGATTTTAGATTCTGCCGACCGAACCAATTCGTTCCTTGGATCGAAAGCGGATTCTCGTTCCTCCTTCAACATCATTCGGACTGATGGCTCGCATTCCCAAGCCTGACCCCGCGTACCTTCTCCTGGAGGACGGTCGCCGCTTCGACGGCTACCGTTTCGGGGCTCCAGGGCCCTCGTTGGGAGAGGTCGTCTTCAATACTTCCATGACCGGGTATCAGGAGATCCTCACCGATCCTTCCTACGCGGGCCAACACGTGGTGATGACGTATCCTCTGATCGGCAACTACGGCGTCAACGACGAAGATCGGGAGTCGGAGAGTCCGCACGTGACCGGGTTTGTCATCCGTGAGGCTCCGCCCCTCCATTCCTCCTGGAGGGCGACGGGGTCCCTGGAGGAGTACCTCGTCGACTGTGGCGTCGTTGGAATCGCGGGTGTCGATACCAGGGCCCTCACCCTCCACATCCGGTCGGAAGGGGCCAAGCGCGGTGGCATCGCTCCGGTCGACCAAGACGAAGCGGAGCTGCTCGAGCGTGTGCTCCTGCACCCCCTCATGGAGGGCCTCGACTTGGCGTGCGGCGTCTCCACGGAAAAGTCCTACGAGGTGCCGGCCGTCGGCGAGGAGCGGTTCCATGTCCTCGCGTACGACTTCGGTGTGAAGGCCAACTCGCCTCGCCTCCTGGCCCAGCGTGGTTGTCGGGTCACGGTAATTCCGGCCGAGATGCCAGTGGACGAGATCCTCTCGGGTGAACCGGACGGGCTTTTCGTGTCCAACGGTCCCGGTGACCCCTCGGCGGTAGAAAAGGCGCAGGAAGCCATCCTCGGGTTGTCCGGACGGGGCGTTCCCGTCTTCGGAATCTGTCTTGGCCACCAGCTGATCGCCCGGGCTTTCGGCGCGAAGACGTATAAGCTTCCGTTCGGGCACCACGGCGGGAACCACCCCGTCCGCAACCTCGATCGGAACACGGTCGAGATCACGTCGCAGAACCACGGATTCGCCGTCGTTGCGGGGAAGGAGCTGGAGATCCCCGGAGCTCCCGACCTCCGCCTGACCCACCTGAATTTGTACGACGGAACAGTGGAAGGTCTGGTCCACCGGGAGCTCCCCGTCTTCTGCGTCCAGTACCATCCGGAGGCCGCTCCCGGACCTCACGACAGCGTATATCTCTTCGATCAATTCATCGGATTGATGGAAGCCCGGATTTCGTAGGTCCAAGCGTCCCTTGACGTTCCAGGCTCGACGCCGTTACCGTGACTCCCCTGCCACAGCTATTCATCGAATCTTGGAGGAAATTGCATGACCAAGGCCGACCTCGTCGAACAGGTCGCAGAGGCCATAGGTCCTGGGATTACGAAAAAGGACTGCGCTCTGGTCGTCGACGGTCTCCTGAACGCGGTCAAGCGTGCGCTCGCGAACGGCGACAATATTGAGATCCGTGGCTTCGGGACGTTCAAGGTGAGGAAGCGGAAGAGCCGCATGGCCCGGAACCCGCGCACGGGCGAGGGCGTCGAGGTTCCTTCGCGAACCGTTCCGGTCTTCAAGCCATCGAAACATCTTCGGACCCGCGTCAGCCAGCTCGATGGGCAGAGCCTGGAATAACTCTCGGCGATCGGGTTCCATGGCCGGAGCACCGTGAGCATCGCTACAACACCACTTCCCCCGCCCTCCTCCCCTTCATACATCTACTCCTCCTGGCCCCTCGTTCCATTCTGCCCGTCCTCCCAACACCTTCCATCCAGACATTAGTAGAAGGCTGTTGTTTAACGTTCTCCTAACACGGGACGTCTGATTAACGATGTCGGAGGATTCACGCCTGGATTCGCGCACAGACGAAGAGTTGGTCCAGCGGGTCCGGGAAGGCGACGAACGGGCTATGAATATTCTCGTGGATCGCCATCATGGTGTGGTGTTTCGGAGATGTGTGGGTATCCTTGGCGACGAGGATCTAGCGGCAGATGCGAGCCAAAACAGTTTTCTCAAGGCCTTCAGGGCGATCGATGGCTTCCGCGGAGAGGCGGCGTTTCGGACGTGGCTGTTGGCCATCGCGGGTAACGAGGCCCGGGGTCTATTCCGCAAGGTCCAGCAGAGAAGAGAAGACACGCTCGAGGATGCGGACGCCCTGCCGGCCGAAGGGAACGATCCTTCGACGCAGGCCATTAATCGATCCGAAGTCGCACGTGTGCGAGCGGTACTGGCAGACCTCCCTGAAAAGCAGAAATTATCCGTGAGTTTGAGAATCTTTGATGGCTTGAGTTTTCGTGAGATCGGTGAAATCATCGATTCGACGGAGGGGTCGGCCCGGGTGAATTATCACCATGGGATACGGCGGTTGAGGGAGTTGCTGGAACCGTGACAAGAACTGAATGCGCAGATGTGAAGGACCTCCTACCGGAGTTGATCCGGGGGGAGCTCGAAGAGGGTGATCGCGCCGTCGTCACCGAGCATGTCTCCTCGTGCGTGTCGTGTTCGGAGGAAGCCGAGTTCCTGGAAAGGATCCTGGGCGCCGCCTTCAGCCCGCGTGCGTCGCTCGCTTCCGAGATCAAGTCCGCGGTGGCCGCGGAGATGGAGTCGGACGCCGGCTTCAAGTACAGCCGAACGACACGCTTCGTACGTTGGGGGCTCCCTGCGGCGGCGACCGTGGTTTTAGCCCTGGGTACGTCCGTGCTCTGGCAGCGCGCGCAAACGCTGCCAGTGGTGGGGCTCCTCGGTCAGGATCCTTTCGCGGCAGTCTGGCCGAGTGATGACGCTGATCTGGTCGGCGTATCGATCGTGGCGGGTGTACCGATGTTGGCGGATCTAACCGACGAGGAGTTGGCACTCCTGTTGGAGGAGCTCGGAGGATGAAAGGGGAAGGTCAGGTGATGCCGAGAGGGTTGGGGATCTTGATGTCCGTCCTACTGATGGGCGGTGTCCAGGACCTCGTCGCACAGCGTGGGGGCCGGGGTAGCCGCGCAGATATGGAGCTGAGAGTCCAAGCGCGCTTCGACAACCTGGTTCGGCAGAACCTCGGACTCGGCGATGACCAAATGCGGCGACTCCAGGAGGTAGTGGGCAACTTCACCACCCAACGGCTCCAATTCTCACAACGTGAGCGTAGCACCCGCGCCAGGGTAGGACGTTTGGGCGGCCCGGGCGGAGGACAGGACCTCACCGAGGAGGAGGCTTCCCAGATCCTCACCGAAATGCTTGAGTTGAGCGACCAGGAGGCGACGCTGTTTCGAGAAGAGCAGGAGGCGCTCCTCCAGATCCTGAGCCCCCAGGAAGTCGTGCGTTATCTCGTGATGCGCCAGGAACTCGGTGACGAGATCCGAGGAATCCGTGGGAGAGGCGGTCCTGGTCGGGGACGTGGGCGCCAGGATGGTCGGCGCTAGGGGCAGCTCCCGGCCGACGTTGATCCCCCCGTCGCTGACCCCCCAGGACGTTGACGGGAAAGGCTGGGTCCCTTTAGTCTCAGGGAGTTGTTCCAGCCAAATTGCTCTCGTTCCCCGGATTTATAACACGTGGAAATCCGCACCCTGTTCTTTGCTTCCTATAAGGAACTCCTCGGCACTGGGGAGTTGCAGGTCGATCTTCCTGAGGGAGCGACTGTCTCCGACCTCGTTTCGGCACTACGCGCCCGCGGAGGCGCTTTTACGGTGCTTCCCGCCGCGCCCGCCGTGGCCGTCAACCTGACCTATACGGACCCGACGTCGTTGCTGAGCGACGGCGACGAGGTGGCGCTGATTCCACCGGTCGCGGGGGGGTGAGGCGATGTTTTCGGCCATCGTTCGGGAGCCCATCGACCCGGCTTACGTGTTGACTTTGATCGGCGCGGACCAGGACGGGGCGAGTCTGCTCTTTTTGGGCGTGGTTCGAGACCACAACGCCGGCCGTTCGGTGGGGGGGATGCGGTACGATACGTATGAAGAGATGGCCGCGGAGGTGCTCTCGGAGATCGTGGACGAGGCGGCACGGTCAACGGGCACGGATCGGATCGCTACTATCCATCGGACCGGCGAGTTGGAGGTGGGCGAGGTCAGCGTGGCGATTGCGGTGTCCAGTCCTCATCGGGCTCAGGCGTACGACGCCTCACGCTACATCATCGAGGAAATCAAGAAACGCCTTCCGGTTTGGAAAAAGGAACGTTACAGCGACGGTGCCGAGGAATGGGCCGAGGGCCGGACGCCAGGGGCGCCCGATGTGGCACCAAAGGCCGACGGGTCATGAGGGATCAATTCGGCCGCCGCGTGGAGTACCTTCGTATCTCGGTTACAGACAAGTGCAACTTGCGGTGTGTCTATTGTATGCCGCTCGAGGGGCTGGATTGGCTCAAGCGTGAGAGTCTCCTCAGTTATGAGGAGATTGCATCGGTGGTTCGCACGATGGCCGGGATGGGTCTCAAGAAAGTGCGCATCAGCGGGGGCGAGCCGCTGATTCGAAAGGACCTGTCTCATCTGGTGCGTTTGGTAGCCGAGATCCCCGGCATCGAAGACATCTCCTTGTCCACAAACGCAGTGCTGTTGGCCGATCAAGCTCAAGACCTCCGCGACGCTGGAATCAGCCGCGTCAACGTGTCGCTCGACTCGCTTCAGGAAGAGCGTGTGGAGTCCATCGCACGCCGCCCAGGATGCTTCGACGGTATCATGCAGGGACTCGAGGCGGCGGAGGCGGTGGGGTTCGATCCCATCAAGATCAACGTGGTCCTGATCGGTGGTCAGAACGATGACGAGATCGAGGACTTCGCACGCATCACTCGGGATCGTCCGTGGCACGTGAGGTTCATCGAACTCATGCCGACTGGATCCAACCTAGAGTTGAGCGCCGACAACTACGTGTCCTGCCAAGAGGCGCTTGCCAGAATCCGCCGGATGGGCAATATCGAGCCCGTTGAAGGTCCTGCCGGAAACGGGCCCGCGACGTATTTCCGTTTCCCCGGAGCTGCAGGTACGGTGGGGGGGATCACCCCCATGAGCCACAACTATTGCGACCGCTGCAACCGGATGCGGTTGACCGCCGATGGCCAACTCCGCCCGTGTCTTTTTGGCTCGATCCAGACCAACCTTCGCGACCCGCTCCGGGTGGGGGCTGACCTCGTCCCACTCATCGAAGAGACGCTCCATATCAAGCCTGAGCGCCACTATCTGATCCAGGGGAGTGACGAGGGTTCCGGAGGGCTGGTCGCCCTCTCTCAGACGGGTGGCTGAGCCGGAACATCACACAGGTAGACTTCAAAAACTCCAGTAGTAAGTTTCAGGAACCCGAGCAAACCCAACGCGCCAATAACACTTCAACACTCCATGAAGGATCACATGAGTGCGAATAAAATTACGGTAGTGGGCGCGGGTCACGTGGGCGCGACCTGTGCGCAACGTCTGGCCGAAAAAGAGCTTGCCCGAGAAGTCGTCCTCATCGACATCGTCGAAGGAATCCCTCAGGGGAAGGGGCTTGATCAATGGGAGAGCGCCCCCGTCGAGGGTTTCGACTCGCATATAATCGGCACAAACGACTACGAAGAGGCGGCGGACTCCGATCTCTTTATTGTCACGGCTGGGATCGCACGCAAGCCGGGTATGAGCAGGGACGACCTGCTCAAGACGAACGCCAGTATCGTGGAATCGGTGTCGAAGGAGATCGCGCGCGTGGCGCCCGATTCGATCATCATCATGGTGTCCAACCCGTTGGACGTGATGGCCTACGTGGCGATGAAGACCACCGGTTTCCCTCGGGAACGGGTGATCGGCATGGCGGGTGTGCTCGATACGGCGAGGTTCCGTTCGTTTATTTCCCTGGAACTCGGCGTGAGCGTGGAGGACATCCAGGCTCTCGTTCTCGGTGGCCACGGCGACACCATGGTCCCACTGGTCTCCTACACGACCATCGCGGGCATTCCGCTCACGCAATTCCTCGGGAGCGAGCGTATTGAGGCTCTGATAGAACGCACGCGCAAAGGAGGAGCCGAAATCGTGGCCCACCTGAAAACTGGCAGCGCCTACTACGCACCCTCGGCGGCGGCTGTGCAAATGGCCGAGGCCATCGTCAAGGACAAGCGTCGTATTCTTCCGTGCGCCGCCTACCTGGAGGGCGAATACGGGCACGACGGAATCTTCCTGGGTGTGCCGTGCCAGCTCGGCGAAGGTGGGCTCCAGAGGATCATCGAGGTGGAACTCACGAAGAGTGAGACCGAGGCGTTGGCGAGCAGCGCCGAAGCCGTGCGTA
>ERZ651768.63-NODE-63-length-72739-cov-14.543186_pt1 | contig 72739 bp, 49 predicted proteins | sample MGYA00514754_ERZ651768 | MGnify/ENA metagenome assembly ERZ651768
GAGGATATAAGTTAATGACCCCTTAATTTTTTTGTGGCATTATCGTCAACTACTCCATCTGAAGTAAGTACAACCCCAAAAAGATCCTGCGCCTGCCGAATGGTATAATAACCTCGCTGTACATCCTTCCGAACTAACTCTGGAATTCGCTGTAAAGCACTTTCATATCCGCCGCCGCCTGGAGTTGAAACACATATTGTGTCACCGGCCTGCACATGAATGTTCTGATCTTTGGAAAGGTGCGGAGGAATATACGTATGCCCATTATGTTCAATTTGCACTTTGTTTACCCCACCGTCTTTACCTCCCAACACACCTTGAGGACCAAAGCGTCCGTGATCCATCACCATGGAAACCTTGGCGTTTCCTCTGCGTAGTTTTATTTTGTAATTTACACCGAAGCCTCCCCGTGATTTCCCTGCCCCTCCTGAACCCTCGTGTAAAGAATATTCTTCAAATAGGACAGGATAGAACTGCTCCATTACTTCAACCGGAGTTGTTTTGGATATGCCTATGGTGGAGCATCCGTTGGATAAGCCGTCTGTTGCAGCATTTCCTCCATATCCTCCTCCACTAATTACGTACATTACATAATTTCGTTCACGAATCGGGTCATATCCTCCAACACAGAGATTCCCGCTGGTGCCTGCAGGTGCCGCAAAAAGCTGCTTCGGTATGGCCTGTACCAGTGCGCTGAAGACTGCTTCCGCAATGCGCTGACTTACTTCAGCTGCACAGCCTGAGACGGGCCTAGGATATTTTGCGTATAAAAATGTTCCTTCTGGTTCTTTTATATGCAGAGGATCAAATGTTCCGGCATTGATGGGGACATCGGGAAAAATATGCTTAATCGCCAAATAAACAGAGGATTTGGTAGTGGCAATCACACTGTTCATTGGTCCAAGACAAGGAGGACTTGAACCGGACATGTCGAAGTATAATTCTGTGTCCTGCTTGCGAACTTTCATGTCGATGCATAAAGGTTCATCAATTACGCCATCTGAATCTACAAATGCCTGTCCCTGATACAGGCCATCCGGAATCTCCTTGATTTTTGCTCTCATCTGCTGTGCCGCTCGGCTTCTCAGCTCTTGTATTGAAGAATTAACGGTTTGTTTTCCATAGCGGTCAATCAGCTCAGTGAAGCGCTTTTGACCTGAGCTGAGTGCGGCGGCCTGGGCCTTGATGTCACCAATGCGCTGGTCTGCAATGCGAATGTTGGAGAGAACAATTGAAAGAATTTCCTCATCCATTACTCCCGCCTTGTATAGCTTTACAGGTGGGAGTCTTAGTCCTTCCTGTTCAACTTCTGTAGCATTTGCTGAAAAACCACCTGGAACTGAACCTCCTGTATCCGGCCAGTGGCCTGTGTTTGCAAGCCAGGCAAACAGTTCTCCTTCATAAAAAAACGGTTTCACGAAACGCACGTCCATAAGATGTGTGCCTCCTAAATAAGGATCATTGACAATGTACACATCACCATCTTTAAGATCCTTTGCTCTTTCAATCACGCATCTTGTGCCGAACTGCATTGTGCCTACAAAAACCGGCAAACCTAACTCACCCTGTGCGATGAGCTCACCGTTGTCTTTATGGTAAATTCCGTCTGATCGATCCAGTGCTTCAGAGATTACAGGACTGAATGCTGAACGTACAAAGGCAAGGTCCATTTCATTGCAGACTTGCTGCAAGCCGCTTTGAATCACTGTCAAAGTAATTGGGTCAAGTTTTCCTACAGTCATTTGATTTTAACTTTAGTAAAGGTTAATAATATATGCATTTTCCACAGACTGAATTATAACGAAATAATCAAATTACCTGCCTTATCCACTTCTGCATGATTCTCAGGTTCCACAACAGTTGTTGTGTCTAACTGCTCAATTACTGCAGGGCCCCTGAATTTAATTTTTGGTGGAAGAAACTCTCTGTTGTAAATTGGGGTATCATGCCAGCCAGAATCAAACCATACAGGTCGACTATGCATGATGCAGTCACCCAGCTTTTTTTTATGTTTTGCTTTTGAAATTAGTGTCCTTAGCGGAACAGGTTTTCGACGGCCTATTACAGAGGTGTGAAGATTTACAAGAACCGCCCTGATTTCCGGAAGTTCAACATTAAAACGGTTCCAATATGCTTTTTCAAATGACGATTGCAGGGCACTCCTGCTTACACTGGGGTTCTGCACCGGAAAATTAAGGATATGAGTTTGTCCCTGGAACTGCATGTCAACCTGATGAATGATAACCATTTCCTCTATATCTATGCCTTCTGAGGCAATGATCTCTTTTCCTGCTCTGATCTGTGAAACAAAAATGTCATGAACCTGGTCCATGTCTACCTGGGTTAAAGGTACGTTAACGGAATTGACATAATCATGTCTCACATCCGCAACCACGCATCCTACAGCATTAGTGATTCCGGGCCTCATCGGCACCAGAACTTTAGGAATTCCAAGTTCAGCGGCCAAAGACACTGCGTGCAGTGGGCCTGCCCCTCCGAATGCAAACAGAGCAAAATCACGTGGATCGTAACCTCTTGCAAGAGAAACCAAACGAAGGGCCCCGGCCATATTCATGTTTGCAATCCTTATAATCGCAGAAGCAGTTTCCTCCACATCCTTAAATCCAAGATTTCTTCCAACATCCTCTATCATTTTGCTTCGCACTGTTTCAAGTGAAACAGGATTGTCTACTGAAAGCAGTGACTCTGGATTCAAACGCCCAAGAACCAGGTTGGCGTCGGTTATTGTAGGTTTTGTACCCCCCCGTCCGTAACAAATTGGTCCAGGCTGAGCGCCGGCACTTTCAGGTCCAACCTGCAGCAAACCAGAATCATTTACCCATGCCAGGCTGCCTCCTCCTGCTCCGATGGTGTGGACATCAACCATTGGTACATGAATTGGCATAGCGTATTCGATCTCAAGTTCTGAAGTAACTTGAGGGATTCCATCCACTATCAATCCTACATCGCAACTTGTTCCACCCATATCATAAGTAACAACATGACTAAATCCGCACTGCATTGAGGTATAAGCCGCAGCCATAACGCCTGATGCAGGTCCTGACATCACAGTTTTTACTGCTTCATCTGAAACGATACTGGATGATACCGTACCGCCGTTACCCTGCATTACCAGCAGATCTTTGGAATATTTTTCTTCTTTCAACTGATACTGCAGCCTTTGAATATAATTGTGCAAAACCGGCTGAACTGCAGCATTAATTGCCGCAGTAGTTCCTCGTTCATACTCCCGAAATTCAGTAACAAGTGCACTCCCACAGGTAATAAATGAATTTGGCCAGATATCCTTCGCAATATCTGCAGCGATTCGTTCATGGATATCATTTTTGTATGAATGCAGAAAATGAATTATCAATGACTCAATTCCATTATCCAGCAGCAGTTTCAAAGCTTTTGCTACATCATTTTCATTAAGTGGTTCGATAATTTCGCCGTCGCTGTCAACACGTTCCCTTACTTCCAGTCTAAATTCTCTTGGAATGATGCATTCAAAAACACCCGTCATTCCATATGGCTTTGGTCTTGTACGACGTCCTAATTCCAGTACGTCACGAAAACCTTTGGTTGTGATCAGGCCGACACGACTTATTTTTCGCTCCAGCAGTGCATTTGTTGTAACAGTAGTGCCATGAATTAAAGTTTCTACTGATTGCAGATTTACCTCAGCAGTTTCAAGAGCCTTCATTACCCCAAATGCCTGATTTTCAGGTGTGCTCAATACTTTGGCAATACTTACGGTATCTGAATTTGCGTCAAATGATATGAGGTCTGTAAAAGTACCTCCTACATCAACTCCGACAATTTGGGACATGTTGGTATTGTCTTTAAAAAGTTTATTGACCGGTTAGAAATTATTTTCTGTGGCAGATTGGAAAAATTAAATTAGCATTAAATGTCCGGTAATCATCAGCATCGAAGTACATGTCAAATTTGCGCTCTCAATTGTCTTCAGCATACTTTATGGCTGTAAAATGTCAGTTCTTTTCCCAACAGTGAATGTGTCAGACTGCCACAGGAGTTGACAGCAGCCACAATCCAAAAACTGTGTAACCTATCATAAGCAGAGTAGCCGGAACTTGCACCAGGATTAAGTTTTGGCCGTTTGGGGAATCATGAAGCTGTAGCAAATATGCAACTATTACAGCAGCTACGTGTGCCAGCACTATCGCTGAAATCTGCAGGAACCAGATCATGACTATAGAGTCAAAATGCGAAAGAAAGGATGCAGATACAGTCCATCCTGATGTACCAAACAGATTCCAACCCAGACTGAAGGGATCAGAGAGAGCAATCAAGGCATATTGAATATCCACCAGGAAGGCTGGTAAATAATGTGCAAAATGGTAACCGAATGCGATTGGAATCAGGGAGTAAATAAAACTTCCAGAGGGTTTTGAATGGTGATTCAGGAAGCAGGAAATTACATGTGTCAGGTAATAAGCAGTTGCAAATACAAAAAATGTTGCACAAAGACCTAATGTATTCGGTAGAACCATAACGGTTTTGCCGGGAAATTCGAGCGGATTTATTCCATTGAGTGAGAGCCACCAGAAAGTCCTTGATAAGCCGTCAAATGAAACAGTTGAAAGAACCAGCAGTACAAAAGCTATACCGCTGAGAGGCAAAAGTTCTGATCTAAGTAATCCTGAACATGGCATTCTTATTGAGATTCTGCTTGATCCGGTATTGTTTTCTACTTTTGCTGATTTTAAGTAAATCGGAGAAAGCCAGGCCACCATGCGGAAAAAAACCGTAAAGGGCTCACACGTGTTAAGCCATTGTTTGCTCCCGAAAATCATCATTGCCGAAGCTGTGATAATCAGATAAATAAAAATAATCCTTGCCAATGTATCAGGATCCATTGGTGAAGGATGAACCAGTTCCAACCATGCATAAAGGAAGAATAATATTACTGCCGGCCAATATGCCAGTTTGCCGAGACTGAGGACCCCTGATTTTGAACTTAAATAAATTCCAGGAAAAAATGAAATAAGTTTTTCCAAGGCAGGCCATGGGCTGATAAAGTTCCATAAATTACCAAATATTGCTGTGGCCATTGTCAGGCCTATCCACCAAACGACCCAGGTAGTGAGCGGCAACAAGTTCTGCATTGGATCACTGTTGCCTTTAAACCCAATCAAAATCAGGATAAACAATACGGTTAGTGACAGGAAACTTAGCCAGGAAACCGGCTTGATCTGAACCTCAGGCGAGTTCAGTTTTATGTTTTTCCCAATAGCTGATTTCCCAGCAACAATAATCATAAAAATGAAAGTCAAAGCAACAACTGCGGCACCACCTCCAATGTACAAATTTGTAGGCAGCAGCATCACATGTCCACGCTGCCCAGCATGCGCAAAGGCTAATTCGGGAAGGATGAAAATGAAGGCCGATATCTGAACTTTTATGCAGGAAATATAATTTATAATTGCAGGCTTATGCAAAGGAGGGACTTCCTCCATCTTTGTGAGATTTGACTCCGACATACTTCTCGAGTGGCTCTGGATTATCATTCAGTTGCTTTGGCGTTGTTTCTTCTTTGAGTATGCCATTTTCGAGAAAAACGATCCTGTCTGATATACGTAAAGTTCCTTCTATTTTCTGTTCAACCAGCAGCACACCAACTTTTTCAGATTTAAGCTTTTCCACAATATCAAATATTGTCTCAATCAATTTCGGCATCAGGCCTTCACTTGGCTCATCCATCAAAATATATTTAGGTTCAAGACATAATGCTCTTGCAGTGGCCAGCATCTGTTGTTCTCCGCCGCTCAAAGTACCCGATTTTTGCTTTAGTCGCGTTTTCAGGACAGGAAAAAGAGAGAGTGCCCAGTCCAGTACTTCATTACTGCTATTCCGGGCATACAGTCCCATTTTCAAATTTTCTTCCACCATTAATTCAGGAAACAAACGTCTCCCCTGCGGAATGTATCCAATTCCGCATTTAGGGATTTCATGCGCAAGCTTATTGCTCAAGACAACATCATCAAGCTTAATTGTTCCTGAATCAATTTGTACAAGCCCCATGATGCTTTTTAAGAGAGTTGATTTGCCAGCCCCGTTTCTGCCCAACAGGCCCAGAACTTCGCCCTCTTTAACATTCAGCGATACACTGCTGAGGACTCTAACCTGAGCATAACTGCTTGAAATTTCTTCAATTTTCAGCATCAGTTCCCCAGATATAAGTCTTGCACTCCACGATTATTTTCTATTTCCGAGGGAGTTCCCTCAGCCATAATTGTCCCACTATCCATCACGGTTACGTATTCTGCCAGGCTGAAGACCACACCCATGTTGTGCTCAATCAGCAGTACATTTACAGATTTTGAAATATCACGGATTAAAGCAATCAGATTTTCTATTTCAGCCTGGGCCAGCCCCTGGGTGGGTTCATCTAAAATCAAAAGTTCAGGGTCTGCGGCTAGGCTCATGGCAACTTCTAACAATTTCTGGTGGCCGTAGGGCAAAGTACCTGCTGTTTGATTTTCCTTACCATTTAAACCTACCCTTCCAAGTGATTTGGATACATGTTTCTCAATAACAGATTCACTTACCATAAGCAATTTACCCTGCAGTGCTTTTAATGATCTTTGAACGGATATAGCAACATTCTCATAACAGCTCAGATTGCTGAAAATACTGGTTACCTGAAAGGTGTAAACAATTCCGGATTGAACCCGCTTCGCACTGGATTGCTGAGAGATTTCTTTGCCTTTGTAAATTATACTTCCTGAAGTTGGCGTCTCCCTGCCGCATATCAGATTCACCAGTGTAGTTTTTCCTGCACCGTTAGGTCCGATGATCGCGTGAATACGATCATGGCGAAGACTAAAATTAACATCGTTCACTGCAGTTAAACCACCGTATTGCCGAGTTAATCGATGGGTGCTGAGAAATTCTACGGAAGCCATTTAAGCCATCTTTGTCTGATGGTTCCCATAATTCCTAATGGGAACCAGATGATTGTGAGTACAAGTAAAACGCCAACCACCAGCAGATAATTGCTTGTTATACCGCTGATAAAATCAATAAGATAATACATGATTCCAGTGCCAAGCAAAGGGCCTATTACTGTTCCGGCACCTCCGAGCAGGGTCCATAGCAGGGGAGAAATTGAGTGATGGATTTCCGCGAAAGTGGTACCAATGTACGAAAACAGCAGCGCATGCATTGCTCCGGAAATTCCTGCTAATGCTCCGGAAAATGTGAGGGCAAATAATTTATAGGAAAATACATTGTAACCCAGCAGCTGAGTGCGGGCTTCGTTTTCACGAATTGCAATCAAAATTCGCCCAATGGGTGAAAGGATGATAATGGTTGTAATTAGCAGATATACTGCCAACAAAATTAGGGCAAAATTGTAACGGATAGAAGGATCGCTGTAGAGATGTTCTTTACCGAAAATAACAAGTGAACCCAGGTAGTTTGTGATTGAAAACCCATCCTGGCCAAAAGTGAATTCATTATAATAAAGGATTGCCAGAAAAAACGTTTGCCCGAACATAAGAGTTACAATCAGAAAAGAAACTCCACTTGTTCTTAGCGCGAACAGTCCAAAAATCAGTGACATAGTCAGAGTAAACATTGTCCCAAAAATCATTCCCTCCAAGGGTGTGAAACCTAAGTACAATATGCTTAATCCTGAAGAATACATTCCAGAGGCAAAAAACATGGCATGACCAAGGCTCATCAAACCTGTATAGCCCAGCAAAAAATTGTAACCGATAGCGTATGATGCCAGAATCATTATTTTGGAAAAACTACTGTGGTGATAGGTCGGCAGAATAAACTGCATTAGAAACAGCAATAGTAGTACTCCGCCTTTCAGAAACAGTGAGTAAATTAGTGATTTGCGTTTCATTGCTGATTCTCGCCAAACAATCCGCTAGGTTTTATAATCAGAATCATTACCACAAACAATGTAGCCAGCATTTTTGCTAATGTAGGTTCATAGAAAACCGATATAATGCCGTCACTGATGCCGATCAAAAAGGCCGCAATGATGGTTCCCCGGATACTGCCTAAGCCACCAATAATGACTACAATAAAGGAAAGTAACAGTGGTTCCAATCCCATCAGATGGTCTGCCTGACGAATTGGAACAACAAGCACTCCAGCCAGTGCCGCCAGGCCTCCCCCCAATGCAAACACAGAGGCATAAATCTTTTTAGTTGGGACACCAAAAGTTGTTGCGATTTCATAGTCCTGCTGAGTTGCCCGCATGTATAACCCAAGTTTGGTGCGTTTTAGAAGTAGCCATACTCCGCAAAGGCATAGTCCTGACATTACAGCAACCAGCAGTTTATATCCGGAATAGCCAAACCATGGAAACGAGACTCTGAAATATATTGGGGCTTCTACGGGTCGTGCTTCAGGACCGAATCCCATCAAAGTCAATTGCTGAATTACATAGAGTATTCCGATGGTAGCGACAATAGTACTTTCGGGGTTATAGTCAACTTTGCGCAGGATATATCTTTCAGAAAACACAGCAATAAATCCCACAATTGCAGGGGCTATCAGGAGAGCCAGAACAAAACCCCAAACTGAATCACCTGTCCAATGATATGCAAACCACGAGAGCACTGCTCCAAGCATGAAGAATTCACCATGAGCAACATTTACAATTCGCATCACACCAAAAACCAGTGACAACCCCAGTGCAATCAGGGCCAGTACAAAAGCCGTCACGGTTCCATCCAGCAGTGCCAGAAAAACCATTGGCCAGATTTCTTCTATCCAGGAAAACACAATTAGGGATTAATTAGAAAGGTCTTCCGGAAAAGAAGAAACTCCCCCGGAAGTTTTGCTTGATCAGAAAGACTTCTTAGTGTAGTCAGTTTCAGGTTCGTACATGCCGTCGGCTATCGATGTTCTATGAACAACGTTAAATTTGCCATTTTTGACTTGTGAAACAAACTGCTGTCCATAGCATTGATGTGTCTTACCGCTGAAAACCTTACTACCCTGAGGATGAGCAATACCTTCGTTGAAGCCGGTGAAGCCTTCAAAGGTTTCAATAAGTGTCTTATAATCTCTTTTACTTTTATATCCACTTTGTTCAACCGCTTCCTTGATGGCAAATAATGTTTCCCAGCATCCAAACATGTGGGAATAAGCAGCAACGTCTTTCGAATCAGATTTACTTGCTCCTGTATTATCTACACCAACCGCATCACGGTAAAAATTGGACCCGGATGTTGGATACCCGTCAGCATAGCGAGGCATAGCCTCCCAGAAATGAGATCCATCAAGAAATTCTAGTCCGGTGCTATTGATATTTACTCCTTCCAGCGAGTCGATGAAACCAAATAGTTTTGGATGTTTTGCACCATAGTGCTCCCCCATTTCCCTGACGAAAGTTAATACACCTGGTCCCACCATGACGTGATATATCACTTCGGTATTTTTTGGAATTTTCACGAAATAACGTGTAAATGAACTTGCAGTAGGCGGAATAGCAATCTTTGCAGTAATTTTTGCACCGCTCTTTGCAGCTGCAGCAGAAGCATAATCTCTGTGATTGTATCCAAATGCATAGTCCGGATAAATCAGGGCCACATTTTTACCAAGATTGCTGAAAATCCAGTTAGCAACCGCGGTTATCTGTGAGCGAACATCTGTTATGCAAGGCTGGAATACATAGCGATTCAAGGCACCACTTGCTACATGATATCCCTCACTCACTACGAAATATGGTATTTTTAGTTCTCCTGCACGTGGAGCGGAGCCCATCACCACATGTGAGAAAAGTGTACCGTAAACAAAATCAACTTTGTGCTTTGTTGCCAGTTTTTCTACAACATCAGCTCCACGCTTGGGGTCTGTACCATCATCTTCTGTAATAATTTCAATCGGCCTACCGGCAATACCTCCAATACTGTTTATGTATTTTGCAGCCGCATTTGTAGTACGTTCATACCATCTGCCGTAAAGTGCTCCAATGCCTGTGCGGTGAGCCTGAAAACCAATCCTTATCGGTTTGTCGCTACCTGCAGCATAAGCTGTTTTAGCAACCGGATCAATCAACTGACTTCCGATAATACCTGCACCGGCAATCGCTGCGCCAGCACCCAAAACGGATCTGCGGGTTAAATTCAATTCATTTTGCTGATCAACTTTTTCTTCCTCTTTATTACTCATCATATTCTCCTATAAGGTTAAATAAATGATTTAGACAGAACAGATATATAAGATGACAATGCAGGCAGGTCAAGTTAATAATATTAAAAACAACAATTCATAAATACAAATTTTTTTCAAACTATCATTATTATAAATTTATTGTAAAATTAATTCTACGGCGGAGTCGTAATGGTTTTTTCATTTGACACCTGAAAATTTAAATGATCTTTTAACTTGATTAGCTCATACCGCTTGAATTAGCATTTTCAGGATTTTTAAACGTGAATAATTGTATCAAGAAAAACTATAACAATATTGGGGTGGAATATGTCAGCAGAAAAAATTCTCCAGCACATGGAAGAAATCATGCCTTTATCCAAAAGCGAACTTGATTTGAGAGCCAATGGAGAGCGGTTTGGTTTAATCATTGTGGACGAAGTCAACGGTTTTGCAACAGTAGGCGCCGGTAATCTTGCTCCTCAAACACCCAACGAACAGGTTGCCACTATGGTTTCAGAGACAGATCGCCTCGCCCAAGCATTCATAAAGCAGGGTATGCCAGTGCTTGCATTTCTGGATACACATGAACCGGGTAAACCTGAGCCGCCTTATCCTCCCCACTGTGAGCGGGGTACAGGCGAAGAGGATTTAGTCCCGGAGCTGAAATGGCTTGAGGATGATCCCCATGCCAAACTGGTTCGAAAAGACTGTATCAACGGATTTATAGGCGCATATCAACAGGACAATTCAAATGCTGTCATTGACTGGGTCAGGGAAAATAATTTAGAGAATATTCTGGTTGTAGGCATTTGTACGGATATTTGTGTAATGGATTTTGTTTTGACGCTTCTCTCTGTCCGGAACCACGGGATGATCCCAAATTTGAAAGAAGTTATAGTTTATGACAAGGGATGCTCTACCTACAGCCTGCCCAGAGATGTTGCGGAAGAAATAGGACTTCCTCCAAGCGCAAGTCACCCCCAGGATATCACACACTATATGGGCCTCTATTTCATGGCCTCACGCGGAGCACAGTTGGTAGATCGAGCAATAGTTTAAATTTTATCTTAATGCTTGTATAGACAGTTGAATGAAGTCCTGGAAGCAACCATTTAACATGTGTTAATGGAAATTTTAACTTTTATGAATTTTTCAATTTTGGGGGAATCAAGTTTAAGAAAAATAACGGCTTATGTCTTTAGATGGGATTTACACATTTATGATCTTTCCAAATAGGACTGTTTTTCGTTATTAATATAAATAAAAGATGCTACATCCTGACTCTTTCACTTTTTGGGTCATAGAACGCTGTTAATGAAGGACGTGCGGGATACCTTTCACCAGCAACCTCAATTTCGAAGCTGTTAGATTCGAGGAATTCTTTCGAAACACCCTCCTCGCAGTTAACGTAACCCATACCCAGGCAGGTGCCGATTGTGTGACCGTACATGCCTGAAGTCAAATCACCCACAATTTCCCCCCCACACCAGATTGGCTCATTGTGATACAGAAGAGGTTGAGGATCATCCAAAGCAAACTGTACAAGGCGTCTTTTTAAGACTTTAGTCTCTTTTTGCTTCAGTAAAGCATCCCTGCCAATGAAGCCTCCCTTTTTGTCAAATTTTACTGCGAAACCAAGACCTGCTTCTAAAGGAGAGTCCTCATCTGTGATGTCATGTCCCCAGTGTCGATATGCTTTTTCCAGACGTAGAGAATTAAGAGCGTGCATTCCTGCCAGTTTTAAACCATGATCAGCACCAGCATCAATTATCTTGTCGTAGATGTCCTGAGCAAATTCTGCAGGAAGATAAATTTCCCATCCTAGTTCCCCTACATACGTCATCCTTAAAGCCAAAGCTTTTGCATATCCTATTTCGATTTCCCTGCCTGTGCCGAACGGGAAAGCCTGATTTGACAAATCATCCGGAGTTAACTTTGACATTAAATTTCTGGATTCCGGTCCCATTAAACTTAAAACTGTGTATCCGGAAGTGACGTCGGTTACAGTCGTTCTGGCATCTTCAGGTATGTTTTTGTGAAGCCAGGCAAGATCTCGAGTTTGACTTGCACCTGCCGTGATAACCAGAAAAAGATCCTCACGTAAACGTGTTACAGTCAGGTCTGATTCTATTCCGCCCCTTTCATTAAGCCACGTGGTATAAACCGCCTTTCCTGCTGGAACAGAGACATCGTTGGCACAAATTCTGTTCATAATTTTTTCAGTGTCCGGTCCCTGCAGCAAGAATTTCCCAAAGGAAGACATATCAAAAAGCGCAACATTTTCCCGTGCCGCATTGTGTTCTGAAGCGGAAAACTCAAACCAGTTTTGACGGCCGTAACTATATTCGTAGTTTGGCTTCGTTCCAGCTTCAGCAAACCAGTTTGCACGCTCCCAGCCGGACATCTCGCCAAAGCAGGCTCCGGCTTTTTCCAGACGGTCATGCAAGACGGATTTGCGTACCCCTCTGCTTGTTTCCGGCTGATGGAAAGGCCAGTGCATGGCATAAAGCAATCCCAGAGCTTCACTGGTACGCTCTTCCAAATATTTTGAGTTGACCTGAAAGGGATGGAAGCGACGAATGTCCACATCCGACAAGTCCATTGTTGGGTGTCCGTTTACGATCCATTCAGAAAGAGCCTTTCCGGCCCCACCTGCAGACTGAATTCCTATTGAGTTGAAACCTGCTGCTACAAAAAAGTTTTTAAGTTCCGGAGCCTCCCCCAAAATATAACGGTTGTCCGGTGTAAAACTTTCCGGTCCGTTGAAAAAAGTCTGTATCCCCGCATCCTCCAGTTTTGGCATACGGTGTATGGCGTTCATCATCGAGGGCTCAAAATGTTCCCAGTCATCAGGAAACTGTCCGAATGAAAAATCTTCAGGAATAGTTTGCAGAGGACGTGGTTTGGATTTTGGTTCGAAACTTCCCACCAGCATTTTGCCTGCGTCTTCCTTTGCATATATCCAGCCGCTGGGATCTCGAAGAACAGGCAGGTTGGAAGGCAATCCAATTTCATCAGTTACAATATAAAAATGCTCCGCAGCAAACAGAGGGACATTTACTCCTGCCATCAGTCCAACTTCCCGCCCCCAAAGACCTGCACAGTTCACCACAATTTCAGATGTTATGTCCCCCTGGTCGGTATTAACACCCATTGCACGTCCTTTTTTGCTCTGAATTCCGGAAACTTTAATTCCTTCAAATATTCTTGCTCCCCCCATTTTTGCACCCTTGGCCAGAGCCTGAGTTACATCGATCGGATTAGTCTGCCCGTCTTTTGGCAGAAAAACGGCACCTTCCAGATCATCTATATTTAACAGTGAATGCATTTCACCTGCCTCCCTGGGAGTGATTACCTCAACTTCCAGACCAAAGCATTTGGCCATGGAGGCACCGCGTTTAAGTTCCTCAAAACGTTCTTTATCCGGTGCAACACTGATTGAGCCGTTTTGTTTGAAACCTGTTGCCTGACCTGTCTCTTCTTCCAGCGTAGCATACAGTTCGCTGGTATACTGGGCCAGCATGGTCATATTTTTAGTTGCTCTAAGTTGACCAACTAATCCAGCTGCGTGCCAGGTTGTTCCGCATGTCAGTTCCCTGCGTTCCAGTAAAACAATATCGGGCCATCCAAGTTTTGTCAGATGATAGGCTACACTGCAGCCAATTACGCCTCCTCCTATGATTACCACTTGAGCCTGTTTTGGTAATGTTTTCATTTATTTCCCCTGTTTAAGAATAGTTAGAAATCAGCAAAAATTAATATCAGCGGGATTAGTTTTACAACTTTGAGAAAGCACGGTCAATCATATATTTTCTGCTGTATAAAGTAATCACAAAGTGAGCTGTAATAAACTTATATCCCCAATTCTGCCTTGTTGCTCAAAATTATTCCTGTCATACTTAGCAGTAAGCAAACTACTCAAACTTTAACTTCAAAATTCCATCCTTAAGTACTTTTCTCATCTAAATGTCGCAGGAAAAAACCGATCAAATTGTTGTTATCGGTGCATCAGAGCACAATTTGAAAAACGTAAGTCTGGAAATTCCTCGAAATACTCTTACTGTTTTTACAGGGGTCAGCGGGTCAGGTAAATCTTCACTTGCCTTTGACACTATCTTCAAGGAAGGTCAGCGCCGTTTTGTTGAATCACTTTCGGCATATGCTCGCCAATTTCTTGGTCAATCGGATAAACCCAGAGTCGAGCATGTGGAAGGTCTAAGCCCCACTATCTCTGTGGACCAAAAAACGGTAAACAGGAGTTCACGTTCAACAGTGGGCACTATCACTGAGGTTTACGACCATTACCGTCTTCTCTTCGCGCGTCTGGGCAAGCCCCACTGTCCAGAGTGTGGAACACGAATTACCTCCCAGAATCCTGAACAAATTACTGATTTTGCCTACCTTGACGGACTGAATGAACTTTGTCTTATCCTTGCTCCTATGGTACAGGAGCGAAAAGGAGAATATAGGAAGGAACTTGAAGAGTGGGCCGCGCAGGGCTTTGTTCGAGCCAGAGTAGACGGAGAAGTAAAAAGGCTCGATGAAGAGATCAGTCTTGCACGCTACGAGAAACACACAATTGAACTGGTTGTGGATCGACTGAAAATAACACCTGAAGAAAAAAGCAGATTCACTGAAAGCGTGGAAAAAGCACTCCTGCTCGGTAATGGTATGGCTATCCTGCACTACCGCAAAAGAAGCACAGAAAATGATAATGAAATACATCAGGAGGAAGATCACTTGTTCAGTCAATTAATGGCATGCCCCAGCTGCCAGATTGCTTTACCGGAAATGGAACCGCGCCTGTTTTCCTTTAACGCACCTCAGGGAGCGTGCCCCACCTGCAATGGAATTGGACAGACAAGCACCTTTACGGAAGAAAAACTTTGCAATTCAAGGCTGTCTGTATTGGATGGTGCCATTCAATGCTTCTCAGAAAAGGGGAACCTTATGTATACAAGGATTGACCAAAGGCATGTCAGGAAAATGCTGAGTACATTTGGGATTAGTGAAAAATCACCCTGGAAAAATTTATCTGTAGAACAGAGACAGCTTATTTTGTACGGCAATACAAAAATGAAGCTGGGAGTCTCAAATATTTTTCGCTTTCCGGGCATGTTATTGAAGAAACTTGATCAGGGACAATGGGCGGGATTTATTCCAATCCTGAAATTTGTAAATCGTTTTGTGAAAGGACCTCTGGAAAAGTTTCAGCACATTTCAATCTGTCCAGACTGCACCGGGAAGCGTCTTAATAAAATGGCCCTTGCAGTGAAATTTCATGGCCGGAACATTAGCAGCCTCAGCAGTGATTCAATAGAAGCATCCATCAGTTTTTTTGAGCAAATAAAACTAACTGAAACTGAGCAAAAAATCGGTCGTGACATATTCCGTGAAATTATGGATCGTTTGAATTTCCTGAATGATGTTGGAGTAGGCTACCTTACTCTTGGTCGTTCTGCTTCTACCTTATCCGGAGGAGAGGGCCAAAGAATTAGACTTGCGTCACAGCTTGGTGCAGGTTTGCAGGGCGTGCTGTATGTGCTTGATGAACCATCTATAGGACTTCACCAGAGCGATAACATTAACTTGCTTCGCACTCTAAAAAAACTGCGTGACAGGGGGAACACTGTTTTGGTGGTTGAACATGATGAGGAAACAATCAGGTCTGCAGACCATCTGGTGGACATTGGTCCTACTGCTGGAAAGGATGGGGGGCATATAACAGCACAGGGCAGCTTAAAAGATATAATTGAAACTCCAGAATCTATTACTGGGCAGTTTCTTTCAGGCAATGAAAATATTAATATTCCGGAAATGCGTCGTCATCCTTCTGGAGAAAAAATTACTATTCATGGTGCAAGCTACAATAATCTGAAAAATATTGATTGTGAAATTCCATTGGGACTGTTTGTGGCTATAGCAGGAGTTTCAGGTTCTGGGAAATCTACATTGATTGACGGCATTCTGAAAAAGGCCCTGATCAGTTACCTGAATCCGGACAGTAAAGAAAAACCGGGTGATCACAAAAAAATTTCCGGACTTGAGAAAGTGGATAGAGTTATAAAAATTGACCAGACTCCAATTGGTCGCACACCGCGCAGCAATCCTGCAACTTATACAAAAGTACTTGATCCGATTCGGGAATTATTTTCAATGACCCCGGAAGCAAAGGCCAGAGGATATAAAAAGGGGCGCTTTTCCTTTAATGTTAAAGGAGGGCGATGTGAAGATTGTCAGGGAGCAGGATTAAAAACAATTGAAATGCAGTTCCTGAGCGATGTACAGATACCATGTGACAGTTGTAGAGGCAAACGCTTTAATTCTGAAACACTGCAAATATTTTATAAAAACCGTACTATTCAGGATGTACTTGAAATGACGGTAAAAGAGGCAGAAAATTTCTTTTCTGCAGTGCCGAAGATTCATGCAATACTGCAGACACTTCTTGATGTTGGTCTTGGTTATATAAAACTGGGGCAGCCTTCCACAACGCTATCCGGGGGCGAAGCACAGCGAGTAAAAATCTCTTCGGAATTAAGGAAGAAAGCAACTGGAAATACCATTTATATCCTTGATGAACCTACTACCGGCCTCCACTTTAAGGATATTCGTTTGTTGTTATCCTGCCTAAATGAATTGGTTGATCAGGGTAACACAGTTTTAGTAATCGAACATAATCTGGACGTTCTGAAGGTTGCAGATCATTTGATTGAACTTGGTCCGGGAGGCGGTCAGTATGGAGGGGAATTGGTTTGTGAAGGTACCCCGGAGCATCTGGCGGATAAACAGACATTGACAGGAAAGTTTTTGAAACAAAGATTGTGTAAGGATGAAAATTCAAAAAGCAGCAATGGTATAGAAGAAGGAAAGGTAGTTGGAGAAAAATCCGTTAAATTCCATAGACTCGAAGAACTGAAATCTCTGGAATTAAACGGAGGGGATCAGCAAAAAAATAGAAATTTAATCACGCAAAGAGACATTCTGATCAAGGGAGCCTCGAAGAATAACCTCAGGCACATCGATGTACGTATCCCGAACAGTAAGATGACCGTCATAACAGGTGTTTCTGGTTCAGGTAAATCCAGCCTTGCTTTCGATACAATTTTTGCAGAAGGACAGGCACGTTATCTTGAATCACTTTCAACATATGCACGAAGATTTTTAGGACGTATGGACAAGGCTCCGGTGGATACAATTGACGGGCTCGCTCCAGCTATTGCAATCAATCAGAAAGCAACAGGCAGAAATCCCCGTTCCACTGTAGCAACAACAACCGAAATTTATGATTATTTACGTCTGCTATATGCTCGCATTGGTAAAGCACATTGTCCCAAAACAGGAAAGCCTCTTATTGGATACAGTCCAAGCAGTGCTGCTTCCTATTGCACTGAACATTTTGATGGCGAACGTGTTGAATTACTTGCTCCTCTATATCTGCCTGGTTCCAGCAAGATCTTTCTGCTTGACCATCCAAAGCACTTGTCAAATGTTATAGATTCCTTGGTACAGGAGGGTTTTGTGCGTCTTAATATCAATGGGAAGCCAATTCGTCTTGATGATTGGGAGGAGATTATTACAAACCAGGATGTTCAGGATGGCTTGGAATTTACCCGCAATACCACAGTTGATTTGGTTATTGATCGTTTGCTGGTAAGCAGGGCTGATCAAAAAAGGCTGGCTGAAGCTATTGAAAATGCATTTCATCGAGGACATGGCTTAGTGAAGATTTGTATTACCGATCGAAATTGTGAAACCGAAATATTGTCGGAAACACCTGCCAATGTGGAAAGCGACTTTTTTCAGCTGGAAGAACTGACACCTCGCATGTTCTCCTTTAATTCACATTTAGGTGCGTGTCCAACTTGTGATGGTTTGGGGGTTGTTTCAGATATAAATGAAGCACCATGTTCCGATTGTGATGGTGAGCGTTTAAAGCCTGAATTCAGGTATGTAACTATACATGACTTCAACATAAGTAAATTTTGTCAGCTTTCAATCACCGAGGCGCGCAGGCAAATAGAAAATTGGATATTTACTGAAAATCAGCACACAGTTGCGGAGCAGGCGCTTGGAGAAATTATCACAAGACTTAAATTTATGGAAAATGTGGGACTTGATTATTTGACGCTTGATCAAAAAACCTCCACTCTTTCAGGAGGTGAAGCACAACGTATACGGCTTGCCTCACAAATTGGTTCAGGACTGGTAGGTGTAATGTATGTTCTGGATGAACCAACCATTGGATTGCATCCTCGTGATACGGGCAGGCTAATCAAGACTCTGAAGCAACTGCGTGACAGAGGCAACAGCGTGATAATGGTGGAACATGATCTGGATACAATCAGGCAAGCGGATCATCTAATTGACATAGGGCCGGGGGCAGGGCATTACGGAGGCAGGATTTCGGCATTTGGGAGTCCATCAGAAATTGCTGCTAAAAAAGACACTCTCACAGGACAATATTTAAGCGGCAAAAAATCGATTTCAGTTCCGGAAAGATGCCGCCCGCTTAAACCGGATTATGCGCTTTCTGTATGTGGTGCGGCGGCAAACAATTTAAAAAAACTGGATGTCAGGTTTCCGTTGGGAGTATTTACTGTAGTAACAGGTGTTTCCGGTTCAGGAAAATCATCACTGGTTGTAGATGTTTTACAGCGCACATTGGAGAAAGAGTTAAACGGGAAACAGGTTAAACCTGGAGAGCATAAAAGCATTTCTGGAATTGAACAGCTTGAATCAATGATGGTTATCAGTCAGGATCCGATAGGGCGTACTCCGCGTTCAAATCCTGCCACTTATTCTAAAGTCCTGGAGCCAATCCGGAACTTATTTTCTTCAATGCCGGAAGCTCGGGAAAGAGGATATAAAAAGGGACGCTTTTCCTTTAATGCAAAACAAGGACGTTGTCCAACTTGCGAAGGCCAGGGATTTCATCTGATTGAAATGCATTTTTTGTCAGATGTATGGGTGAAATGTGACCAGTGTAAAGGCAAGAGATACAACAGGGAAACACTCGCTGTCAGGTACAAGGGATACTCGATTGCAGATGTTCTTGAAATGGAAATAAGCAAGGCTGCAGAAGTTTTCAGTTCCCAACCTCGCATCAAGAGAATTCTCAAAACAATGGATGAAGTTGGTTTGGGTTATATGAAATTAGGACAGGCAGGAAATACTCTTTCAGGTGGTGAAGCCCAGCGTTTGAAGCTGTCAACCGAATTAGCTCGTAGGTCCCGAGGCCCAACAATTTATATTCTGGATGAGCCAACCACGGGTCTGCATGTGGATGATGTAGCAAGATTGCTGAAAGTTTTACACCGTTTAGTGGATCAAGGTCACTCTGTACTTGTTATTGAGCATAATTTAGAAGTAATCAAAACGGCAGACTGGGTGATTGACCTTGGTCCAGAAGGAGGTGACAGAGGTGGTCGTATAGTTTATCAAGGCATTCCGCAAAACTGCATCAGTAAACCCGAAAGCTACACAGGAAAGTACTTAGAATCAGCCTTTAACATTACTGGAGAGTCAATAGCACTTATGAGTAACTGAAATCAGTAAATCAAGTTTGGGGTGAATTGTCATTCCTTCAGTAGTGGGAATCAATTACAGGTAATTATTCCAGGTCATTACCTTCAGAATCCTTCAATGAGCCTATGATAAGCCTGATGATATCAACAATTGCCCATATTAAGAACCCGCCAAAAGTCAGCAGCTGTATAACACCAATTAAAGTATAACCGAGATAGAACCTGTGAATTCCTAAACCACCAAGGAAAAAGCATAATAGAATTGCAGTTAATTTTGACTTTATTTTGCTCTCCTATGTTATCTTTATCATTACTCATGCTTCTCTTCCGGAAGCACATCACTAAAATTATTATATTGTATAAAAATTATTTCTTCAATTACTTCAAAAAATGTATTTGTCTATAGAACTTAAGCATTTGTAATTGTAAGCATCATTCTTGAAACATGTTTTGAAAGGTTTAAATGTTTCAAAGAAATCTTTCAATTGGTATATTGTTAAAGACAAAATAGGACATGCTGGATTTACGATAATTTTCACAGCAAATTAAAAAATGAAGATTGATTCAATAGACTTCACCCTCATACTTTTATCCTCGATGTGGTTGGTTGCAGGAATAATTGCAACCTGGTTTTATATGAAAAAGACAATTTTGTCTCAATCACTGGAAAACCATACTGCTCAGAAATCATTGAATGACCTTTTGCAGAAAAATGAAGCCCTGCTGATGGAAAAAATGGAGCTTGATAAGCAACTGGCTGTTTTGAGGCAGGAAGCAGAAAGGCTTCCTGAAATTGAGGATGAACTGAAAATTCAGCAAAAAAAATATTCAGAAATGCAGATTTTAAAAGCCACATTGGAAGAGAGACTTGATTCCAAGGAAAATGAATCGAGAGAAAAATTAAAATTCCTGGAGGAAGCAAAAAAATTGATGGGAACAGAGTTTGAAAACCTCTCGGCCAAGATTTTTGATACAAAGTCGAAGCAGTTTACTGAAGCAAATAAAAATAATATTCAAAACTTACTGACGCCCATTCAGACGAAATTAAAGGAGTTTCAGGAAAAAGTGGAAAAGTTCCATTTGGAAGATGAAACGGGGCGTGCGTCTATCAAAGCGGAATTTGGGCACTTCAGGGAAGTAAGCACAAATTTGAGTCAGGATGCACAAAATCTGACAACAGCACTTAAGGGCGACACTAAGCAGCAGGGAGACTGGGGTGAATTGATCCTGGAGAAATGTCTGCAAAACGCCGGATTAATTGAAGGGGAACATTATCAGAAACAACTTCAGATTAAATCTGAGGAAGGGACGGAACTGCGTCCGGACTTCATTATAAACTTACCAAATGACCGCATCCTGATTGCTGATTCCAAGGTTTCTCTGAATGCGTATAACAGTTACATCTCTGCAGATGATGATGAAAAAAGGAAAGCTGCAGCCAAAAAACACCTGCGTTCTGTTCGCAACCATATTCAGAATTTATCTTCAAAAAGTTACCATGAAGGATTCAATGAATTTGGTTCTCCGGATTATGTACTGATGTTTATGCAGGTTGAACCGGCTTACTCTCTTGCTCAATCGCTGGATTCGAATTTAACCACTGATGCATTTAACAAAAATATTATCATTGTTACACCAGCGAGCCTGATGATGGCACTGCGGATTGTTAATCAACTTTGGCGTCAGGAAAAGCAGGTTCAAAATGTAAAAGAAATTTTTGATCGCGGCGGTAAACTTTATGAGAAAATCCATGGATTCCTGGAAGAATTTAAGAAAGTTGGTGAAAAATTAAACGCTGCTCACGAGTCCTACAAAAATGCGTCCATAAAACTGGTTGATGGAAAAGGCAGTATGGTAAGACAGGCAGAGATGCTGCAGGATTTAGGTGTAAAAACAGATAAGACTATTCCAAGAGAATTTAAAAAATCACTGAAGGACCAGACCTGACTGTTTGTACTGAATTTTAAACATAGGCGAATTTATGTGCTTTGAGGAATCCAGGCAGCAGGAGTCTTTTTGATCACAGAAGGAATCAGTCCCAGAGTAACAGTCATCAACAGCACCATTGTACCAAACATCAGCAACAATCCATCATAGCTGCTCATTGGCAATCCAAATAAGCTCCATTCTGAATTAATTAGATTCAATTCCAAGGCTTTACTGCTCAGAATTCCGGAAAGTCCTGCTCCAGCACTATAAAGAGTAAACCAAAGCCCGGTTGCAAGAGATTTGTTTTCCTGTGGTATGAGAGTCAGAGTTTCTGAAGTCATTGCAATTCCGGATGCTGCCTGGACCAGTCCAAACAATAAAGTCAATATTCCCACAAAAACAATGATTTTTCCAGGAAACAGGCTTCGCAGCAAAAACAGGATTAGGATTGCTCCAAAGCCAAAATGACAAAACATAAATACATACTTTGTTCCCAATTTATCGACCATTCGTCCTCCTAAAACAAATCCTGCAAGTGCTCCCACGATCAGTAAATTACCGATAAACACAATCTCTGTTTTGGAAAAACTTAATACGTCTTTTTCAATCAAATTAAAAATCTGGGGGCAAGCGGCAGTGAAAAAAGTCAACAAGAAACAATAGGAACAAAATGAAATATAATCCGGAATTGCAATGACATTCATTAGGGTCTTCAAGAATGATTCTTTTGAAGGAACTGGTTTTTCCAACTCAGGAATTTGCTGGTAAAACAGTATGCGGACTGCCATTAAAATTGAGATGATTGCCAGAACAGCCTGGTACATCCCCAGAGAAGGGAATTGCTCCAGGATGTATATAAAGAACAAAGTTAAAACGATTCCTATAGACTGCCATGTCAGGCGCAGGCGACCAAAAAAACGGCCTCTTATTTTTTCTGGTATTATGGGATGCAGCAGAGCAAACCAGTTACCAAAAGTCATGGCAGTCCCGATGCCGAATAAGACTATCCCTGCCACAATTATCCAGATAAGGAAATTTTCCGGTAAAATACTGGCAAAAATAAGCAAAACAAACCCGAACAAGGAAGAAATGAGTCCGATGTTGCCAATAATTTTTTTACCTAAAATATCAGCTAAAAAACTGAAAGGAAGCATAAAGGCAAATTGAGCCAGAGGCATCAAAGCCAACAGAAGCAGAATAGTAGTGCTGGGTACATTTAAATAAGAAAAATAAGCCAGTAGCAGGCCATTATTAAAGGACAAGAATGATAGGCCACCTAGGGATGCTGTAAGCAAAATCATGCGCATAGCTTTTTTTCGCTCTGCTTCTGTCATGTCATTTGAAACGGATTCAATGTGAAATTGTTAATGTATATTGAGCTTATACATTTTAGTTCAGGACTTTGAAAATGACTTCGTAAAAATATTTTCTGCACAGTAATTATTTTCTACTGAACATACTGATAATTACTCTTCAGTTATTCTTTTGATACAGGAACAGACGGTATGTCTTAAAGTGGGCAAACTGTTCTCCACTTGTACCTCCTGAGAAGTATTTGCGGTGCGCTTGCGCAATTTTTTTGCGGAAAACCAAACTGAACAGCCATGAAATTTTCGGATAGTTGCTGGTCATGTAATATGCCACAGAATTCCAAGTGGGGAAAATTACTTCCTGGATTAAATCGCGCATGATGTCTAAAGAAGGTGAAGTTTCTTTTGTTATGTCTTTGTCGGTAATTTGTGTAAAGGGCTGTGATTGCATGTATTTAAGAAATCTCTCAATTTTGTGTCCTCCACTGACCGGACTTTTCCCGGACACATTCCGCTGGAAAAAATCACAAATTAGTAAGTGCCCTTTGTTGTTCAGAAGAGTAAAAGTCTGTTCCATTGCTTTCTCTAAAAGTAAATATTGAAAACTCTCGCTGCATACAATCAGGTCATACCTCTTATTTGTACTTAATTCTTCAAAACGACACTCGAAAATTTCAGATCTTTCACCAAGGCGCTCCCTTACATGTTTTGTTAAATTAGGACTGGGAGATACACAGTCCACCTGATAACCTGCGTTCAGCATCATTTCTGCAAATTTTCCGGAACCGCATCCAACATCCAGAACGCTGGTTGCTCGTTCAGGGAAATGCTCCAACAGGAAATTTGCATAATTTTCCTGGGCTTGAAAAACATTTGACGGTTCAACGGTCAGTCCATTTGTCCAGTAACCATAATGCAGATAATCGGTTTTATAGAAATGCCTTGCGAACGCCAGTCCGATGTCAAGACCGATTTCTTTCAGCTCTACTTTATGCATTGAAAAAGGAATACGCTGAGGAGGTGCAAAGGTTACTCTTAAAGCTGGAAGGGAGATTGATAAGGTCAGGATTCAAAGACAAAAAGCAGCACCTTGAACCTTGAACAATGAAACATTTTCAGTTTCGTGTTTCCATGTACTCAACGAGGTCAATCAAGCGGGCAGAGTATCCCATTTCATTATCATACCATGAGACCAGTTTGAAAAATTTATCATTCAACCCAATTCCTGCACCGGCATCATATATAGAAGAGTAGGTACTTCCTATGAAATCACTGGAAACAACATCCTCATCGGTATAGCCTAAAATTCCTTTCAGATTACCATCTGAAGCGGATTTCATTGAAGCATTGATGTCGTCATAGCTGGTCGATTTTGTGAGTTTTACTGTTAAATCTACAACAGAAACATTCGGAGTTGGAACACGGAATGACATGCCGGTGATCTTTCCTGCAATTTCAGGGATACAGAGTCCAACTGCTTTTGCTGCACCAGTCGAGGCAGGTATAATATTCTGAGAGCCCCCGCGACCACCTCGCCAGTCTTTTTTAGATGGCCCGTCCACAGTTGGCTGAGTTGCAGTTACAGCATGCACAGTTGTCATCAACCCTTCTTCAACTCCATACTTGTCAAGGACAACCTTGACAATAGGCGCCAGACAGTTTGTTGTACAAGAAGCATTTGAAACGATATTGTCCATACCTGGATCATACTTTTCGTGGTTAACTCCCATAACCAAAGTTTTTATCTCCGGAGACTTTGTAGGGGCTGAAATGACAACTTTTTTTGCTCCAGCTTTCAAATGCTCTGCTGCTTTTTCACTGGTTGTAAATAATCCGGTAGATTCAATCACATAATCAATTTTTAAGTCACTCCAGGGCAGGTCTCCAGGATTTTTTTCTGAAAGGCACTCAATTTTTTTACCATTAATTTCTATGCTGTTTTGTCCTGCCACAACTTCACCATTAAATCGTCCATGTGTGGAATCAAATTTAAGTAAATACGTCAGGTTGTCGGAAGGCACGAGATCGTTTATGGCAACAATCTCAACATTAGGGTTTTTATTCGCCTCACGTACAACCATTCGTCCAATACGTCCAAAACCATTAATTGCTATTCTAACAGACATTTATCTCCCTTTTTTCTTTTTAAATTTCAACAAATTTGCTGAATCCACATGTTAATTTGTTCGTACACTTTTGTCTAGTTGTGAATGTTTTTTAAGTCTTAAGGTTTATCTTAATTTTCGGTCCTTAACAATCAGCTGCTCTCCATCAGCAAGGATCATTTTTGTACATAAATTGATAAACAGACCATTCTCCACAACTCCTGGGATCATGTTCAGCTGATGTTCCAGCAGTTTTGGATTTTCAATTTTGCGGAAATGACAATCTATAATATAATTCCCCTGGTCTGTTACCTGCGGCTGTCCCTTATTTAGTCTCAAGTCCGGATTCCCGTGAAGTGATTCCAGTTGATTAAAAACAACCTGCCAGCCGAAGGGAATAACTTCCACAGGTAATGGGAATGCTCCCAACTGATCTACCAGCTTAGTCCTGTTTACAACAATGATTTCTGCCTTGGAAACCGATGCGACAATTTTCTCCTGAAGAAGTGCCGCGCCCCCTCCTTTAATCATGTTTAAGTTTCCATCAATCTCGTCTGCACCATCAATAGTTAAATCAATGAACATTGACTCAGAAAAATCAATTAAGGGTATTCCTTCCGCCTCAGCTAGTTCTTTGGTTCTGTTTGAAGTAGGAATGCCTCTGATGGAAAGTCCGTTGCGAACGAGCTTCCCTATTTTTCTAACCGCAAACTCTGCTGTTGTGCCGGTTCCAAGCCCCACTATCATTCCGTCTTTTACATAATTGCAAGCCGCTTCAGCAGAGAGCTGTTTTTCTGAAATCACATTTTTCTTCATGTGTATCAGTTTTTTGTCAGATAGTTTTTTTCAAAAACAGGAATTTATTGAAATAATAGTTTGCTGCAGGAAGGGAGAGATGTCAGTTACAATTGAGGATATATCAGGGAATTATCAAGTACTTGAAACGTATTGAAACTGTAATGCTGTTGATAGTTTAAACAGTATACTCTGGTCAAATAAATGAGAAGTGTTCTCAACCATTCTTTCTGATTTAACTAATCTGTTTGATGACTTGTCTGAGACTTGTGTTTTAAAATCTTTAAGCACCAGTATTACACCGAAAAAACTCAAATGTTTATGACTGGTGCTATATTTTTAACTCTTTTACTGAGCTGAACTTTTCAACAATCCTTGTGCAAATTCCTTAAGTTCTACTGTATTTATTGCACAAACAGTTTAACAGGAAGGAGCAATTTAGAATTTAAGAACTAAGTTGCAACTTTAGTAAGGCAGTTTCTCTTTCTTCTGCAACCAGATATTCAGGATTTGTATACTCACCGGTTTCAGCGAGTTCCCTTTCCATTGTAGCTCTTGCTGCTTCATCTGCCGCACGTCGTAAAGCTTCAGGATCAATCACACCATCTGCAAGTTCGTAATCGACATTTTCGAAAGCATCAAATCCTGTACCAGCAGGGATCAATCTTCCGAGAATAACGTTCTCTTTCAAACCTCTGAAAGTATCGTGTTTTCCTGCCAAGGACGCATCTGTCAATACTTTTGTTGTATCCTGAAAAGATGCTGCTGAAATGAAGGAATCAGTTCCCAGTGAAGCTTTTGTTATACCAAGTAATTTAGGTTTAGATCGTGCAGGACGTTTCCCTTCTGCAACGAGCTCACGATTAATACGATTAAGTTCACTGCGTGTAATTTCCTGACCAATCAGCAAACTCGAATCTCCTGGGTCTTCGACATATGCTTTTCGAAGCATTTGACGTACTATTACTTCAATATGCTTATCGTTGATACCGACACCCTGAAGTCGGTAAACCTGCTGAACCTCATCCACCAGATATTTCTGCAGTGCTTTTGATCCCTTGACGGCAAGGATATCGTGCGGATTAGGAGAACCGTCTATGAGCGGGTCGCCGGCTCGTACATATTCCCCCATATGTACTGTAATATGTCTTCCCCGTGGAATCAGATATTCTTTTGAATCACCTTTACCATCTTCAGGCCGTATACGGATACGCTGTTTTTTCTTCACATCTGCGTCAAATTCAACTATGCCGTCAATTTCAGTGATAATTGCCTGATCCTTGGGAACACGTGCTTCAAATAGTTCAGCCACCCTTGGCAGGCCACCCGTAATATCCTTGTTTCTAGCTAGTTCTCTTGGAATTTTTGCAAGTACATCTCCGGCATGAACCCCAATCCCGTTTTCAACCATTAATTCAGATTTGATCGGCAGGGCAAATTCTGTCGGAGTCCCATTTTCGCGGATAATTGTTTTTTTCTTTTTATCGCAGATTGCAATTAATGGACGCTGTTCCATGCTTTGAGATTCATGGATGACTTTTCGAGAAACACCTGACACTTCATCAACCTGTTCCTTGAAAGTTTCTCCTTCACTGATGTCCTTAAATTCTACTGTTCCAGAGACATCTGTGATGATCGGAATGGAAAAGGGGTCCCATTCTGCAATTAATTCCCCCTGCTCTACGAATTCACCTTCCTGTTTGATCAAAGTTGCTCCCATTGGCAGTGGGCGCCTTTCGCGTTCTCTTTCATTTTCAAGGTCGCCTAATGCTTTTGGCTTTATTGTTTTGTCACCCTCAACGATTACTGCTTCTCCGCGGCGTCCAAGGATCACTATATTACCTTCGCGGTTTTTAACTTCTTTAAGATCATCGAAGCGCAGTACGCCGCTGAAACTTGCTTCCCACTTATTTTGTTCCACTGATCTACTGGCAGTTCCACCAATGTGGAAAGTTCGCATGGTCAGCTGAGTTCCTGGTTCTCCAATGCTTTGGGCCGCAATCACACCTACGGTTTCTCCCAAATTTACTAAACCTCCATGGCATAAATCGCGACCATAACAAAGCCTGCATACACCTTTTTCCGTCATGCAGGTAAGAGGTGAACGTATTTGTACCTTTTCTATCCTGGAATTCTCGATTGCATCTCTTTCTGTCTCATTGATCAGTGTTCCTGCAGGAATCAGGATTTCATATTCAGAATCCGGATCGATCACGTCTTCAAGTAAAACGCGACCTAAGATACGGTCACCCAGCGGTTCAATAATTTCTCCGGACTCAATAAGTGCAGTCATTTCAATTCCATCAAGGGTCCCGCAGTCTTCCTCCAGCACTACACTGTCCTGGGATACATCCACCAGGCGTCTTGTTAGATATCCGGAGTTTGCTGTTTTTAATGCGGTATCAGCCAGTCCTTTTCTGGCACCATGTGTTGAAATAAAGTATTCAAGCACATTAAGTCCTTCGCGAAAATTTGCGTGTATGGGAGTTTCTATAATTTCTCCAGAAGGTTTTGCCATCAAACCGCGCATGCCAGCCAACTGTTTCATTTGCTGGTTGCTGCCACGTGCTCCGGAGTCTGCCATCATAAAAATTGAATTCACTTTGTGAACTCCCTCTTCATCAATGATTTCATCTGAAAGACCCGCAGACATTTTTTCAGCAATTTTTTCAGTAGTCCGTGCCCAAATATCAATAACTTGGTTGTAGCGTTCACCATCTGTTATCAAACCGTCCTGGTGTTGCATGTTGATGGTGTTCACTTCAGACTGTGCTTTATTTAATTGAGATTCTTTTTCCTTTGGAATAACCATATCATCCATTCCAATGGAAAAACCGGCTTTAGTGGCATATGCATAACCCATGTTCTTCAGGTCATCCAGCATTTTCACTGTTTTAATGCTGCCGGCCTTGCGAAAAGATTCATCCACAAGCTCCGCCATATGTTTTTTCTTCAGGTGCATATTAACTGACTCAAATGGCACTTCCTCTGGAACTACCATGGAAAGCAGTACACGTCCAACTGTTGATTCCACTAAAGGTCTGCCGTTATCAGCAGTCTGGTTTTGCGGATCTGTTGGGTTTATATTGTTTGTTTCTAAGCGGACTTTTATTTTTGCGTGTAAATCCACTCGGCCATGATCAAACGCTGTCTGCACTTCTTCACGATTCGAGAAGATTTTACCTTCACCCATTGCTCCTTCACGCGCCCGAGTAATCCAGTAGAGTCCAAGTACCATATCCTGAGTAGGAGTCATAACAGGTTTGCCATTTGCCGGAGAGAGCACGTTGTTGGTGGACATCATCAGTATTTTAGATTCCAGTTGTGCTTCCACTGAAAGAGGGACATGAACCGCCATTTGATCACCGTCAAAATCAGCATTGAACGCGGTACATACAAGAGGATGAAGCTGGATGGCTTTACCTTCGATCAAAATTGGTTCAAATGCCTGGATTCCAAGGCGATGAAGAGTTGGAGCACGGTTCAGTAAAACAGGGTGTTCTCTGACAACTTCTTCAAGGATAGCCCAGACTTCAGGAGGATTTTCCTCCAGTACTTTCTTGGCATTTTTTATTGTATGTATTTCCTGGTAATCGATCAATTTATGAAAAATGAAGGGCTTGAAAAGCTCCAATGCCATTTTTTTTGGCAAACCGCATTGATGAAGTTTTAACTCAGGACCGACCACAATTACAGTACGTCCGGAGTAATCAACACGTTTACCCAGCAGGTTTTGACGGAAACGTCCCTGTTTGCCCTTGAGCATATCACTGATAGACTTGAGTGGTCTTTTGTTTGAACCAACCATTGGACGACCACGACGTCCATTATCAAAAAGCGCGTCCACAGATTCCTGCAGCATGCGTTTTTCATTTTTGACAATTATTCCCGGTGCCCGCAGCTCGATAAGGCGTTTGAGACGATTGTTTCTGTGAATAACTCGACGGTACAAATCATTAAGATCACTTGTTGCAAACCTTCCGCCTTCAAGAGGTACCAAAGGTCTCAGTTCAGGCGGGAGCACAGGTAAATTATCGATGATCATTGAATCTACAGCATTTCCGGACTTTAACAGTGAGCTGATTACATTGAGTCTTTTTGAGATCCGTTTGCGACGCGTTTCCGAATTAACTTCACGCATCTCTATTTGCAACTGATTTTCAAGCTCTTCCAGGTCAATTCTTCTAAGGAGCGTCTGAACAGCCTCTGCTCCCATTCCCAACTTTAAATCAGGATGGTTTTCTTCCAATTCACGATATTGATCTTCTTCAACCAATTCCAATGGTTCAAGATCAGAATCTCCCGGATCCAGCACAATATATGCGTCAAAATAAAGCACTCTCTCCAAATCCCTAAGCATCATGTCAAGAATGGTTGCAATGCGGCTGGGGACTCCCTTTAGAAACCAGACATGAGATACTGGACATGCAAGTTTAATATTACCCATCCTGTCCCTGCGCACCTTGGACTCAATCACTTCTACACCACATTTTTCACAGGTAATTCCTCTATGTTTCATGCGTTTGTATTTACCGCAGATACATTCATAGTCATGTACCGGGCCGAAAATCTTGCCGCAAAACAGACCATCTCGTTCCGGCTTAAATGTCCGGTAGTTAATGGTTTCCGAAGTGCGGACTTCACCATTTGACCATGAAGTAACTTCATCTGAAGTGGCAATTCTTATCCGTACTGCGGAGTAATTTTTCGGATTTTCTGCAATTTCAAATAAATCTCTAAGTGCCATATTTTGTTGATGCTTTTTGGTTTTTGGTTTATATGAGGAAACTATGCTGTTACTGCAAGCTCATCAACCTCTTCCGTTGTCTCCACAGATTCGGTTTCAGAATTAGCTGCAGCAATTGAAGTATTGCCGGCATCTTCTGCAGCTTCTTCCAATTCATCAAGGCTTTCCCCCTCTTCATCATCAGCTTTTTGAAGCAATTCGATGTTCAGGCATAAACTTTTCAGTTCACTGATCAGAACCTTGAATGATTCAGGCAATCCCGTATCCAGTTGATGCCTTCCTTTGACAATAGATTCATATATTTTATTACGTCCATGGACGTCATCAGATTTAACAGTAAGCAATTCCTGAAGTGTGTAAGCAGCTCCGTAGGCTTCAAGTGCCCAGACTTCCATCTCTCCAAAACGCTGACCTCCGAATTGCGCTTTCCCTCCAAGAGGCTGTTGTGTAACCAGCGAATATGGACCGATTGACCTGGCATGAATTTTTTCATCTACAAGGTGATGAAGCTTCATTATGTAGGCATAACCTACAGTCACCTTCTGACTGAATCGCTCGCTGGTCATGCCGTCATAAAGCCAGACCTGACCTGATTTTGATAAGCCTGCCATTTCTGCCATTCTTTGAATATCCGACTCTTTTGCTCCATCAAATACTGGTGTAGACATATGAATGCCGGGCTTGTATTTTTTTACAAACTCCAAAAATGTTTTATCGTCCATAGAGTCAAAATGTTTTTGGGCCACAGGACAATCATATACTTTTTTCAAAAAACGCCTGATTTGGTCTGCAGGATTATTCAGCTCCAGAAACTCCTGAATCTTAATCCCTAAGCCCTTTGCAACACGCCCAAGATGAGTCTCAAGCACTTGTCCGACATTCATCCGTGAAGGGACACCAAGCGGATTCAGTACTATGTCAACAGGTGTTCCATCCTCCATATAGGGCATATTTTCAATTGGCTGAACGGTAGAAACAACTCCTTTGTTGCCGTGCCGGCCTGCCATTTTGTCTCCAACAGAAAGTTTCCGCTTAATTGCAATATAAACTTTTATCATGCGGATTACCCCTGGAGGTAGGTCATCACCCTTGGAAACTTTTTCACAGCGATCCTGGTAAACATTTTCCAGTAAATACATTTGCTGCAGAGCATTTCGTACAAAAGTTCCAACCTTTAAGTTAATGTTTTTATCTTTAACCTGAATTCCGTCAGTTGATTTCAGAGGAATATTCTGCAGTACTTCCTGACTTATTTTTGTACCTTTTGAAGCAAGCACTTCTCCCTGAAGGGAAAGTACATCAGCGAAGAGTGGTTTTTTCTCAGCAACAGAAAGAATACGATTCACAAGATTACTGTGTACAATGCGCATTTCGTCGTAGTGGTCTTTTTCATAGCGTGCCAGCAGTTCCTGCTCTATCTGTCTGGTACGCTCATCACGTTCCACTCCTTCACGATTAAATACCACAACATCTGTCACCACTCCATCAACTCCCTGAGGAACACGTAAAGAGGTATCCCTGACGTCACCGGCCTTCTCACCAAAAATTGCACGAAGAAGTTTCTCTTCAGGATTAAGTTGTGATTCTCCTTTCGGGGTTACTTTACCTACCAAGATATCATGTGATTTGACGCTTGTACCAACAGCAATAATGCCGCTATCATCAAGATTTTTCAGGGCATCTTCACTTACATTTGGAATATCCCTTGTGATCTCTTCTTTGCCTAATTTTGTGTCTCGTGCAACAGTATCAAAAACATCAATATGCACAGATGTAAAGCTGTCTTCATGCAGCAGGCGTTGTGACACCATTATTGAATCCTCAAAGTTGTATCCACGCCATGGCATGAATGCAATGTTGATGTTCTGACCAAGAGCCAGTTCACCGTTCTCTGTACATGAACCGTCAGCAATAACATCACCAGCTTCAATCCGATCTCCAATTTTTACAATCGGACGCTGATTTATACAGGTGTTTTGATTTGAGCGGCGATACTTAATTAAATGGTATATGTCAACGTTAGCCGGTACGATTGAGTCTTCACTGGCAAGATCAACATCCGCCTGTATAACCACTCTGCCGGCATCAACATTATCCACAATGCCAGAACGACTGGCCACAACACAGCTTCCGGAGTCCATAGCTACCTGGTGTTCCATGCCGGTACCCACAAGCGGTGCTTTAGGCTTTACCAGTGGTACTCCCTGACGCTGCATGTTGGATCCCATAAGTGCACGGTTTGCGTCATCATGTTCTAGGAAAGGTATCATTGCCGCGGCAACAGAAACTAACTGACGAGGAGAAATGTCTATGTAATCGATATTTTCCTTTAAAACCATACTGAATTCACTTCCAACTCTGGAAGTAATGAAGTCGTTTACAAAAGCCTTTTTCTTATCAAGTACGGCGTTTGCCTGGGCAATACTGAATTTTTCCTCCTCAATCGCTGTAAGGTACTCCACCTTTTTGGATACTCTGCCGTTTTCTACTTTTAGATATGGCGTCTCTATAAACCCGAATTCATTCACTCTGCCGAATGTTGCAAGCGAAGCAATCAAACCGATATTCGGCCCTTCTGGAGTTTCAATCGGACAAATTCTGCCATAGTGAGAAGAATGTACATCGCGTACATCAAAACCAGCACGCTCCCTTGTTAAGCCTCCAGGTCCGAGGGCACTCAAGCGGCGTTTATGAGTAATTTCGGAAAGCGGATTGGTCTGGTCCATAAATTGTGACAGCTGACTGCTTCCAAAAAATTCATGAATCGCTCCGGCAACTGGTTTTGCGTTAACTATATCGTGGAGCATCATAGTTTCAGAATCCTGTAAAGACATACGTTCCTTGATGGTGCGCTCCATACGTATCAGCCCTATACGGAACTGTGTTTCCAGTAGTTCGCCTACGCTGCGGACTCTTCTGTTTCCGAGGTGGTCAATATCATCTATCATCCTGTTTGGATGGCCACCTTTTAACTCAAGCAGATATTTAACGGTCTTTAAAATATCTTCTACAGTAAGCACTGTGTTATCCAGCGGATCATCAAGTATCAGTTTCTCATTTATTTTTAATCTACCGACTTTTGAAAGACTGTAACGCTCTTTTTTGAAAAAGAAATTCTGAAGCATCGAATGTGCTGCTTCCAAGGTTGGGGGATCACCAGGCTTCATCTTTTTGTAAAGCTCAATCAGTGATTGTTCCGGTGAACTTAATTTATCCAGTGCCAAGGTATCACGAAGAGATGAACCAACATTTTGAGGTCCTATGTGCAGCAGGTCAACTGCAGTGATGCCGTTTTCCACAAGTTTAGTCAGCAGCTCTGCAGTTAAAGGAGTGTTACATGGAATTAATACTTCGTTACTTCCATCTTTATAAATAGTTTGAGCGACAATGCGACCTTTCAGTTCATTAAGCGTCACATTAAGACGCTTAACCTTTGATTTCTGCAGTTTTTTCAAAAGACGCTTGTTAATGCGCTGTCCAGATTTTACTAAAACCTCACCTGTTTTTGGATCAGTGATAGGAAGCTGCAGCCGCTGATCTAGTATAATTTCATCATCCAATATGAGGTAATATGATTGAGCGTCAGGATCCAGCCCCGGCTTAACATCACTTAAATCAAGTTTTTCAAACTGATAAAAATACTTCAGTAGCTGATCTTCAGTGTAACCCAGAGCCCTGAGCAGAATTGTTGCATGAAATTTTCGGCGGCGGTCGATACGAACATAAAGCACATCCTTGGCGTCAAACTCAAAATCAAGCCATGATCCACGCTGTGGGATCACCCTTGCAGAATAAAGCAGCTTCCCGCTAGAATGACTTTTTCCCTTGTCATGTGTGAAAACAACTCCGGGACTTTTGTGCATCTGGCTTACAATCACACGCTCAGTTCCATTTATGATAAAAGAACCGGTCGGAGTCATTAGAGGCAATTCACCTAAATAAATATCCTGCTCCTTAATATCCCGAATATGTTTTACTTCTGAATCTGTATCTTTTTCCCATACTATCAGGCGCAACGCTGCCCTGATCGGACATGCATATGTAACTCCTCTTACCCTGCATTCCTCTACAGAATATTTTGGATCACCGAGACGATAATGGACAAATTCAAGGGTAGATGAACCGCTGAAATCTGAAACTGGAAAAACAGAACGGAACACAGTTTCAAGTCCTTTGTCCTCACGCTGGTCCGGAGGTACTTCGCGTTGCAGAAAACGTTCAAATGAGTCTAATTGTACTTTCAACAACTGTGGAACATTGATTGGTGCACTAAGGCTGCCGAAAGATCGACGAATACGATGGCGATTTTCTAAAGATGAAGGCATATAAACTGAATTTGGCTAGGGTTTCTGCTGGTCTTATTTTGTAAGAAAATAATCATAACCTGCTTTCAATTGAGAAAAAATTCCCGCAGAATAGTTTTATCACACAGTACAGGACTGTCAATTTCAGGCTTTGTCTGTTTACCCCAGAACACTGTTTGCGAATTTTTCTCCATGCAAAGGAAAAAATTCGATGCAGTATTTATAGAATATTCGCACGTGGATAATGGACAAAGCTCTTGTGGTGGGAGTTTTGATTTTTAGTCACCGTAAAAAACGGTTCAACAAAATCTAACTCCCTAGTTTCACATGAGAAAAATAAAAAAGCAAATAATATTTTAATTTTTTTGAAGTATTTCTGATTTATATTAACTTTTTCTGTGGATTTGAATTTTGCAGTATGAAATGTTTGAATTTCAATATTCAGATGGCTACCTTTTTTCAGAAAAATTACATTGAAAAATCCTATCAAAATGATTCAAGTAATCAATTACATTAATCCCGGATCTTAATGGAGCAGGAGTAGGCTTATTCTATATGCTGTTCAAATTATGATTCACGGTAAAATTTTTGAATAGCTGATTTGTGTTTTAAGCTTATCTTAAGCTGTTAAAGATAAATTCGTGACTAAAAAAAATTTTTATTTTGAAGACATTTAAATTCCATCTTTAAATCGGGAAATATCCACTGCAATTTAATCCATGCTGCAGTTGCAATACCAGGAATTTTACCTGTGTTCCTGTCTGCTCGGCCGCAATTTAATCTTCTGTAAAGACTGCCATGCCCGAACGCCGAACTCATCGCTCATTTGTGAGCTACATTGATAAATCTCGCGAGTATTATGCAGCGCACGGTTACACCCAGCCTTATCAGTGGGCCTATCATAAAGAGGTCCCATTTTCTATGCTCAGCAAACCGTTGTCGGATTGCACGGTGGGGGTGGTCACCACAGCCACCCTTCCAGCTCATTGGCAAAACCTGCCGGATGGACAGTCACGCCCTCAGAAACGACCTTACGCAGAATCCTCCTATCCGGTTCCGGATGCGTTGTACACCATGGATATGGAGTGGGACAAGGACACGACACACACGGATGACCTAGACACCTATTTACCCCTGCACCGCTTGCAGGAGCTTCAGCAGTCTGGGCTGATTGGCAAAGTGTCTCCCAGGTTTTACGGTGCACCGACGACATACAGCCAGCGTCAGACCCGGGAATCTGATGCACCAGTGATCTTCAGCTGGTGTGAGGAAGACGGAGTGGATATTGCCCTTCTGGTCCCGCTTTGACCAGTCTGCCACCAAACCGTGAGTTTGGTTGCCCGTCATCTTGAATCAGAAGGAATCTGCACCGTGGTAATCGGTTCTGCACGTGATATTGTGGAGGAATGCGGGGTGCCGCGTTTTTTGTTTGTTGATTTCCCGCTTGGGAATCCATGTGGGAAGCCATGGGACGTTCCTATGCAGCAGGCTTTGATCGGCGAGGCATTTGATTTGCTGGAGAAGTCCTGGCAGCCGCGCACGACTGTGCAGGCTTCTTTTGCCTGGACAACCGATGAAGACGACCTTTGGCGAAATCGCTACATGCACGTGGATGATTCAAACCGCGAAGCTCTTGCTGAAGCAGGACGCAAGCGCCGTGAACAGCAGAGACAGAGCAAGCAACAAAAAAACAACAAAGATTCCGGATAGAGATATTTGCATTTGTTCAAATTCATTTGCCAATTCTGTACAGTTGTGAAAACTGTCACTTCATGGCAAAAAACGTTTTAAGAATACGAAAGAGGTTTCTGTACAGCTAGTAATACTTTTTCTGAAAGTGCTTACAGTATATGTAAAAAAAGATGTTTCACTGTCTTGATTCCTCGAAAAATGAATTTGCAGCAAAACAGGATCAAAAACCTGTTTCAGGAAAGACTAAATTGTTTTTTTGGGGAAAAGGGAAGTGTGAACTATAGCAGGAGCAGGATCATGGAACGAGAATTTAAGGATGATTCCCAGTCACTCGCTCCATGAATTATTCATGATTCTAATCACTTCTCATGATGCCGAGAATGCTCAGAAGTGCTATAAAGAGATTCAGCACATCAAGGTACAATGCAAGGGTTGCCGATACATGTTCGTCTGTACCGTAGTAACGCAATATGTTTGAGGTATCATAGAGAATGAACCCGCTGAAAAGCAGGACGCTCCCACCTGACATCACGAAATGCATCATTGTACTGCCGATAAAGAACATGTTAATCAGGCCTCCTACTATAATTACAATCAGTCCAGCCATTAAGAATCCGGACATGAAACTGAAATCCTTCTTTGAGTAGACTACATACAAGGATAACCCTACAAATGTGATCGCAGTAAGGGCGAATGCCTCCGCGGCAATAGTTGGTCCGACCTGGTACAGCAAGGGTCCGAGCGTCAATCCTGAAACAGTGGTGAAGCTGAAGAGTGCCACCATGTTAAGTCCAGGTTTACGAGCGGCAAATGAAGCAAAAAAGATCAGAGCAAATTGCAGAATAAAGAACATCATCATATTCGATGCCACTAAAAGCAGCAGCGGACCGGAACCCAAATATGCCCCGATTGCGGCGGTTACCATAGAAAACGCCAACAGACTGTATACTTTCTTAATAAAAACAAGCCGATCAGTTACAGAAACTGATGAGGCAGGAGTAACACCGCGTAAAAGTGTTGTTGTTGACCCAAGTCTCATAATATCCTCCTAATTTTTCGGATTGAACTTAATTAGATAATCTGGTGTTTGCCAAATTTAGTGATTAAATATTAACTAAATATTAGCAAAATGGCAATGAAAATATTCAAAAAATACTTTTAAAATGATTCGGTAAATGATCAGTCAGTTTTTTATGCCAATGCATTTAATAGAAAAATTGATGCTAGCAGGTGAGCTTAAATAGACTTTCAGTATTTCCCATTAATTCTTCACCTTTTTGATCAACTTTATTTTTTTACGTTTAATTTTTCAGCAAATGGACCTTCTCCAAAAAGAGTAAACTGCAGCCACATCATTGCAAATTTCAAAAGTTCCAGCTGATCTGATCTGACTAAATCAACAGTTTTTTTCTCAACCTTAAAACGCTTCAGCATAGAGCTTTCAAAGACAAATCGTGAAAATGTATCGAGATCATAACTGGCCATAATAAAGAGACTGATTTCATGCTGCTGGTTTTCGCCAAACTTCATGGCTTTCAATTTTGCCACAATTTCCAGCCAATCCTTGTTATCTTTTTCCATTTCAATTGTTCCCTGATCTTTCATCCATTCTTTAAGCGTCCAGGTTTTGGGTTCGAGGTGTCCCATGCAGATGTCTTCCCGAATGATGAAGCGTGCTTCTGTTGGCTGACCTTCTCCTTGAGTTTCTGACTGTCTAGGATCAAGTGAAGCAAGGCCAAGAGGATAACTTCTGCAGACTAGAGGCCGAAATTGATATATCGAACAACCTCTTTCCTTATCCAGAAATATGCATGCACCGTTTGAATTATCCCTCATCAGCAGCTTAACAAGAGGAATGCCCGTTCCCTTCAGTTTCTGCATAGTTGTATATTGTGTGAGAAACTTATCTGAACTCATGTTGAGCTCAGTTTTAATTTTCAGGATATCCACAGGAGTAAGTATTACGTCTATTTCGTGGCAGCAGCGGTTAAAGCATGATACCCCGGGATGACAGGCAAAGGAAAAAATTCCTTCAGGAGTGATCGGCTTTAGATTGAAATTTTTTTGATTTGCCTCACTATGATTTGAAGCATTTGCTGCTATTTCTGAAAAACTCATTTGCAAAAGTAAACAAATTTATAAAATGGAAAAGATCGAAGACATACTGCTTTCTGCAAAGGAGGCCCTAGTACAGAAAAGAACAGATGAAAGCATTGAATTGTTTTCGAAAGTATTGAATATAGATCCGGAGAACATGGTTGCTTTATACAGCAGGGGTACAGCTTATTATACCATGAAAGAGTATCAGAAGGCACTTCATGATTTTACAAAAGGAATTGACCTGAAGCCGGACAGCGCCAGATTGTATTGCGGAAGAGGCAATGCTTGGCTGGGACTTCAGCAAAATGAATCAGCCCTTCAGGACCTGAATAAAGCTGTGGAATTGGATCCGCACTACCCTTCAGCATATTTCAGTCGCAGCGAAGTTTTTGAACGTATGTCAGAAAAAGAGCATGCAGATGCAGATCGCGAAACAGCAGTGCGCCTCCAGCAACAAATTTCACAGGCATACTTGGATTCTCAGGGTATAGAGCCTTTGTATTCTTTAACATGATCTAAAAAAATAATCAGATGATTTTATAAAGTCTGGTAGTATTCAGATAAAATTTTAGCAACTTCCGGGCGAGAAAATTCATGAGGAAGTTCCTTACCTTCGGAAAGGATTTCTCTAACCCTTGTGCCTGAAAGCAGGAGATAATCTTCTTTATCGTGTGGACAGTCTTTCATCATCACAACCTCTCCGCATTTAAAACACCACACTGTGTGATCACCACGAAATATCTCAATCTGCAATGTTTCCTCAGGTATGCTGTCGAATATGGTTTGGGCATCAAATGCACCATAATAATCTCCTACACCTGCATGGTCCCTTCCAACAATCAAGTGTGAGCAGCCGGCGTTTTGACGGAAAATGGCGTGCAAAAGTGCTTCTCTTGGTCCGGCATAAAGCATGTCAAATCCGTAGCCGGTAACCATTACAGTGTTCTCAGGAAAATACAGTTCTACCATTTTCCGAATTGAAGCATTGCGTATATCAGCGGGTATGTCTCCTTCCTTGAGCTTGCCCAGCAGCATATGCACCAGGATTCCATCGGCGTTCAACTGTTTTTGAGAAATTCTGCAAAGTTCTTCATGAGCTCGATGCATGGGGTTGCGCGTTTGAAAAGCAATCACCGTCTCCCAGCCTCTCTTTTTTATTTCATTTCTTATTTCAACAGCTGTTCTGAAAGTATCAGGAAATTCAGTTTCGAAATAAGAGTAGTTGAGGACCTCAATCGTGCCTGAAATCAGGGTGTTGCCTGCTCCAGAAAATGCCTCAACTCCAGGATGCCTGCTGTCTGTCGTTCCATAAACTTGTTCTGTTATTTCACTGACCTGTTGACCAGTCATTGTTTCAATCTTATCCACAGACTGAACAGCAATCACAGGGCATCCCTCAACATTGGGATCTAGCAGGGCGATTTTGCTGGCAGATTTTATTTCTTCCGTTAGGGAATCTTCCCTTACCATGTTGACCACCGGGGTTGGCCAGAACAATCCGGAACTCAAACACATTTTCTCGGAAACGTTCAAAACATCAGCAAGGCCCATATATCCTTTTAAAGGAGTAAAATAACCTCCTCCCAGCATCACGGCATTTGCTGCAGCAGCAGAGGAGACTATAATTGATGGAATTCTTTGGGCCTGATCAATCAGGAACTTTCTGTTTGACTGATTCTGTACGTGGAGAGGTTGTAGAACTTCTGAGTTGTAAGGCTTGATCATACGTATTCCTCAAGAGAATGGAATCTTAAGGATTACAAGTTTCTGAAAATATCCTTGTTTCTGCCTGAATAACGGGAGTAAATCATGGCAGCTGGACGGTAGAAGATATGACCAAATTTTGTTTGAGGAGCGTAAGCAAGCAGATAGAAAACCAGTACTAAATGTATGTAATAAGTAAAAAATGCAAGGTATGCATGATCACCCACGCGAAAAACCTGACACAAAATTCCAGTTACTACTGTTAAGAACATGTTTCCAATGAACATCCAGTCAAACAAGGTCAAAAAGGTCTCATCTGAATTTTTTAAACGGTCACGAATTATCAGATAAATTCCCGCGAATGCGGCAATAGAACTTACATTCCCAAGAATTTTTACCGGATGAAAAAAAGGCAGTGGTGTTGTTTGAACATCAAAACCAAATTCGTGCAGCCAATGCAGCACGAAAACAGAATTAGTTGTGATGAACAGCCCGATGAAACCATACATCATCAGCTTGTGAGAAATACTCCGTCTTTTGTTAGTACCGCACTTTTTAAATTCAATATGTGAAAGTACATCCTTAATTGTTCCTTTGATGGCCATCACTAATGATTCTCCTTCTTCTTGAGGTGGATACTGTTCTTTCAGCCCTTTAATGAAACTGCTCATTGCCTTGTAGGCGTTAAAAACCGCAAAGAATACGGCAGGTAAAAACAACAGGTCAATTAAGCTGACAGGCAACATGTTTGCGTAAACAATTGGTTTCGCAGTTAAAAAAGCAAAGTCATTCCCGAAATTATTCAATCCTATAACAACTGCAATCAAAATTATCGGAACCAGAAACAATACTACATTCCCGTTCATTGTTTTTGCAGCTCTGGAAATTGAGGCAGGATAAGAGTAGTGTTCAATGGTTTGGTTCCTGAGTGCAGACATTACCTCTCCGGGTTTTGCTCCACGAGGACATAAATCAGTACAGTCGTTGCAGTTATGACACAGCCATAAGTCCATGTCCCTGACCAGTTTATCCTTCATACCCCATTGAGCCCAGAGCATTTCTTTGCGGGGAAAAGGAGCCTCGTCCGGGGTCAATGGACAGGCAACAGTGCAGGTGGAACACTGATAGCATTTTTTCAGGTCCGCTCCTCCATGGTGGATCAGTCCCTGTACAAAATTCAGGTCCGCATCAATTGTTACTCGTCCTGTCATCTTATTTTTCTTATTTTAATTCGTTCCATACGAGGAAAATACAACCATTTAAATTTCATATTCAAAGGTGAAAATCACATTCCCTTGAACGGATTCGGTCCGAAATCTTCCAGTTCCTCCACAAAATCATCAATTATTTTGGGCAGGCGTTCATAGTCATTCATGCTGATTGCGTATTGCCTGACTCGCTCCGATTCTAAATTCAGTCGTCCAATGGTTTCCTGTACTTTACCCAAACGAGTGTGAGCCAACTCACTTCCATTGACAAAGTGGCACTGATAATCATCACCATAAGCACACCCCATAAACATGATTCCGTCGTATCCATATGACAAAGCATCAGTGACATAAATTAAATTTAGTCCTCCAAGACAGCGCATTGGCATGATCCTCACGTTTGTGTTTATTTTCAAACGATTCATGGCTGCCATGTCAAAAACAGGAAGGGCATCGTTCTCACAGGCAAAAATCAAGATCCTGGGTTTTTCATCAAATTCATCTGGCATCTCAAAGCTGGTCATCATTTCCTTGAAAATAGTAGGACTGGAATCCTTGAATGAAATGATTTGAACCGGACATGATCCCATACATACACCGCAACTCCTGCAGCGAGCCGCATTTGGGAAAGGAGTCCCTTTTTCATCTTCTTCCAGTACGCCAAACGGACATTCCTCTGTGCAGCGCTTGCATGAAGTACAGCGGTCAAGCGCGAATTCGGGAAAAGTCTGGTCTCCCACACGCGGATGAACAGTTTTTCCCTGATCAGTGAGTTCCATGGACTGAATAGCCTTCATTGCTGCTCCAGTGGCATCAAGCTTGGCGTCATTAATATCCATCGGCTGCCGTACGGAACCAACAGCATAAATTCCTGTTCGTCGTGTTTCATAAGGAAAACAGATAAAGTGCGAATCAGGATATCCGTATTTCAGTTCCGGCAGGTCCGGGCCTTGGCGGTATTCAAGATTCAGGGCAGATTCACCGCTCAGTGTGGAAGGCACCTGTCCCACCGCCAACACCAGCAAGTCCATTTCAAAGTTCACTGGTTCTCCAAAAAGAGTATTATCCACTTCAACGGCAATTTTCTTATCTGTCGTTTCCTTTACACCGACTACATCTCCCTGTGTCAGGAATACTCCTGGATCATCCTGACGGCTGCGGTAAAAATTTTCGTAAAGTCCAGGGGTACGTATATCTCGGTAAATTATGTGTGCCTTTGCCTCAGGATTCTGTTCCCTGATATAGGCGGCCTGCTTGAGTGAATCCATGCAGCAGGTTCCGGAACAATAGGGGAGATGATCCGGAGTCCTGGAACCGGCACATTGAATGAAGCCTACGTTGAGGGCAGGCTTACCATCTTTGCGCAGGATGTTTTCGGATTTTGCCATCTGCTCAAATTCTGCACTGCTGACCACATTGTCATAATTTATGCCCAAATGAGAAAGTTTTGCAGTATCATACGGTTGAGACCCTGTTGCCATGATCACAGCGCCGCACTTGAATTTTTCTATTTTGCCTTGCTGGTTCAGTTTAACCTGAAATTCCCCCGGCTGTCCGGAAATGGAATTCACGAATGAAGAGGTGTGAACTTTGATAAGTTTGTTTTCCTCAACCGTTGAAACTATGGCTGAAACATAATTAATTTCGGGTTCACTGAATGGAGCCCTGGAAGGAATCAACTTGTGTTCATCCAGGCAGAAGCCACCCAAATGCCCCTTTTTTTCCACCAGATCCACTGAATATCCGGCATTCGCAGCTTCTGTTGCGGCAGTCATTCCGCTTACTCCTCCGCCAATCACGAGAAGTTTTTTTGAGGTGTCCTGTTCAAAGGGCTGCGGGATACCATGTTTTTTGAGCTTGGCAGTGTACATTTGAATGTATTCCTCGCCTGCAAGCTGCGTGTCCTCATCAACCTCTCCTGATTCGTCTCTAGTTTTTTGTGTCCATGCAACATACTCCCGGATTGGCGCGCGCACCACTATATTTTCTTCACCCATATCAAAAGTTGTTTCATGAAAACGCTGTGAGCAGGCTGCAATCATAAATCGGTTTACACCCTCTTTTTCCCGGTCCTCCTTTAAAAGCTTCACACCGTCTTCACTGCAGAGGACAGGATGCGTCTTGCTGACAGGGACTTTACATTCTTTGGAAGCAACTTTGGCAAGCTCTTCCACATCCATCGCCTGATCAATGTCACACCCGGAACAAATATAAACGCCAGTCTTGCTATCCATTGTTCAATTTCCGATGCTGGTTTGAATTGCCTTCAATGCAGCCCCAGTCGAATCCTGGATGGAACTGTTGACATCTGCCGGCCATTTGGCCACACCAGTTGAAAATATACCCTGCTGCTGCAATTCCATGGGAACAAACCCATTTTCATCCAGTTCTATTCCTGCAATACGATCCTGTCCTTTGAGGTTCGGTTCCATTCCTGTCGCAAGTACCACCATATCCACATCAAGCCGAACTTTTTCCAGGTTGAGAATGTTTTCTGCTTCAACTAAAACTCCACCATTTTCTCCGGCAGTGATTTTTGCAACTTTGCCTTTGATCATGTTCACATTTGGTTTTGCCTGCACTTTTACCACAAAATCTTCGTACTTTCCCGGAGTACGTATATCGATGTAAAAAATATAAATTTTAGCGTCCGGATTTTGTTCCATCACATAATTGGCATGTTTCAGGGAACCAAGGCAGCAGATTGAAGAACAGTAAGGCAGATGATTTTCATCTCTTGATCCAGCGCACTGAACAAATGCTATACTTTCCACCGGTTTCTGGTCAGAGGGACGCAGTATCTTGCCCTTGGTGGGGCCACTTACAGAAGAGATGCGTTCCATCATGATGTTGTTTATGACATTCGGGACACTGGAAAACCCCATATTCTTGAGCTTCTTAGCATCATAGGGTTTCCAGCCTGTGGCAATTACTACTGAAGTCACCTGAATTTCAATTTCCTCGACCTGCATATCAAGATCAATTGCTCCGTATTTGCAGGCTTCCACACATTTGGAGCATCCTGGTTCGCAGGCAGGGCGGTCAACAACATACCTGGGCGGATATGCCATATTGTTGGGGAGGAAAATTGCTTTTGTTTTGTTCATTCCTTCATTGAAATCATTGCTGCGCTCAGAGGGACAGACTGCCGTGCAGTGATCGCATGCCACACATTTCTCATTTACAAAGGTGGGATTTCTACGGATCTTGACCTTGAAATTTCCTGCGTCTCCGGATAGAGAAAGGACTTCTGAATTTGTGTGGATTTGAATATGCGGATTTGCCCGCAGACGTCTGTAATTGATTTCCAGGCCACAGGTGGGAGGACATAATTTGGGGAAATACTGATGGAACCCGGAAACCCTGCCTCCCAGAGTTGGCGACTTTTCAACCAGGACCACATCTTGGCCAATTTCCGAAGCTTCAAGTGCAGTTGTAATGCCGCTTATTCCACCACCAATTACAAGTATTTTTCCGTGCTCTTTAATCAAATTGCAGCTGAATCAAAATTAGTTTTATAAATAATTAAGGACATATTCCTGATCTTTTACTTAGAAATACAAAACAGAAATATTCTGATGAACATTTCCCCGGAAATTATGAACTTGGGTATTGGAATGAAAATGAATTACGGGAATTAGCGAAAAACAGTTCAGAAAGAAACTGAAGAAGTTGAAGCTTATCCTGTTCACAAAAAATCAGGCGACAAGCTGCTGATAATCCTTTTTGAAAATTTTCCATTCACCAGTTGCCTTGTCATATGTGGAATTGACAAAACATTTCCAGTTTTCATCGTCTATTGCCATATGGTCACCGCGGTAATAGTATCCGGGATATCTTGTTTCTTCACGGAAATGTATGTGCCTGGCATGGGCTTCTCCGGCGAGAATACGGTGAAAGTTTTCCCACGCTCGCAGTAGCTCATGCAGGTTTTCTGCACACATGTGGTATGAGTCTTCCTTGAGCATTTCCATGTAATAGAAACCTTCTTCAAGCATGTATTTACTGGTCATATACCATGTACCAACACCACCGACGTATTCGTCCATAAGTTTCTGCAGCCTCTGCTGAAGCATGGCTGGGCGAATATAATGCGGATTAATGTCAGGGTCTGTGGTATATCCGCTGTGTTTGCCCCAGGTTTCCATGGGCATGAAGATCTCTTTTGCAAGTTCTTCAGGATCCTCTGCGTAATCCACTGTCTGGTCCTTGTGGTCCAGACAATAGGCAGTCATCATTTTGCCTGCAATTCTTCCTTCAGTATGGGAACCTGATGAAAACTTGTGTCCGGACGCTCCAACACCGTCTCCAGCAGTAAACAAACCGTCTACAGTGGTCATTCGGTTATAACCCCAGTGCCACTCTTCCGGCCCAAAATCCCCTGGTCCGCTGGTCCATAATCCAGCACAGCCTGCATGAGATCCTAGCAGATAAGGCTCTGAGGGCATAAGTTCTGAGGGGACTTTTTCCGGTGCCATATTGTTTGCGGCCCAGACGCCTGCCTGGGTGATAGTCATGTCTAGGAAATCTTCCCACGCCTCGGACTCCAGATGCCTGATTTCCTTTTTGGACATGGTTTCAGAGAGTTTCTGCAAAGCAACGTCAGTATGAATTTTTATGGGACCCAATCCAGCTTTCATATCAATCATCATCATGTGGTTGCGCATACAGGTTCCCATCGAGTCAACATAGTCGCCATACAGTTTCCTGCTTTCTTCCTTATTTTTTTCTTGATAATCCTCCCCTAGTGCGTTTGTAGCTTTTGCTTTGAAAAGAAGGAACCAGGCACCTACCGGTCCATAACCGTCTTTGAATCGAGCCGGTACAAACCTGTTTTCCATCATTGTCAACTCCGCACCGATTTCTGCTGCCATGGCATAGGTGGAACCGCTGTTCCAGACAGGAAACCAGGCCCTGCCTTGACCTTCGCCTGTAGCTCGTGTTTTAAAAACATTAACGCACCCACCTGCGGCAAGAAGTGCTGTCTTGCATTTAAAAACATAGAGTTTTTTCTCTCTGACGCTGAATCCGGCTGCTCCGGCGATTCTTGTGGGATCATCCTTGTCACTCAATAGCTTAACTATGAAAACTCGTTCAAAATGATTTTGATCTACTCCTGTGTGCTTGCGGTTGTTAGCAAGTGCAGATTTTGCTGCTTCGGCAATCACCTTTTTGTATGATTCACCGTTGATCATTACCTGCCATCTTCCTGAACGAACCGGCTTACCTCCGTCTCTTAAGGAAGGCATTTCATTTCTCTTTGATGTATGCCCATCAACTGAACGTCCTTCTTCATCTGTTTTCCAGATCGGTAGTCCCCAGTCCTCGAAAAGATGGACAGAGTCGTCAACCAGCCTTCCAAGGTCATACACTAGATCTTCTCTGATGATGCCCATAAGATCGTTTCTCACATAGCGGACATAATCCTCCGGTGTGTTTTCCTGACCGACATAGGTGTTGATTGCTGAAAGGCCCATAGCTACAGCACCGCTTCGGTCTGTTGCGGCTTTGTCAACCATGGTAATTCTCAATCCCTGTGGAGTTGCCCAGCGATCAGCCTCGAAAGCAGAACCGCAGGCAGCCATTCCGCCCCCAATGAGCAGGATATCCGTTTCATGTACAGCTATTTCCGGTTTTTCGGAAAATTCAAAATTGTTTACTTTAGGTTCCAAGTTATCCTCTTTTGTTTAAAAAATTTCTTTGAATGGTAGGCACTGATTATGCGGGCACAGGAAGTGCTCTCTCTTTAGACTGGTGAGTGAAAAATCCCTGTTCTTTGACTCTTGAAATATCTGCCTGTGCTTCACCTTCACCTGCAAAAATATCGACTTCTCCGGGGTTGACTGTACGGGTGGGGAATTTAAAACGCTTAATCTCTCCGTTACGGAATTTGATGGTCCACATGATGGTGTCAGATCCAGGCATTGGAAAGACTGAACCTCCAAGCGGAGCAAAATCAGCATAACAGCGAATTTCGATAGCCTGTTGTGGACAGATTTTAACACAGCTGTAACACTCCCAGCACTGCACTGGCTCCTGGTTAACACCCTTCATCTTGACTTCATTGGTATCTTTATCGACCACTTTTTTCAGGGCCATCAAATCATGAGGACAAATGTACATACAGGCAGTTTTATCCTGTCCTTGGCATCCGTCACATTTATCTGTTATCACAAAACTTGGCATGAGTACTCCATATATTGATTAAAAATTATTTTTGTTGCACCATTTAATAAAAAACGGGTCCTAGTAATTTCTGTTTTGATGTAACAACTGGATAATAGAAGAAACTTGATATCACTCAAATCCATTTGATTTCAGTAATCAAAAACTTAGACCTAAGAATGCAATCGTTTAGTTGGGAAAAGTTTACAGTTATCTGAAAATAGATCAAGGTCGAACTTGAATACAATCGGGAACAATTACAGGAAGTTTTTGAAAGGGGTAAGTTGATTCTATCTTTAATTGCACCTAATCATGAAAGAATAGGAAAAATCTTGCCTAAATAAACTTCCATACTACTTGGAAAAAACTAAGTAGATCTGGATGAATTTTTTTATGAGTCATTTACTATTCTAGGCCGGATACAGAGAACTAAAACAGAAATTAATCTGCGAATAAAAAATCAAGCAATTAAAGAGCCTTATCCATCAGGAACTATGGAATGAACTTCATGTTTGCGCAGATCTGTCCAGGCAACATTTTTTCATACCAGTGGAACAAATGAAAAAAGGCCGTGACCGCTGGTCTGGAAATTCTCGGCGGAAATTTTCTTAAGAGTTAGCATTTCGCAGCCATAAGTTGCTCCGATCGGTGCAACCAACTGTCCTCCTACTGAAAGCTGATCTTTCAATTGCTGCGGCACCTTGTGTGCCGCGGCAGTAACCATAATCCTGTCATAAGGCGCTTGTGCTGCATAACCCTGCTTACCATCTCCCTTTACTACAATTACATCCTCATAACCTGCTTGTTTAAGGTTTTCCTGGGCAATTTTGACAAGCTGCAGATGACGTTCCACAGTGACGACTTCGCCGGTGAGTTCAGCCAGTAAAGCCGCATTGTATCCACTCCCCGCACCGATTTCCAGCACCCGTTGTCCTGGAAGTACTTCGAGCAGCTGGAGCATCAGCATTACGGTAGTCGGCTGTGAAATTGTCTGCTCGCAGCCAATCGGAAGAGGGTGGTCAGCATAGGACTGGTCACGATAAGAAGGGTCGACAAAAAGTTCCCGAGGTACTGCCAGAAATGCCTTCAGCACCGGATCACTGGTGATCATTCTGCTGTTTTTCCAGTAAAGGAAAAGGTGCTTCTTTTGCTGCTCGAAATTCGAGTTTTGCTTTTTGTCCCGATTTCCAAAAATAACAGCCATTTACTACTGACAATAACTTTCAGACTTAATCAGTTGAAAGATTATACGGCACAATCCAGAATCAAGTGAATCGCTCAGTCAGCTTCTTGTTTTTGGGTTCAAGAATTTTCCTGTACCACTGGATTGCCAAAAAATAGATTGCGCAAAAATTTGCGCGTAAGATCGAGCGGAATGATTATGAAGGCAAAAGCCAGTACATAACCCCACTCCTGCAAAGTCAGACCGACTGTCCTCAGCACTTCTCCTCCATAATAAGTAAACGTGGTTTGCATCAGGAAAATAAGCAATACCACAATTAAAAAGTTCCGATTTTCTGTTATGTGCTCAAATAGATTCAGACTTTCAGTTCGTGCATTAAATTTGTTAAAATTATTAGTAAAAACAAAGAAACAGAAGAATGCAGTGAGAAGCACCATATTTACCTCAGGGTCAGTACAGCGTGTGGCATCGCATACAAACAATCCTGCAACAAAATCGGAGTTGAGAAAATACAGGCACAGCGCTGCCATCATAATTCCGTCAACCAAAATTGCTGACCACATATCGCCGGTGATAAGTGATTCTCCCTTGGGAATTGGTTTTTCGTTCATATAGCGTCTCAAAGCTGTTTCTCCGGAAAAAGCAAATGCTGCCAGGGTATCCATCACGATGTTGATCCATAAAAGTTGAGTCATGGTAAGTGGGAGATCTGTGCCAAAAAAGGGTCCTAAAAAGGCCACCAAAACTGCGGCAACATTTACAGTCAGCTGAAATATTAAAAATTTTCTGATTGATTTGAGCAGTGTCCTGCCATAACGGACAGCATTTGTGAGGGAGTTAAAATTATTATCCAGAATCACAATATCGCTGGATTCCTTAGTCATGTCAGTTCCATTGCCCATGGAAAAACCAACGTCCGCGTTTTTCACTGCGGGAGCATCATTAACTCCGTCTCCGGTCATGCCGACTACCCAGTCCATAGATTTGGCCAGTTTAACCAGACGGCTTTTATCTGTAGGAAGTGCGCGAGCCACAACTCTTAAATCCGGAAGAATATTTTTTATTTCCTGATCCGAGAATTCACCAAGCTGTGTGGAAGTGAGGATTAGTCCTTTTTTGGTTTCCAGGATACCCACTTCTCTGGCAATTGCCTGAGCAGTATCCTTTGCGTCACCAGTAATCATCACCACCTGGATACCTGCTTTCCGGGCAGTTTCCACTGCCTGGAGCGACTCCTTGCGCATTTCATCACGCAGTCCAAAAACACCAACCAAAGTTAATTCTGAAGGAAGGGCATTCTCTTCCTCTAAACTTTTATCTGTAACTGCCAGGCCAATCAGGCGCATTGCGCGTTCGGATAGTCCACGCATTTCCTCTTCGAGTTTTGCTGCATCAAGTTTTACTTTTTCACCTTTTTGATCCAGGTAATGCGTACACCCGGCAAGCACTATTTCAGCCGCTCCTTTAACAAGTGTCATATTTTGATCACCTTCAACCTGGCTCGCTGAAAATTTATTTGCACTTTGAAATGGAATATTTTTTTCCATTATAACATCGTCTTTCACAGCCGCATCTGTTCCAAGGAATCTCAACAATGCAATTCCGGTTGGGTTGGCCCCAACTATTTTTAGATTTTCCGGATCCTGCGAGTCAATAATGGCAGGAGTATTGTTACGTATGGCAAAGGCCATAGTTTCACGCAAAGTTTCCTGGATTTCCTGATAATTCATGAAATGTTTCCCGTCTCCTCCCAGAAATTCAGAGACAGTTAATTCTCCTTGTGTCAATGTTCCGGTTTTATCAGTAAAAAGGACTGTCAAACTTCCGGAAGTTTCAATGCCAAGGAGTTTACGTACCAGCACTTTTGCATTAAGGAGTTTGCGCATATTCAGCGAAAGTACAACCGCGATCATCATCGGCAGCCCTTCCGGAACCGCAACGACGATTATAATGATTGCCAGTATGATTGCTGTTACCAGGTTATAAACTATTTCACCGGCAGGTTTACTGAAATAAATTTCCCATCCACCTGCCTCAAGAAAAATGTGATTGAACATGTATGAAAGGGCGATGAAAATGGAGCCGATATAACCAAAACGGCTTATTTGCTTACCAAGATCCACCAATTTTTCCTGCAGTGGAGAGGGACGAGATTCCGCGGTAGTCAATTCTTTGAGTGTGGCGCCATATTTGGTTTTGTCTCCGACCTCCATTACCTTCATTACTGCTTCTCCGTCAACAACCAGTGCTGCACGTGACATTTTATATTTCTCTTCAGCTTCAGCATGATGATCATCATCAGCTCCGGTTTTTTTTACGGTTTCTGATTCCCCAGTGAGGGCAGATTCATTTAACTCAAGATCACCAGTCAGCAAATAACCATCTGCAGGGACCGTATCCCCTGGCTGTAATAGAAGCAAATCGTTAACAACCAAATCATCAATGGGTATTTCCGTTAATGTGTTGTTTCGGAAAACCTTAACCTTGACTTTAGAAGCTTCCTCAAGCAGTCGCTGAAACTCATTTTCATTACTGTATTCAGACCAGCTGGCAATCAGGGTGGCCATTACTACAGCAATCGCGATTCCCAATCCTTCATACCAAGGAGCAAATCCCAAAACAGCTAATAATACTGTTACACCCAAGGCAACAATCAAAATGACGATGATCGGGTCTTTCAGGTTTTTAAGGAGTTTATCAAGAAAGTTCTCAGATTCCTGAGTTGTAACAACATTTGCACCATAAGTGTCTCGTGATTCAGCAACTGCTTGATCACTAAGACCGGGATAATTAAATTTCATAGATTTAATCTATAAAAGGATGTTGAAATTTCAGATTCTTTGAGAGCACTTTTAAAAAGAACAATCCAAAGCCTGATTGTTTTTCTCCAGCAATGCTTGAGCAACGTATTGTTGTGATTATGAATTATTAGTACTTCTATGAAAGACTACATTTCTCAAAACTTGACTGGAGATCGTGTGCATTAACAGCACTTAAGCTTCATGTCAGCCTTGTACTTATGACTTTATAAGAGTTTGTCAATTGTCAATTGTCAATTTATACATAACAATAACCATGTGCAAGTTTGGCATATCCGTGTTTCAAATATAATAATGCCTGTGAAGAATTCAAATGCTCAAAAAAAGAGGGTTTAGACTTGCTGAAGTCATGATTGCAAACATGATGCTGATTATTTTAGTAGCAGGATTTCCTTGCCTTCCTGATGCTGGTAAAATCAGAGTTGATTCAAGCCGGGTACGGCATTAGTTCTCAAAGTCAGAAAGCGGTTGAAGTGACTGAAAACTCTCTTAAGTTCAGAGCGGACCGTAACAGTGACGGAGACCTGGGAGATAAACGTGAAACAATAGCATATCGCTATGATCAGCAAACTCTGACGCTTTTTAGGAAATCAGGGAATTCTGCTTATCAAACATTGGTTGAATCCATTCTTGCATTAAAATTTGAGATTCTTGAAGGGGCATCATCCCAAACTTGCATTAAGGTGAATGTACAGGTAATAATTGACGCTCCTGAGCAAGAAACCGTACTGTGCCAGCTGGTCTGGTAAACAATCATAATTAATAGGTCAGAATGAAATATTTGCATACCATGATACGTGTTCAAAACCTGGATTCTGCACTGGATTTTTTCATCAACAAACTTGGAATGAAAGAAGTCAGGCGCAAGGAGGTTCCTGAAGGAAAATACACACTGGTTTTTGTGGCCGCTGATGAAAATGATCCCCCTCTGGAGTTGACATACAATTGGGGAAAAACCGAACCCTACAGTGGAGGAGATAATTTTGGACACGTTGCATACGGAGTTGATAATATATATGATTTTTGTGAGAAATTGAGCAGGAATGGTGTGACAATTCTACGTCCACCCAGGGACGGCAGAATGGCTTTCATCCGCAGTCCAGATCAAATCTCAATTGAATTACTGCAAAATGGCGAAGCACTACCGATTAAGGAGCCATGGGCCTCAATGAAAAACCAGGGTAAATGGTAGAATGAAAAAAAAAATAGATAAGTATATCAGGGAAAAATTTATCAACCCTGTTTTGCATTCAAGGGCACCTGTATCAGAGGTAAGTCTTGGGGTTGCTGTTGGTATTTTCATGGGATTTACTCCCACAGTTGGAGTGCAGATGTATCTTGTGGCCATTGTCTGGACTATCTACCGCTATGTCTTCGGCAGGCATTTCAATTTGCCGGTGGGAGTAGCTATGGTCTGGATTTCCAATCCACTGACAATGGTGCCGATGTATTATTTATTTTTAGTTACTGGTTACTTGGTGTTTGACATTCAGCATGGACTTTCTTATCAACATTTTGCGGAATCACTTGGTAGAATTTCACAAACAGGAGATACGATGGACCAAATTGCCGAAGGCACGCGTTTCCTGCTGGTTGACCTTGGCTGGCCAATGGTTATAGGAGGTTTTGTTTATGCAGTACCATTTTCCATAATCAGTTACTACATAACAAAGTATTTAGTCACTTCACACCGAAAAAGTAATGCCCGCCTGGGAGGCATAAGCTACGATGAATGGAAAACTCAATATGAGACGGAACATTAAAGAACCCACTGAGTTTAATTCTTCCAATCTTGATGAATCCATTGTTTCTGAGGAGACAGTAAATTCTGGAAATTACAATGATGCTCAAAAAATACTGCAAAAGTGTTCTGCAACCGGAGATGTACTTGCAGAACAATTCTACCGCCTTGGAAACCGTTTCTTTAATGTGAATCAAAAACAGGCCGCAGAACTGGCCTGGCAAAAAGCAGTTAATCTCTCCGGAAACAGAGAAGTTGCAAAGCCATCGGAACCAATTTCTCTAAATTTAAAAAGATTACGCCTTCAAACAGTTGGAGCAATTTTAATTGTGGCGGTAAGTTTCTATGTGATTATTTTTGTTTTGTTTGAAAGAGAACCGGAACTATTTCAATTTACAACAATACGTTCTTCTGCGGGGGAACTTTCATTCTGGGATGAGTGGTGGGATACAGGACGTCCGGTGAAACACTCAATGAGACGTCGTTTTGGGGCAGAGGAATTGTGGCCCTTGCTGAAGCAAAAATTTATAAATCTTTTTGAAAGAAAAAAGGAAGTTACGGCTGATGAGATTCAGGAAAAATTGGCGCGCTGGCTTGAACTTGCCCAAAGTCCGCATTTCAGGGGAGGTCCCACTGATTTTTATGCCTTGACAGGCAGGGGTCTGTTTGAAGCACGAGAATTTGATGAAGCACTTACTACTTTGAAAGAAGGGCTTTATTATGCAGAATCTCCTGAAAAGATGGAACAATTGTATCAGGATTTAGGTACAGTTCATTACTATAAAGGTTACAAGCTTCAGCCTGATGGACTTGCACAGTATGTTTTGAAAGATGTCCGAAATTCAATTGAATCTTATAAAAACGCGCTGCGTTATGGTGAGGATCCTTATTTATATGGAAATTTAGGCTGGGGTTACTATTTGCTTGGAGATTTTGACTCAGCTGTTGATAACAGCCTGAAGGCATTGGCTATGAAACCGGAATTAAATTATGCACGAATGAACCTGGGTATTTCTCACATTAAACAGGGTGCTTATAAACGTGCATATGATGCCTACGAGTCACTTCTGAAATACAGTCCGGAGCATGACGAATATGAAGGGGGGATACGTGACCTGATGGAACTGCAGCATGAATTTCCAGGAGTCTATCCTTTCAGCAATTTTGTGTTGGGCCAATTGTACAAACAGCAGGGGCGCAACATGGAGGCCAGTGAAGCACTACATAAATTTCTCAGACAAAATTTTCCTGTGGCATATTGGCACCATAAGGCGCGTTCGCTTTTAAGTGAAATAGAATCAGAATAATCAGAGCAAATTTTTACCGTCAAAAAGATCCGTCTCCAGGGAGAATGGATCTATCCCCTCTATACAACCTATATTAATACGGTAAAATCCGGGCTGACTTCGGGTCTGGTGGAAAGTATATATTCCACAGCGTTTGCAGAAGTGGTGCTTTGCGGTTTTCGTTTCGAATTCATAAAGACCCAAAACCCCCTCTTCCGCTTCAATTATTAAGTTTGCCGGAGAAATTGGCTCTGTGTTCATCAAGGCCCCTTTGCGCACGCAAATGGAACAATTGCAGTAAACTCCCTTTCGAATTTCCTCGCCTGAATATGTAAATCTAACGGCACCACAGTGGCAGCTTCCTTGATATTCCTTTGACATTTCTTCCTTTTGATTTGTATTTTTTCATGCTGTATCCAGTGTTTCAAATGACTTTACCAGTACATCAACTGCCTTCATCTGCTTCAAGAATGGTTCAAGCTGATTCAGCCTCAGGGCGCTGGGTCCATCGCAAAGCGCTTTTTCAGGGTCTGGATGTGCCTCCAGAAACAGACCTGCAATTTTTTGAGACAAGCCTGCCAATCCCAGTTCTCGTATGGATTCCCTGCGTCCTGCGGCTGAGTTCCCCAGTCCGCCAGGGATCTGCAGCGAATGAGTCACGTCAAATACCAGCGGATAGCCAAATTTTTTCATCACTGTAAATCCAAGCATATCGACCACTAAATTGTTGTAGCCGAAGCCTGTGCCGCGTTCGCAAAGAACCAGCTTTTTGTTTCCGGAAATTTCGAATTTCTTAATTATGTTGCCCATTTCTTCCGGAGATAAAAACTGTGCTTTTTTTATATTTATCACAGCCTTTGTTTTTGCCAATGCAGAAACCAGATCAGTCTGGCGTGACAGAAACGCCGGCAGCTGAAGAATATCGGCTACTTCTGCCGCAGGTTCGGCCTGCTGAGGTTCGTGAATATCTGTCAGGACCGGTATTTCAAATTCCTGTTTTACCTCTTCCAGTATCCTCAGACCTTTTTCCATTCCGGGTCCTCTGAATGAGTCCATGGAGGACCGGTTTGCTTTGTCGAAAGAGGCTTTGAAAATATAAGGAATTTTGAGACGACTGGTAATTTCCCTGAAAGTTTCTGCAACTTTCAAAGCCAAGTCTTTAGTTTCAAGCACATTCAAACCGCCAATCAGTACAAACGAATTTTCATTGCACAGACTGATATCATTGACAGAAATTGTTTTTTGGGTGCTCATTTTTTTGATTATGTTTCAATTGAATGTGCTGCTTCAGATAAATTTTTCAATTTCCTGATGGCCAGTTCTTTCCCTAAAATCCCAAGCCCGCAGTCAGGGGCGGCAATCAGCCTGTTTGAGTCGATGTGTTCCAGTACGTCCGTCAGACGATTTCGGATTTCATCAACCGATTCAACACGAGATTTTGCGATAGCAACAACTCCAAAAATAATTGTGGTTTTCTTAAAGATTTCCAGCAGTTTTAAGTCGTTATAACGGTGTGCGTCTTCCAGTGAAATGGCCATTACGGAAGAGTTTTCCATAGCTTCAGCAATTTTAAAATATGATTCTCTGGGAGCCTTTGGATAATCATCCTTATCAATTTTATCCGGATAGCCGCAGCAGATATGAACTGTGCGGGTAACATTTTCCGGACAATTATGGAAGGCACGCTCCAGATTTTCTACTCCAAATTCAAGTGCACTTTCCGGATAACGGGCAAAGAGTGGTTCGTCAATTTGAATATATCTGCACCCTGCATTTGCAAGGCTGTGAACTTCCTGATTGAGCGCTTCCGAGATTGCTTTGCCGAAATCTTTGAGATTGCCATAGTATTCATCTACAACTGTATCTGCAACTGTCAGCGGACCAGGCATTGTAATTTTTACAGGTTTGTCAGTGGCTTTTTGTGCTCGTTTCCAGTCGTGTGCAAGGAACATCTTCCGCGGCTTAACATGACCTCGAACAGTTGGTAAAAAGGAAGAGTAATTTCCTGTACGCAACATCTTTTCAGTAAGATTCACAAAGTCCATTCCTTCAAGATGTCGACAGTGGTAGTGAATGTAGTTTTCACGGGCAATTTCACCATCGGTAGGAATATCGATTCCAGCATCAACCTGGTCTCTGACAGCTTCATGCGTACCTTTTTCAATAATTCTTTCTGCATCTTTCCCCATTTCTTCCATCGCTTCAGCCCAGCCTTCAGTCGGCCCCGATTTGTCCAAGTCATCAAACCAATCCGGCAAATTTACGTAATCCGGTTTAGGATAGGCTCCAATTGTAGTTGTTAGTAATCCCAAATGTTCTTCTGCTAAAGGAAGTTAATTGATTGATCTTTTTGTACAAATAAGCTATTAATTTGACAACTCATTTTGTGAGTATTCTTCGTATACAAGCAGTCATATTATCTAAGAGGAATCAATTATAGTTTGTTTAAAATATTGTTCCAATTAATTTCTTAATTTGTATACCTTAGCAAGTTCACAGTAATTTCTTAGAAAAAACAATTATGAAACGTATATTTTCTTAAATAATAATTACAAAATTTTCTAATTTTGCTTCAATCCAAATTCTAGATTTTAGATTTTTAACTGAAAAATAAGAGTACAATACAATTGTCAACTTTCTTTCAGAAACAAAAAAATGTCCAATCCTTTTGAAACAGACCTTCCCAGACAATCAGCAAACTACACACCACTTTCACCAATTTCTTTTCTCTCGAGATCTGCTTCGGTTCATCAGCAAGGTACATCAGTAATTCATGGTGAGAGACGCTGGACATGGGCGGATACATACACACGTTGCCGCAGACTTGCTTCTGCACTGAGCAAAAAAGGTATAGGTAAGGGTGATACTGTGTCTGTGATGGCCCCAAATATACCCGCAATATTTGAAGCACATTTTGGTGTTTTGATGACTGGCGCAGTACTTAACACTCTCAATATACGTCTTGAAGCAGAAACACTGTCATACATTTTTGAGCATGCCGAAACAAAGGTTTTGCTGGCAGACAGGGAATTTTCTTCAGTCATTAAACAGGCTTTATCCAATGTTAGACAGAACATTATTGTGATCGACATAGATGATCCGGGAATTGAGTCGGGGGAGTTTCTGGGAGAAATGGAGTATGAAGCATTTCTGGAGGAGGGAGATCCGGAATTTGAACCTGTTTTACCGCAAGATGACTGGCAATCGGTTTCTCTTAACTACACTTCCGGCACCACGGGAAAGCCTAAAGGAGTTGTTTACCACAGTCGCGGTGCCTATCTGCTGGCAACAGGAAATGTGTTAGCCTGGGAAATGCCTCACCGTCCGGTATATCTCTGGACTTTACCAATGTTTCACTGTAACGGCTGGTGTTTCCCCTGGACAATTACCATGCTGGGAGGAACTCATGTATGCCTGAGAAAAGTAACGGCAAAAAACATTTACAAATCAATTGCTGATTATGGCATTACTCATCTTTGTGGTGCACCTGTTGTGATGAATACGATCTGCAATGCCTCCCAGGAAGAACGTTGTGAACTGCCGCAAAAAGTTGAAATCATGACTGCTGCCGCCCCGCCGCCTCCAACTGTGATTGCGAGCATGGAAGAAGCAGGTTTTAATGTGACACATGTTTACGGACTTACCGAAGTTTATGGTCCAGCAGTTGTTTGCCAATGGCAGGAGTCATGGGCAGATAAAGATAAAACAACACAATCCCAGCTCAAAGGAAGACAAGGTGTGCGTTATCACATGCTGGAAGGTTTGATGGTGGGAAACCCGGAAACGCTGGAGCCTGTCCCGGATGATGGGGAGACAATGGGGGAGGTACTGATGAAAGGCAACATCGTGATGAAAGGCTACCTCAAGAATCCGGAAGGTACTGAGCAGGCATTTGCAGGAGGCTGGTTTCATTCGGGAGACCTAGGAGTACTTCATTCGGATGGCTACATTGAGCTGAAGGATAGAAGCAAAGATATTATTATTTCCGGTGGAGAAAACATCAGCAGTGTTGAAATTGAAAATGTACTATATCAGCATCCGGACATTCTTGAGGCGGCAGTGGTGGCTTGCCCGGATGATAAATGGGGTGAAACTCCTTGTGCTTTTGTAGTGCTGAAATCTGGCATCTCAATCCAGGAAAAAGAAGTGATAAAGTTTTGCCGTTCCAAGCTGGCTGGATTTAAGGTGCCGAAAAAAATTGTATTCAGTGAGCTTCCGAAAACTTCAACAGGAAAAATCCGTAAATCTGTCTTGCGAGAAAAGGCAAAACAAATATAGTCTTGAGCATGAATTAATGGTGTCAGACTTACTATATTCAAGCAACCTTACATCTTCTAGTTGCACAGTCAAGCCATTCAGTTTTGTAGACGATCAAATACTAATGAACAAGAAACAATTCATTGAAGAACTGAATCTTGAAGGACAGCGTGTGCTGACACGAGTGGATTTTAATGTGCCGCTGAATGATGAACTAAACATTACAGATAACGGGCGGATCAAGGCCGCATTGCCTACAGTATCTTACATTGTTGAGAATGGTGGTAAGGCTGTTCTTATGTCGCATCTTGGACGACCTGGAGGTGAGAGGACAGAAAGTATGAGTTTAAAACCGGCAGCAGTGGAATTGTCCAGATTGATAGGTCAGCCTGTGACACTAGCTCCGGATTGTATTGGAGAAGAAGTTAAAACTCTGGTAAACGGTATGCAGAACGGAGATGTGGTGCTGTTGGAAAATTTGCGCTTCCACAAAGCTGAAACGAAAAATGATACTTCGTTTTGCGAAGCATTGGCAGAAAATGGCGATGTTTATGTAAACGATGCGTTCGGTACAGCGCATCGAGCTCATGCATCAACCACCGGAGTGGCTTCATATATTCCGGACAGTGCAGTGGGATATTTGATGCGCAGGGAACTGCAGTTTTTGGGTGAAGCAGTAGCAGAGCCTGTGAGACCTTTTGTCGCGATTCTTGGAGGCGCGAAAGTTTCGGATAAAATTAAAGTTATCGAAAAACTACTGGACAAGGTTCAAACCCTGATTATCGGTGGTGGCATGGCCTGCACCTTTTTAAAATCTCAAGGATACGAAATAGGTGCTTCATTGCTTGAAGAAGACTCCTTGGATTTAGCAAAAAATCTGATTCAAGAGGCAGAGCTGAAGGGAGTCGATTTTTTGCTTCCTGTTGATGTAGTGATTGCAGAACGATTTGATAATAATGCCTCAACCAGAATAGTTTCCGTTGAAGAAGGTGCTCCGGAGGACTGGCTAATCCTGGATGTTGGACCACGAAGCATTGAAATATTCAGCCACTCAATTCTTGGTTCCGGGACTGTTTTGTCGAACGGTCCAATGGGAGTTTTTGAGATGGAAAAATTTTCCAAAGGTACATACGCGATCGCAGAAAGTCTTGCCAAAGCCACTGACAATGGCAGCGTGACAATCATCGGCGGGGGAGACTCTGCCGCGGCAATTAAAAATTCCGGACTGAGTGAGCGTATCACGCACGTCTCCACAGGAGGTGGCGCATCACTTGAATTTCTGGAAGGTAAAGAACTTCCGGGAGTGAGCGCAATTCGTAAATCAAAATAATTCGTCTGGCTTAATTATATTTTACAGCAGCACACTCAATAAACTATGAACAAAGCAGTTCAACTGGAAAATGAAACTTCCGACTCCCAGCAAGTGAGTCCGAATGAAGTTCAGGATGAGGAAACCAGGAGCGTCTCTATAAGTTTTTTCATATACCGTCTGATTGCTTATGCTGATGCTCGGCGCTCTATAGCTGCATTTATTTTCATTCTTCTGGTTGTTGCAATCTGCGACACCCTTTTTAACTACTTACTGTTTGAACTTTACGTAAGGCTGGTGGAGACATTGTCGGGTGTGCAGCCGGGAGGTTTTGCTGAACTCGATATTGGATTTGCTCCTGAAGTCTGGCAAGCGTTGCTGGGTATGGTGTTGGGTACTCTTATTCTGGTGATTTCAATCGCCTCTCAAAGTATACCGAAGCTGATCGATTTCTACATGAAGGATATCAGAAGTTTGCTTTACATCTGGTTCCTGATTATTTCCGGCGGGCATGCATTAATCATTAAAATATATGGCGAAATCGGTCTGGTTCGTGAACCAAGCAGAATATTCAACACTCACGTTCTTTTGACAATTTGCTCAATCATAGCCTTTCCTTACGTTTTCTACATCCTTCGCTACACTAAGCCTACCAATATCATTGACCGCATATACAAAGAAAATATGAACAAGATCAGGTCCCTCACTTCAAAAAGAAGTCATTCTCTGGCTCATATTCCTGAAGTTGTTGAACAGCAGCAGTACAGCATGTTCGAATCACTGAACCAACTGGACGATATCCTTGAGTTCATAGATTTTAAGGAAGTGAAAGCGGATATCATCTCAGATATGAGTCGTACCATACAAAACTACATCCATTTAAAACCTGACATACATAGTGATTTCTTTAAAGTTTCTCCAAAAGTACGTACGGATATTTCTTTCAAAACTATGGTGGGGCAATTTGAAGAAATGGAACGTAACCAAAGTTTATATGAGTTAAAATGCTTCCGTCTGCTGAACAATAATTACATCAAATTGATGGAACAAGGGGAATTTGATCTGTCTTCCATGGTCACTGGCGAACTGGTAAAAATTGGCTTAAAAGCCATTGAGAGCGGAGATGAAAACCTGATTGAACTCGTGATCATCCGTTTCAACACCTTTTTCAGGATGGCATTCAAGCATGCCATAGGAAGTAATGAAGCCCGAAATATTTACAATCTAAGTTTCTTCTACGGACAGTTCATTAAACATCTGGTTGAGCATAAAAAAGTCGATCAAGTGAAGAAAAGTTTCGGTTACCTTCGTTTTTACGGGGTAGAAATTGCGAAAGCATTTTCAAAAGTTCCGTCAGTATATTTCGACGTTGCTGTTATTGCTTTTGAAATGAAGAAACTATTGGAATTAATCCATCATGACGAATGGGACAAGGAAGTCCAAAAAGCCCTGCTAAATGAAATCCTGCAGGTTGACAATCCACCTGACTTCAACAAAGAAGACCTGGATCAGGGAATCCAGATCAACAACGTTGTCCGTAATATCCAGTACGGACTTGCACTTTTCTATCTGAATGAAGGAGTAGATGACTTCGTTGAAATGATTGCTAAGGATATTCTTGATGACCTGGATTACCTTGGAGAATCTACTTTCTATCGTGTTCTGGGAATGACAGAAGGACTAATGCGATTTGCTGGCCCTACCTTCTGGGAGGACACGGACCGCGGTAACGTTAATATCTTCTTCACACCTTATAAGGATCAAATAGATGGTTTTAAAAAGCTTCTTTATGATTTGGCTGAGTCAGAGTTGAGAATTCAAACAACCAAAAAATATCAGCTTACAGACACAGAAATGGATTTACTCTGGGAAATGTCACGTAAGACTAAAGAAAATGAAGTTGAGCAGATCAGTTTGAATGCTGAAACTTTTGAGTTAATTCTCAGTGAGCTGGAAAATATTGACGGAACACGTCTGGAAGAATTGATTTCCCTGCGGGAGAAGCTGAATTTCAACTCTGAGAATCCGGCCCTTGTGGTATCGAACAGCCGCCAGGTTGCGATTGGTACCAAACTGCAGATATATGGGGGAATATCAGGGAAAGAAGAACAATCGGAATTTCAAGCTGTTGTTCAGTCAAATACACCCAACTTTTTATTTGTCAAAATGGCTGATTCCGCAGAAACTGCAGAGATTGATAAATTTACCTCATTAACCGTGAGATTTCGTCCTTTACGGCAAAAAAAGATTTATCAGTTTCAGGCAGCACCTCAAGGTCTTGGAACAAACGGCCTGCTCCGTATTGCCCATGCAGACTTTATCAAAATTGTGGAAGAGCTTTAATCTCAGTTTGCGGGCAGGGCAAATTGTAAAGATTTAATTATTCCGGTTAAGACTCATCCAGCTTTTCAAGGCAATCCGGATTATCAAAAGCCGGGGCGTTAACTTTCCTGGTAACTCTCCATGCTTCCATATGTTCTGAATCGAATGGCATAAGGAGATTTTTTGGTGAAACTTCTGTTCCGGATAGATCCAGCCAATTCATTCCGATTGCCGGCGATAAAATTACAGGCATCCGGTGATGAATGAACTGCAAAAAAGAATTAGCTTCAACTGTCAAGATAGCACAAGTTTTAACAATCTTTCCATCTGGAGCGGACCATTCCTCCCATAAACCAGCAAATGCCATCGGGCTTTTGTCTTTCAAACAGATGAAATAGGGCTGTTTTTTCCCATGCTCTTTAGCCCATTCAAAAAATCCTGAAGCAGGTATCAAACATCTTCTTTTTCTAAAAGCCTGTCTGAAAGCAGGTTTTTCTGAGGCAGTCTCTGCCCGCGCGTTGATCATTGGCTTGGGGACTTTAGCCCAAAAGGGGATCAGCCCCCACTGCCGAGTTTCAAGTCTGCGCAAACCATCCTGCTGGACAATCACAGGAATATCCTGAGATGGACTGATATTGTAACGTGGTTCCAGCAATACTTCCGAATGCTGAATCTGGAAGTCATTCATTACTTTTTCTTCACTGTCTGTCATTGCAAAACGGCCGCACATAGATAATCTCTTTTTTTACTGACTGTTAAATTTTTTCAGAAAATCTTTTTTAAACTTGAGGTAGCGTTTTTCAATGATAGCTTTTCTTGCCTGTTTTACAAGGGAGATGAAGAAGAAAAGATTGTGGTAAGTATTCAGACGTACTCCCAGTATTTCACCTGATTTGAAAAGATGCTGCAGATAAGCGCGGGAATAGTTTTTACAAGTGGGGCATTCACATTCAGCGTCAAGAGGTTCGGGGTCCTGCTTGAATCGACTTTGCTTAATGCTGATTTTGCCATGAGAAGTAAACAGCATTCCGTTACGTGCATTTCGGGTGGGCATTACGCAGTCAAACATATCTATTCCTGCTTCAATTCCTTCCAGCAGATCTGCAGGATCTCCTACACCCATAAGATAACGGGGTTTTCCAGCAGGCATTTTTGGTGTGATATGATGGGCTACATTATACATTTCTTCCTTTGCTTCACCTACACTCAAACCGCCAACAGCATAGCCGTCAAAACCTATCTCAACAATTTGATGCATGGATTGTTCACGCAGGTCAAGCTCATGACCTCCCTGTATGATGCCAAAAAGAGCCTGTTCTTTAAACACATCAGACTCATTCAGGCTGGCTTCTTTACTGCGCCTTGCCCATTTCGCGGTTAAGCCAGCCGAACGTTCCACCTCCTGGCGCGATGCAGGAAGCTCCAGGCATTCATCTAGGCACATCATGATTGTGGAACCAAGATTTTGCTGAATAGCAATTGAAATTTCAGGTGTGAGTTTTATTTTTGATCCATCAATATGGCTGCGTATTATCACCCCTTCTTCATTCAGATTGAGCAGTTTTGCCAATGAAAAAATCTGGAATCCTCCACTGTCAGTCAAAATAGGTCTATCCCAGTTCATGAACTTTTGCAGACCACCCATCTTTCTAATTACTGAATCACCTGGACGAAGGTGCAAATGGTAAGTATTCCCCAAAATTATTTCCGCGCCCAGTTCCTTAATTTCTCCTGTCGTCATGCCCTTTACCGTTGCAAGCGTGCCTACAGGCATAAAAACAGGTGTGTTGATTGATCCGTCTGGAGTGTGTAATATCCCTGCACGGGAATTATTGTTTCGGGCCTCAATTTCAAACTGAATCATGAAACATTTTAATTCAGAGGTACAATTCTCTTCATTATCATAACGGTATATTCCTGTTGCCTTATGAATTTCTCCTCTTCAGTTTCAGATACTGAAGGCTCATCCGGATCAATTTCGAAAAGTTGCTGACCACGGGAAACAATAATTCCTGAACCTGCTGAAACACAAACTTTTCTTATGGTTCCTGAAAATTCTGCACGAATCTGGTTGAACATTTTCATTACTTCCAGTAAACCAATGACATCTCCTTTCTCCACATGCTGTCCTTCCATTACATATTCTTCTGCTTCAGGAGTTTCACGAGAATAAAATGTACCCCCAGTCCATGCCAAAATTTCATTTTTTCTTGCCGGAGGAGCCGGATCAAGTCCTGCGATTAATTCATCAATTTTACCTGGTTCGTAAAGCTCTTGCGGTACTTCTATCTCCAGTGAATTGTTTACTTTAAGTTCATAATAGCCGGCTTCTTCTCCAAGTATCACTGGAAGCTGCAACAGTTCCAAAGACATTTGGTAACCTTTATGAGCGCAAATGATGCTTTCCCACAATTTTTGGTCTTTCACAAAATTAGGTGGCATTGAAGATTTATTCTCACTCAGCAATTTTGTCAACTTTGGCCATCCCTCAACTTTTTTACTAAGTCGAGATTCCAAATCTTTATAAAAAGAGGATGCAGAATCCAGCAATGTTTGATCATTGCTCCAGATCTGCTCACTTGGCGGAACACCTGAATGTTGCTCAAGACGCAAATAATGATAGAGATCAATCAATATATTTACGGGGTTATGTTTGTTCGAAAGTACGGATTTCTGAGTCTTTGCCTTAATCAAAGCAAGCCACCCCATAAGTAAATGTGGCCTTTCAAACAGCATTTTCAACGGACGCAAAAGCAGTGTTAATTTTTGGTCGCAAATCTGCAGTCCTTCTGCACCAAAATTAGATTGGATATTTTCACGATGAATTTCCCAGGCCACGTCCAGGTTTATTTGATCACATAATCTTTTCAGTTTTCCTGCAAGCGCCAGATAAGATGAAACAAAACGTGTATTTGGTTTTAGCATTGGATCATTACCAAGCATCCAGTGCAGTAAACCGTATTGAAAGTCAACATTAAGGTGCAGATCCAGGCCTCTAAATTCCATGCATCGTAATACCTCTGCGAGTTTTTCAAAACTTTGTCTTCGTGAATCTCCATATGTTATGGAAAGAGCAACATTGGAATCATACGCGCCTGCCAGGTTGTAAGGCTGCAGCATGCCTGTATCAGGATTGGTGATTCCTATACCCTGGTCATCACGTTGTTCGTTTTCATCAGGCACAGTCCAGGACCTTACGATTCCGCCCGCATGGGGCTTAAGTGCCGGATTCGTGGCATTCAGACGAGCTTCAATCCCGGACATAAAGCGTGGCAGTCTTTGCGGACAGGACAGCTGCTTGCCATAACAGTTTATCAGCAGCATCGAAGCAACCAGTGAGTCAACTGTAAATTTGTCTTCAGGATTGTCAGGGTTGGAAAACTCCAGCTGGTAAACCATTTCGGTTACTCGATGCTCTACCTGGATTCGGGTGTTGACCTCCATGAAATAATGATCAGAACCTTCTACAATGCATTCAAAAGTTGAAACAGAATCAAGTTTCAGTGCCTTTCCAAATTCTTCAGCCTGTTTGCACATTGAACGTAAAATACTTAGATCTGTACGCATCACTTTTGCCTGCTTTTGTTTCCCTGCAGATTCGTATTCAACGGCTGCTGCTTCCAGCATTTCCTCTGTCAGTGAAACCTCGAGCAGTTTTTGTTCATGCATCTGCAGCGAACAGTCACGTCCTCCAAGCTCAATACACCATTCTCCATTACCTATTAACTGAATTTCATTGTGTCGCGTGTTTTCAAAGTTCAGTTCAATCAAAAAATTCTTGTTGTCACCCACGCCGGCAGCTTTGGATTCTATCAATACAGCCATTACTGCATCTGCGACTTCATCAATTGATGATACAACCCGCTGACCTTTTCCGCCGCCGCCACTGACATGTTTGAAACGGATGCGCTTCCCTGGAAATTTCTGCCACAATGATTCAACAGTGGACACTGTTTCTTCTTGTAAAGCTGAAATTGGGAATAAGTCCACATGCTTTGCATAAGATGCTTGTAAAATGATCTCGGCCTGATCCAGTGGTTCAACGGCTTCCCAGTTTTCATCTACGATCAAGTCATGTTTTTTGATTTGCTTATGGAAATATTCTCCGGGAGCATCTCCTGCAGTTTTCAATAACGTAAGTGCTGCAATCCGGTCTTCTCCAGGGGTAACGGAAACATTTAGTGATCTGGCAAGCTGTTTCGCTTCATCTTTTGAGCCTGCCTGCTGTATCACCCTGGAATTTGGCCCAACAAAAGAAATACCTTCATTCTCAACTAGCTTCACAAACTCGGTATCTTCTGCCATAAATCCATAACCGGCGAATAAATGAGTGTAGTCGTGTTTTTTGCAAATATTGATTATCTGCTCAATACGTTTAAGTCTTTCCTCCTTTGTTGCACCTATGTAATCCGGCACATGATGCACTTGTTCTCTTCTATTGCTGATTGCACGTAATTCGGGGGCCAAAGTTTGGGGATAAACAATGCTGTCTTTTTCTGACAGCAGAATGCCAAAGTTTGCTCCCAGTTCCTTGAAGACTTTCATGGTTTCCATGCGAATAGGCCCCCTGCAGACAATGAGGCAATTCACATGATCGAAAGTGAATGCTGATTGCCAGGAACTGTTTGAATTAAACTTAATAACACTCATGATGCAGGAATGATTTGCAGTACTTTAATGCTGAGAGAGAAAATTGTTCTTAGGTCATTTTTTTGAGAATAACTGAAAAGTCAGTGACCAAATTGTTCAATAATAATATTTCAGTCACAGATTTTAGCCTTTGGTCAGAAAAAGGGGAGGCTTAAAGCTTGTATAAAGTTATAAATAAATTGCCACTTTTTCAGGCGAAGAACTTATCCCACAGCTGATACATCCTGAAGCGTCCAAGCTTTCCATTTAAAACCTGATGTTCATCGAATTCCGTCACCGAGTCAGACTTAATACCATGACCATGCAGCAAAACCGGAACAGGATCGTCAATGTGAGTACCTTCTTTACTCCATGTCGAGTGATCCGCGGTGATTGCCAGACGCAATTTATCTGTCCTTTTTTTCAGAAATTTGCCAAGTTCAGAATCTATTTTTTGCAGGAAATCCTTCTTTTTAACGGGTTCTTTGTTATGAGCGGCAATATCACACCCTTTTATATGCAGTACAACAAGTCCATGCTTATCAAGCATATTTCCGGCAACTTTGAATTTCTCAGTTAAGTTCGTGTCAAGATTTGCAGTCATTTCTTTAGTTTTACAAACCTTTAAACCTGTGACACGTGCAATTCCGGAGATTGTGTCATCTCCGGTTATACATATTCCTGATAATCCCATTCCGGAAGGTCGTTTTATTTTTGGGAAATAATGCGATTGTCCGGGCTCTCTGGTTAAAATGGCATTTGCAGGCAAAAGATTTTTTGACACTCTTTTCAGATTCACAGGATGTTTGGCTAAAATCTCTCTTGCTTTCAATTCGAACAGATTAAGCAAGTCAGCTGTGCGCAAACATTTTGGGTTATTTTTATTCAGCGGTTTGATTGGCCTAGGAATTATTCCTGAATGGAAGCGGTCACCAGGGTCACTTCCTGAAACACAGTCTTGAAGTCCGGGTCCTCGGATAACCACCGCGATACGGTGTTCTGTACCTGCCGCAACATCAATGCGAACATTATCAATCTTTTGTCCTGTGATGCTTAAAGCCAGTTCATTTATCCCCTCCCTGATGCGGCCGGCACGGCGATCGACAATCAAACCTTTTTCGTCCAGTGTAGCCCAATTCCCCCTAAAGGCAACATCGCCAATATTGATTTTCATTCCGCATCCCAATGCTTCAACAACACCACGGGCCACAGTTTTTTCAAGAGGATCATAACCCAGAATCGCTAAAGTCCCTGAGACTGTTGAAGCAACAATCCCGGGCTTTACAGGATCTGCGGTCCCGCATTGTCCTTCCTTCGCCAGTTGATTTATTACAGGGAGATTGGCAGCCTGCAGGGGTGTTTTGTGGTCCAGTTCAAAAACTGGACGATCCCCCATACCGTCAATTATCAATAGCAGTCGAGGGATTCTAGGCACAAAAAATAATCAGGATTTGGGAGGTAGAGTTGAATTCACCTGTTCCTGAAGAGTGTTAATTATTAATTGTATCAAAGTATTTGTTGTTTCATCGAAATCTTCATTATCAACAACTTCTATCTCGTAATGCTCACTCTCTGAGGCACAAAATTCATGAATTATCCTGATATTTTCGAAGCTGCGTAAATATGGTTCTATTTTTCTTAATTCATTACTTTTTCCTCGCTCGAAAAATCGATCCTTATGGTGTTTTTCGTTCATAAGTGAAAGTGTGATTGGAATGTGGTAGGCCCGCTTAGTACCTTCTTTCAATATTTGCTGCATATATGGCAGTAAATGTATACCTTCTATTATCATGCTGGTCTTCTCTTTTACAGCACGATCAACCACTGCTTTCACCCCAACACTAACCTGCTGTGCCTGCAAGCAAAATCCCCCTATCAACCTGTTGCTTTTATCAAGCGTCTTTGGCATTCCAATACCGGCCCTTATTGAGGAATTGTGAAGGGAAGGAAGCAGATCCCGTTTAAACACCAGACGCATGATTTCGCGAATGGTATCTGTTCCGGTAATTTTGTTGATACCCAGTCTTCCTGCTAAAAAAGTAGCCATTACTGATTTTCCTGTTCCGGAAGCTCCGCCAATATAGATTATCAGAGGCTTGTCAAGTTCATCAATCCGACTGGCCAGTTTGTATAATTCCGCAATTTTAGGGCTGTATTTTTTTGAAATCGTTTTGTATACCTCCTCAAACAGTTTCTTTTTGCTGATCCGAAATATGCCATGTTTCATTAAATCTGCTTCCATATAAAAAGCAATCTGGTATGCTTCTTCCGGCTTAACACCTGCTGATGTAATTGATTGTGTTAATAAACCTTTGGAAAATGGAGCTGTAGCGTTTCTTCGATAAACGCTGATTTGTTTTCCTGAAGGGAAAAGTTCAGAATTAAGCTCCTTCAGGACTTCCTGTCCGTATCGCGCAACAATTAATTCGTCAACTGACTGCATCAGGGATTCGGTGGTAACTTCAGCCTGTTGCTGGAAATATGATCTTGCATCCTTGGAAATCTGGTATGCCTGGTCAAATGATAATCCCCTCTGCATCAGCTTGTGGGCCAGCATTCCTCTCATGAAAGGATGCTTTGAATTGTCAGGACGGATTACTTGAAATTGCATTAGTGAACCTGGTTTGTGACTGCAGAAGGAGGTTCAGCAGAATTTTCTATGATACTGGAAGCTTCACAGCCTTCGCTCCAATTTGATGCCCCGTTAACAAAGTGTTCTTTCTTCCAAATTGGGACGGTATGTTTGATTGTGTCAATAATGTAACGGCTTGCTTCATAAGCTTCATTACGATGTGAAGTTGAGACTGCGATTGTTATGGAACAATCTGTAACCGCCAGTTTGCCCAGCCGGTGAATAACTTCAACTTTATGCAGCTCCCATTTTTGCTGTGCCTGTTCAATAATTTTTCTGATTTGTTTAAGCGCCATACTTTCATGAGCCTCGTATTCCAGAAACGAAACATCCTGTTCTTGACTGTGATTGCGCACATCACCGCAAAAAATAAGTACTGCTCCAGCTTGAGGATCTTGTGCGCGTCTTCGCAGACCTTCAAGATCAATTTCATCACGGACAATTGAACAAGGCATGTTAAACTGAATTATATGTTGTCAGCAGAACAGGCTGAAAATCTTCGTAATAGTTCCCTTTTCCCCGGTTCAGTCTATCACAGAAACGGTAAACTTTCATGGTTATATTATGAACATTCAAATTGTTCACTACCTGCTTTCACTAATGTCATGCGTTTGGTTGATCAAAAACACGTGGTCCTTTCCAGTGAGCCATGGTACCTGATTCCATGTTCATATTAACTAAGGTTCGGTCTCTATGCAGCATGTTCCATGAAAGCATCTTGCCGGAATATTCAACCACAACTTTCTGAAAATCAGCATGGGAGGCAAGATTTACAAATTCTTCGGGATCATTTTCTAAATCAAACAAAAGAGGCGGCAGGGCTGTCATATGCACATATTTAAATTGATCATCACGGATTACGCATAATGAACACTGATCCGGAGATAATCCGAATTTTTGTTTAATCAGAGGCTGAAATGTGCCAATCAAGCGAAAATCATATTCCCAATGCGCCTCTGTGCGCCAATTATCAGGAATTGTTCCGTACAACAGGGGCAGTAAGGAACTGCCATCACATTCTTCCGGAATTTCAGCATCCAGCCAATCCAGTATGGTTGGCATCACGTCAATTGCCTCAGTAAAAACCTCCAACTGCATCCCTTTGTTTTTAGCGGACATTTCAGGATCCATTACTATCAAAGGAATATGATACCCCTGATCGAAATAACCCAGCTTGCCGAATAAATAATGGTCTCCAAGATGCTCACCATGGTCACTGGTAAATACTACTAGTGTTGAATCATATTGGCCGGACTCTTTGAGATACTTTATGACTTTTCCTAAATGCTGATCCACTTCGCTCATCAGTCCGTAGTATGTTGCCCTTACCTGCAACAAATCTAAATCATTCATTTTTGATGCAGGCTCATCAAGATAATCTCTGATAAAATCATTACGTGGAAGAAGCTCATGCAAAGTTTTTAGTACTGGGTGCTGTCTGCCTTCTTCTTCCAGTGATTCTCTCCGCACAGGTTTAGGCATACTTGCGGGATCATACATTGAATTAAACGGTTCTGGAGCAATCCAGGGAGGGTGTGGTCGCAAGTATGAAAGGTGTACAAACCAGTTTTCCTCTTCACGCACACTAAGCCACTTTAGAACTTCGTCAGTTAAAAAGGCGACACTGCTGTCTTCATCAGTGTAAACAGGGGGAGAATATGAGGCTCCACGTCCTGCAGTACTGGGATAGTCTGGCCGCGGATCGTACACTGTATGATGATTCAAGCTATGGTCATAGCCTTTGGATTTTAACCAGGAGATCCAGGGACGCTGGTTATTGGTCAATGCAACACCGCTGCTCATTCCTGGAATTATTCCCTCGTATGTGGTTAAGAGAGGGTCCCTGTGATGCAATTCTCTTGGATCAGCAGAAGTGTCTGTGTAACCAAACAGTGTAGGATCATATCCTGATTTTCTAGCTTCCAGTGCAATGTTGTTAAAACGGCTGTTCAAAGGGGTTCCATTGTTGACTGAACGGTGATTCATTGAGTAAAGTCCTGTGTACAGTGAGGCGCGTGCTGGACCGCATGGTACAGTTTGTGTGTAATGCTTGCGGAAAAGGACACCATCTTTTGCCAGCTTGTCTAAATTTGGGGTCTCCACTACTGGATGGCCTATGCATCCCAGACAATCACCACGCCATTGATCGGCAGTGATGAATAAAACGTTTTTACGTTTTTTCTTCAATGAATGTACAGACATCTTCGGATTTGCGTCATGATTCTTCATCAAGCAGGAATTCTTTATATTCCTCAGCTGATAATAAATCTGCTGACTCGTCTGGATTTATCAGTTCCAAACGTATCATCCAGCCATCATCATAGCATTCCTCGTTAATTAACTCCGGGCTGTCCTTCAACTCAGTGTTAACCGCAATGATGCGACCACTCACGGGCATGAACAGAGAAGAAACAGCTTTGACAGATTCAACTGAGCCGAATTCGTCTCCGCTGTCTATTTCATCATCAATCTCAGGCAATTCTACAAAGACGATATCACCCAATGCTTTTTGCGCATGGTCAGTAATACCAACTTCAGCCTTGTTACCTTCAATCCTTACCCATTCGTGTTCACGAGTGTAAAGATTTTCATTTGGTATATCACTCATATTTCCTCTTTATTTTTTAAGAATTTAGTCCTGGAAATGCTAGGTGTTTCAACAAAACAATTCCATATTGCACAACAAGATCACATTAATCTAGCCGCAGAAAGATATATGTCCAGCAAAAAAAACATCATCCAGTATCCCAATCAGTATGAATAAAAAATTTCTGGAAGATGAACCTTGTGCAGGATATAATATCAGTAGTGAAAAAATGTAGTTAATTA